>WNFP01002174.1_pt1 | contig 15588 bp, 11 predicted proteins | sample 5400201 | NCBI WGS metagenome assembly WNFP01 (sample SAMN13153355, study PRJNA577476) | soil metagenome | isolation source: 115 cm saprolite under Madrone tree | place: USA:California | collected 2016-06-14
AAGGCTGGAACACGGTGTTTCGCACTTGCCCCTCGGCTTCAAAACCCATGCTGGTCCAGGAATCGGTGTACACGCCCATCGCGCCGCGGACGGCCTCGCGCGGGTCGGTCATCATTTCGATTTTGGCTTTCGTCTCGCGAGCCATGCGCTTACCGTCGGCGACAACTTCAGGCCGGGGGGCGTATTCCGCGGGCGTGGCAACGCGCAGGTGAACGCCGAGGCGGGCGGCGAGATAAATAAGCGAGTGGCAGACGTTGTTGCCGTCGCCAACATAAGCAAGCTTGAAACCGCGCAGGGTGCCAAATTTCTCTTCCAGGGTAAAGAAATCGGCCAGCGCCTGGCAGGGATGAAACTTGTCGGAAAGCGCGTTGATCACGGGGATGCCGGCATTCGCGGCCATTTCCTCGAGGACCCGCTGATGGTAAACCCGCGCGACGATGCCCTGTACCCAGCGCTCCAGGTTGCGAGCGACATCGGCGATGGACTCGCGCGCACCGAGAGATGCGGACGCTTGCGTGTGGTCCAGGAAAACGACGGAACCACCCATACTCTGGATGCCGACATCGAAGGTGACACGGGTGCGGAGCGAGGGCTTCTCGAAAATCAGCGCGATGAATTTGCCGTGGAGCGTGGAGGCGTAACGGACCGGGCGCGCTTTGATGTCCGCCGCCAGCTGGAGCAATTCGCGCACGTCCGCCGGGCTCCACTCCGCTCCGGTGAGGAGATCTTTGGTCAAAGAAACAGGCGCAACTAGAGTCGTCGCGGTCATTTTTTCACCTTACCGCCGCCAGCACAACGCGCTCAGGATTCGCGGCCTTGCCGGAATCCGAAGCGGCGGTCTGCTGTGGGGTTGTTCGAAGAACAAGTTCAAAGAGCCTGAGAAATTCGCGCACCTGCGCACGGGTGATGATGAACGGCGGCAGCAGGCGCAAGGTGCATTCGTGGGTGCAATTGATCAGCAAACCATGCTGCATGGCCTTGCTGACAAAGGGCGCGCCTTCGATGGAAAGTTCGATACCGATCATCAGGCCTTCGCCGCGGACTTCGCGGACGAAGTCGAATTTGGCGGCTAGTTTCGTGAGGCCCTCGCGCAGCTCCGCGCCTCGCGCGCGGATATTTTCGAGCAGCTCCTGGTCCTCGACGATGTTGAGGAACTCGAGGGCAACGGCACAAGCCAGCGGGCCGCCGCCAAACGTGGTCCCATGAATCCCCGGAGAGATGCGCGAGGCGACCTCCTCGGTGGTGAGTATGGCGCCCAGCGGAAGGCCGGCGGCGAGCGGCTTGGCAATCAAGACAATGTCCGGTCTCGATCGAAACTTCTGATAGCCGAAGTAGCGGCCGGTGCGGCCGAGTCCGCATTGAATCTCATCGGCGATCAAAAGAGCACTGTGCTCTGTGGCGAGAGCGCGAGCACGATTCCAGAGAGCTTCGCTGACGGGATAGATCCCGCCTTCGCCCTGGATGGTTTCCAAAAGGATGCCGCAGACGGTCTCGTCGAACTTCGCCTGGAGATCGGCCAGGTCGTTGAAACGTACGAACTCCGCACCGGGAACGACGGGCGCGAAGGGCAACCGATACTTTTCCGTGGAGGTGACGCTTATGGCGCCGAACGTGCGTCCATGGAAAGAATTCTCCAAGGCCAAGAAACGGTGCTTCTTCGCAGTCGTCCCCGCAGCCTCGTGGGACTGGCGTCCAAACAGGCGCGCGAGCTTCATCGCGCCATCAATGGCTTCCGTCCCGCTGTTCGAGAAAAAGACGCGATCCATCCCGGACCACGCTGCTAGTTTGCGCGCGAGCGGGCCTTGGTAGGCATTATGAAAAAGATTCGAGAGGTGAATGGCGCGCGCGGCTTCACGGCGGATTACCTTCACGATGCGGGCATGCGCATGTCCGAGCGCGTTTACGGCGATACCGCCAAGAAAATCGAGATACTTTTTTCCCGCGGAGTCGAAAACGTACGCCCCGCGGCCGTGGGTCATGACTACCGGCTGGCGCTTGTAGGTAGGCAGAAGGAACTTCTCGGCGTCCAGCAGGCGCGTGTCTGATTGGGCGGTTTTTGCCAGACCATGTTTGGGCTTGCTCATGGAACGCGACCGGGGCTTCGTTGTGGACAAAGCGCCCATCAAGCCACCGAAAGAGCCGCTTGGGCTGCGGCCAAAGGTACCCGGAGGACGCGCGTGCCAGGGATGGACGTCACCCTGTCATTGGCGGATGTCTCCGCCGCGTGCGAGGCCAGCAACAAGGCTTCGGGTGAAGTGCCGCCCACGATGCGGACTTCACGGACGCCGCCTTCGATGGCTCGCTTGGCGGCTTCGAGCTTGAGAACCATGCCCCCAGAAACGACGCGGCATTGGACCAAGCGCTCAATGTCCTCGCAAGTGACCACCGAGAGAACTCTCTCCCCATCGAGAACGCCGGCGACATCCGTAAGATAGATCAATTGGTCGGCGCCCAGATATTCCGCGCAGGCAGCGGCCATGTGGTCGGCGTTGATGTTGTACAACTCATTGTCGGGGCCCAGGCCGAGGCACGGCGCAACCGGTAGAAGCTTTTCGCGCCAGAGGGATTCGATGAATTGCGCGTTCAATCCGGTGAGGTAACCGACGAAGCCCAGGCGGCCTTCGACTTCGTTGTGCACCATTGGCTCGGCGACGAAACAGCGAGCATCCGCGGCGGAGACCCCCACGGCGGGCTGCCCTTCGGCAGAGATTGCCGCGGTCAACTTCTTATTCAGCAAACCGGCAAACACCATGACGGCCACATCGCGCGTTTCGCGGTCGGTAACGCGCAACCCCGCGATGAACTTGCTTTCGATGGCCATGCGCTTGAGCGTGGCGGTGAAGAGTCGGCCGCCGCCGTGCACGATGAGAATTTTGTGGCCCTCCTGCGCGAGCCTGGCGACCTGCCGGGCAAGGGACCACACCGTGGCGTCGTCTTCGAGCAATGCTCCTGCAAATTTGATTACGATTCTCATTGAAGTGCGGTCTGCTCCTCTATTCCCAACATATGGTTGAAATTCTGTACGGCCTGGCCGGCAGCGCCTTTTCCAAGATTATCGAGGCACGAGACGATAACCAGGCGGCGTCCAGATTTGTCGAGTGCGAATCCGAGGTCGCAGAAATTAGTGTGCGCGACGTGTTGCAGTTCGGGCAGCGTGCCGGCGGACCACAGGCGAACCATCGGGCGCCCGGCATAGAACTTGCGGTAGAGCGTTTCGATGTCCGCGGCAGTCTGCGGTTCGCCGAGGGAAACGTAAATGGTGGAAAGAATACCGCGTGCGAGCGGCAGCAGGTGCGTGGAGAAAACAACTTGCGACTCGCAGAGACCAGTGTGTTCGAGAATTTCCGGCGTGTGACGATGGTTGAAGAGACTGTAAGCCTTGAAATTTTCATCCACTTCGACGAAGTGCAGGTCACGGCGAGGATCTTTGCCGGCACCGCTGGCGCCGGACTTGCAGTCGCAAACGACGCCGGCGCCGGGAGCAAGCCAGCCTGCTTGAGTCAGAGGCCGCAAGGCAAGAATCACGCTGGTGGCATAACAGCCCGGATTCGCAACCAAACGAGCCTTGGCAACTTCGCCTGAATAGAGCTCCGGAATACCGTAAACAGCTTCCCGAAGCCATGCGGCGTGAGGCGCGGCCAGCTGGTACCAGGATGTAAAGGTTTCCGCTTCGCGAAAGCGGAATGCGGCGCTCAAATCTACCACGCAAAGACCGGCCTTGATCAAGGCGGGCGCCAATTCCGCGGAAACTTCGTGGGGAGTGGCAAGAAACGCAGCGCCCGCGCCGCTGGAAGCGATGGCCTCAACCGAAATAGGTCGGAGCGCTGCTTGGCCCCAGCCGCGGAACTGTGGGAAGAGTTCGGCGAGGCATTTCGCGCCGTTTGTTTCGCGGACGTAGAAGACCGGCGGCCGAAGCGCGGGATGACGCAGAAGAATCCGCGCCAGTTCAAGACCGGTGTAGCCGGTGACACCCACAACCGCGACTTGGCGGCGATCTCTCATTTCACCAGGGCGGCGATCTTTCTCTGGAGGGATTCGCGTGATTTCTTGTTGGGGGTGATGATCAGGACGGTATCGTCACCCGCGATGGTTCCGGCGATCTCTGTGAATTTAGCTTGATCGACGGCGGCCGCCAGCGGCTGGGCGCCGCTCGGAGGCGTTTTCAAAACCAGAAGATTTTCCGCAGGCCGGATATCGAGAAGAAATTCGCCGAGGGCGCGAGCGAGCGGAGGCAAGGGTGCGGGCCCTTCGGGCAGTGCGGTGGCCAGCTTGTAGCCCGCGTGCGTCTTTATCAGCCGGAGTTCTTGCAGGTCGCGCGAAAGAGTGGCCTGGGTTACGCGGAGTTGTTGACTAGCCAGTCGGCGCCGCAGCTCTTCCTGATTGGCGATCCGCTGATCCGACACCAAGCGGAGGATTTGACCGTGACGAAATGTCTTGTGCGTGCTCATGGCGTATCGACGATACTGGCCTCTGTATTTTTATACATGCGACTGCATACCGCTGTCAATGGGTTTCGCAAACTCTTGCGGGCCAGGCCCCCGTCCGGTAGCGCGAGACGCGAGAGAAGCAAGTCATGTAAGATTCGCACTACCCGCGCGATGCGCACTGGATTTTCCGCGCCAGGGATGTAACCTATGGTTCAGCGCCATCGGCCCCATGGAAACGTCTTGCCAAACTACGGGATGCAAGAACGATACGCCACCGGCACTCGTCGAGCAGCGGCTCTGCGTGTTGCACTTCACGCTCACACTGGAGAGCAGCTGCTCGGAGATGCGGCGTGAGACGGCGCTGGGCAACGCGCCACAGGAACGCCAGCGTGAAATCATGAAGTTCATCACCGAGCACGGAGAACGCCTCGCGCGCGTGGCCACCAGCGGCCTGCACCTGACGGACGACCTGAAAGCGCGAATATTGAGCACCTTCCTTACGCTGATGAATCTGCGTGAAAACCTCGACCGCTCGAACATGCGGAGTTCGTTCGGACGCTCCGGGCACACGCGATAGAAAAACAGCCCAGAAGCGGTTACCAAGTTGCCAGTTCTAAACTCTTTTTCAGAACAGTTGAAGTACCTGTATTTTCTTGTTGTTGGTCTCCCGGTGTTTTATCCGTTTGTTTTTCTCCGCTTCTCGAGCACTCAGGTTCAAAGCTAGCTTGGACGGCGAATGTCAGGGAAAACGCCCAACCGGAGACAGGTTTTGAATCAGCTCTAACCCGCTTGTGAAAAGGAAGGATCAGGCGCCGATGTACCTGGCGTAGAGTGAGCGCGCCACGGCGGGATCCTGGGTGCCCTTGAGGATGGCGCGTCCGTCAGCGAAGACGGTCATTTCAAAAGGCGCAATTCGGAAGCGCAGCAGAAAATCGTTCTGCCGCAGGTTGTCGACGAGGGGTCTCAGGCGGACTCCGAGAACGTCGAGGTCGAGAGCGCGGGCACGTTCGTGGATCTGCACGGAATCACGCCCGCACAGGGTGATGCGGGGCTGGGCTTCTCCTTGGAGATAGGTGAAATCGCGCCGGGCGCAGGCGCGGCATTCCGGATTGCGCGCCGCACCGAGGGATTGCATGCGGCCGGTCCACACGTCGCAAGAGAGCAAGCGCCCATGAAGAGCCTCGGGGTGGCCGGAAAGGAGTTTCAAGGCGTCGGCAACTTCCAGCGAGGCGATCAGATTGACGATCGGCCCGAGAACGCCGATCGTATCGCAGGTCTCCTCAAGGCCCTGGGCGGCCGTGCCGGATTCGAGAAGACAGGCAAGGCAGGGCGTCGCGCCGGGACGGATGGTCATGGTCAGCCCGTAACTGGCGACGCCGGCCGCGTAGATCCAAGGCCGGCCGGATTTCACGGCAACATCGTTGATCAAAAAGCGAGTTTCGAAATTGTCGGTGCCGTCAAGGAGCACATCGACTTCACCGAGAAGTGCTTCCACGTTCTGCGGGCTGAGATCGGCGACGATACCTTCGACGGCCACGGACGAATTGATCGAGCGCAGCTTGCGCTCCGCGGCGACCGCCTTGGGCAGCACGTTGAGAGCATCGGACTCATCGAAGAGGGTCTGCCGCTGCAGGTTGGAGGGCTCCACGAAATCGCGATCGATGATTCTCAGGTAGCCAACGCCGGCGCGAACGAGAAGATTCGCCGCCGCGGCGCCGATTGCGCCGCAGCCGACGAGGGCCGCCCGGGAGGCGAGAAGCCGTTGCTGTCCTGCCGGGCCGATCCCGGCGAAAAGCATCTGGCGCGAGTATTTTTCCTGGAGCGCAGGGTCCACGAAAGGTACGGTCCCGGCAGGCACTGCGGCCGCGCCTGCTAAGTTACATGATAGCGCCAAAGCGCACAGGGCAGGCAACGCCGCTGTGCTACCCTTCGTCTGAGCGAATGGAAACATGAAATCGGGCTGGGCCAACGGATGGCGAGGCATTTTCGCGCTTGCGCTCCTGACGGGAGCCGCGTCAACGCGCGCGCAGGCGCCGCCGGGCAGGTCGGTGACAGGTGCCGTCGAGGAAGAACCGAAGATAGTGGCGATCCGCATGGTCAAAGAAGATGGCCAAGAGCTATCCAACACGCCCTCCGGAATCGCGGTAGAGACCGGCAAAACGCTGGACCAAGGAAAAATCGCGGATAGTTTGCGCGCGCTTTACCGCACGGGCGATTACGCTGATCTGCGCGCGGTCGTGACTCCGGTAGCGGACGGCGTGCGATTGGATTTCGTGGTGCGGGAGAATCTGTTTTTCAACCAGGTGCGCATCGCCGGGCTCACCGCGCCACCCAGCGATGCCTCAGCGGCGGCGGCCATGCAGCTCACCCTTGGCCAAACCTACCGGCAGGCCGCCGTCAGCGAGGCGCTGGAACGGTTGCGAGAAACACTTCGCGAAGAGGGCTTGTATCAGGCCGAGGTCTCCGCGGAAACGGTGCCGCATCCGGAGACCCATCAGATGGACATTGTTGTGCACGTGAAGCCCGGGCCCCGCGCACGCGTGGGAATCATCCAGCTGAGGAACAGCACGGAATATCGCGACGCCGAAATCCTCTCGCGATTGAAAATGAAATCGGGAGGCGAGATCACTTCGGCCAAGCTGCAGCGCGGGACGGACCGCATCCGGAAATTTCTGGTCAAGAAGGGGCATCTCAGCGGGCGAGCCGCATTGCGCCGGGACAACTATGATGCGGCCAAGAACACCATTCCTCTGGACCTGGATGTAACGGAAGGACCGCGCGTACAGGTGACCTTGAAGGGCGCGAAGTTTTCCAAAAGCGAGCTGAAAAAACTGATCCCCATCTATCAGGAGGGCGCGGTTGACGCGGATCTTCTGGAAGAAGGAAAACGCAATGTTCGCGAGCGGCTCGAACGCCAGGGGTATTTCGACGCCGATGTGAATTACACGACGGAAACGCATGAAATGAAGTCCGATCATGGGGCGGCGCGAGGCACAGAAGAGGTCATTACCTACACCGTCGAGCGGGGCGTTCGCCACAAACTGAGGGGAATAGAAATCACCGGAAACCGGTACTTCGACACCGAATTGCTGCGCGGCCGCTTGCAAGTTTTCGGCGGCGCCTTCGGGTCGGCGGGGCGTTTTAGCCGCCGGCTGGTTGATTCCGACACGCAATCGATACGCACCCTTTATCAGGCGAACGGTTTTCTCGATGCCACCGTTGAGCAACAGACCGAAGATAACTACAAAGGTAAAGATGGCGATCTGTTTATCCGCTTCGTGATTCAGGAAGGAAAGCAGACGCGCGTCGCTTCCCTCTTGATGGAGGGGAATCATGTCTTCAAGGAAGACGAACTGCTTGGCGTGGTCGGCTCGACCCCCGGACAGCCCTATTCCGACTTCAGTGTGACCACCGACCGGGACAACATTCTGGCGCTTTATTTTAACGAAGGATTTCCCGAGGCGAACTTCACGGCAACCGCTGAACGCGTCTCTCGAGATCCAGCGGCACAAAAGGCGGATCCCGGCATGAACACGGTTTCCTCCGAGAAAAAGCAAAAAAAAGAACGGACGGAAAAAGAGTCCATGCCGGCCATTGAGCAAGCCGAGGCGGTTCGCCTGGTGTATCGCATCCAGGAAGGCCCGCAAACGCGTGTGCGGCGCATTCTAATCGGCGGCTATGAGCACACCCGACCGGGAGTGATCCGCCGAGAGGTGCACATCAAAGTCAAAGAACCGCTTCGCCAAGGCGACGTTGTTGAATCGCAAAGGCGGCTGTATAACCTGGGGGTCTTCAATCGTGTCACCATCGAGCCTCAGAATCCCAACGGAACGAATCCTGAGAAGGATATCGCCGTTCTGGTTGAGGAAGCCAAGCGTTACACGCTGGCCTACGGGGGCGGATTCGAAGTGCAGAGGCTCGCCAGCACGACGAGCCCGACCGGGGCGCAGATCCAGGCCGCTCCTCGCGGAATTCTGGAGGTCAGCAAATTGAATCTTACCGGGCGCGGGGACTCGCTCTCCTTCAAGCTGCGTGGCAGCACTTTGCAGGGGCGCGCTTTGCTGGGGTATTCGGCGCCCAACGCCTTTGCCAATCCACACTTCAGCTTTCAGGCAACCACATTTGCGGAGAAAACGCGCGACATCAATACATTTACGGAGGAACGCTACGAGGGTTCGGTGCAATTGACCGATCAAGTCACGCCACTGACGACGGTGCTTTATCACTACGCCTTCCGCCGCGTTAGCGTTTCGAATCTCAAGATCTTGAGCGAGGAAATTCCGCTCTTCAACCAGCCGACACTGGTTTCCCAATTCGGACTAACCTGGTTCCGCGATTCGCGCGACAATCCCGCCGACGCCGCGAAAGGCAGTTTTAACAGCGCCGACTTCGGCAATGCTGCTACGAGTCTTGGTTCCAGCGCCAGTTTCCTGCGGTTCTTCTTTCAAAACTCCACCTACTACCCGATCAAGCGGCGCTTCAGTTTTGCGCGTTCCACGCGCTTGGGCTTCCTGGTACCTTATCGCGACACGGTTTCCCTGAGTTTCCCGGCCCCCGCGCCTGGGCAGTGCACCGCCGGTACGGCACCTTCAGGACCGAGCCCAACGATCATCCCCCTACCGGAGCGTTTCTTTGCGGGCGGCGGAACGTCCCTGCGCGGCTTTGCGCTCAATCAAGCGGGACCGCGCGATGCCTGCACGGGCTTCCCAGTTGGTGGTCAGGCTATGCTGGTGCTCAATCAGGAATTCCGCTTTCCGATGCGCTTGCCGTTCGTCGGGACGTCTCTTGGCGGCGCAATCTTCTATGACGGCGGCAACGTGTACAGCCGGCTAAGCCGGATCTCCTTGCGCACCATGCTGCCGGAGCCCACCTTCGCACTGCAAAATCCCGCATCACCTGCCGGGGCAACCAACATTCCAGCGTGCGCCACGAATTGCACGAATGAGCTCAATTATTTTGCGCACACTTTGGGTTTGGGGGTGAGATATAAGACGCCGGTGGGTCCGATTCGCATCGATTTCGGCTATCAGCTCAATCGTCCTTCGTTTGTTATTCCGATTCCCTGTCCGAGCAATGCCACAACTTGCCAGATTGGCTCGCTGGGGCAGCAAGCCACAAGACTCCCCGGTTTCCAAATCTTTTTCAATCTGGGGTCGACCTTCTAGTGCCGGGCCTGGCGATGCGCGTTTTTCTGGTCTCGCTGGTGATTGTGAATGCGGCGGGATTGCTGGCATCGCAGGAGATCGTGGACCGCATTGCCGCGCGGGTTGAAAATGAGATCATTTTATTGAGTGACATTCGTGTGCTCAGCCGCTACCAGCGATTCCTTGACGGAAAATCGGAAACCGACGCCCACATTCTCGACCGGCTGATCGATCAGTGGATGGTGCGAACCGAGGCCGATGTGTCGCGATTCCCGCACCCCTCCGACGCCGAGATTGACGGCACCCTGGAGCGCCTGCGGAAGTCGTTCACCTCAGCAGAGCAATACGAGGCCAGCAGAAAGCAGAGCGGGTTGAGCGACTCGCAAGTGCGGGGAGTGGTAGCTTCGCAACTGTACTTGAGCAACTATCTGGACTCGCGCTTTCGCCCTGCCGTGCAAGTCGATCCCCAGGCGATTGAAGATTTTTATCGAAACACCATCGTGCCGCAGGCCAAGGCTGGCGGGCAGGAACCACCGTCGCTAGATGCCGCGCACGACCTTATTCAGGAAGCACTGGTGCAGCGCGGAATCAACGAACAGTCAGAGAAGTGGCTTAGGGAGAGCCGGACGCGTCTGCACATCGACATTCTCCTGGAGGGAGGATCTAAATGACGCGCGAGACCCGCCGCCGGAAGTGGCGTTGGCTGCGTCGCGTCGCCTGGATTCTCGGCGCCAAGATCTTCCTGATCGTCACGGGTCTGATGATTTTTTTCGGCAGCGGCGCGGGCAATCCATTGTTGAGCCGGCTGCTCATAAGCCGTTTGGAACAGCTGACTGGCGGTAAGGTGGAGTTGCGGAGTGTATCCATTCAATGGCTCGCCATGCAAGCAACCATAAAGGGTGTGGTGATCCATGGGAGAGAGTCCGCGGGGACGGAACCTCTTTTTGCCGCCGAGGAAGTGCGGGCGGGGCTGCGCATCGATTCCTTCTGGGGCCGCAGAATTTCACTGAATGAGCTCGTCGTCCAGAGGCCACACCTGCACATCCGAGTTGAAAAGAACGGCACGACAAACCTGCCCGCGCCTGCGCGGCCTGCCTCTATCAATAAGCCATTGCGCGACACGCTTTTCCAATTGCACATCCGGCGCCTTCTGCTCGTCGACGGGTGGGTTCTCTACAACAACACCAAGACGCCGATCACCGTACATGGAGGAGATCTGCGGCTTGGGCTGGATGCCGGAGGTACGCTGGACCATCCCTTGTACCTCGGCAACCTGGACTGGCAGACCACGCAGTTCACCTCGATGCACAATGCGCCCCTGCAGGTGGGTCTGGCAGCGAAATTCACGCTCTGGCGCGACGGGTTTATGCTCGAGCAAGGGGTATTTAGTGCCGGGCGTTCGCATCTCGATGCACAAGCGGAAATGAATGGCTTCTCGGATCCGCAGTGGAGTTTCCGGTACCGCGGCTGGGTCGATCTCCTGGATTTCCGGGAAACCCTGCGTGAACCTACGGTCCCGACGGGGCGGGTCGATGTGGCGGGAGAAGGCCATTTCGCCGGCGGACAGTACCACGGGAGCGGGAGCTATTGGGGACAGAACATCGCGCTGCCGTATGTGGACTTTCATGCGACCGGGCTCACTACCCGCGGCAGCTATCGGATCGACAACCGTGGCCTCGAGGTGCCCGATTTTTTTGCCGGCGCTTTTGGCGGCCGGGTAACCGGGCGCGTGACCATGCGTTTCGATGGGCTACAATTTAAGGCGGACACTCATGTGCAAGATGTTAGGCTCGCAGCGGTCCTGCCCTCCATCGAGCATCGCAACTTCCCGATCGACGAACTGCACTGGGACGGACGGATCACTGCAGACACGGTTGAAACCTGGAGCGGCCCTTTCCGGCACTTCGAGATCTCCGCGAAGAGCGTGTGGGAGGCTCCCGAACAGTTGGCGGAACACCATCAACCGATGACGGCGGCATGGAAGTTCCGCTATCGTTACGATCCCAACATCCTGACAATCGATGCGGGTGAATTCGAAACGCCGGCGTCGCGTGGCAGCATCGACGGAATTCTTGCTCCGCGCAACTCCGCGCTGAACATGCGATTCGAAACGGGAACGATTGAAACCTACAAGGATTTCATTGATGCCCTGCGAGGCGCGGTGCCTCGTTCTTCCGAGGCAGCCAAGCCGATCTCGGGCAGCGTACGATGGGATGGCAAAATCGCCGGGGCCTCCGGCGGCCCTGCATTTCAAGGCCACCTACGCGGGGAGCGGGTGCGCTACGACGGCGTCTTCCTGGACTACCTCGACGGCGATCTCACCTATTCACCTTTGGAATTCACTTTGGTGCGTGGTCACGCCAGACGCGGTGAGATGGAAACAGATATTGAGGCCAATCTTTCCCTGACCAACTGGAGTTTTCTCCCGGAGAACAACTGGACAGCTGAAATCAATTTCGAAAGAGTTCCAGTCGAAGGTATCGAGCAGTTGCTGGGGTGGTCGTATCCGGTGAAGGGATCGTTGACGGGCCAGTTTCACGGGCGGGGCACTCGGGAAAAACCCACTGTCACGGGGCTCTTCGATCTCGCCGATGGCAAAGTCTATGGACTCTCCTTCAATCGTCTCCGCGGGCAACTGAACGTCTCGCCGGACGAGGTGCGCATGGCGGACGCGGAGTTGCGATTCTTGCCACCCGGAAAAGAAAATGGGCGCGGCGCGGGGATTATCACCGGATCGGCTGGTTACCGCCCCAAGGACCAGACCATTTCCGCTGACCTCGTGGGTGCGGCGCTGCCGCTGGAGAATTTTGAGAAATTGCAGCCGACACGCCTGCCGGTGGGAGGGCTGGTGAGTTTCCGGCTGAAGGCCAATGGCCCGGTTAGAACGCCGCTCGGTGATGGGACTTTTCGAGTCGTAGACCTCCGCATTGGCCAGGTGATTGTCGGCAGTTTCGACGGTAAGCTAACGTCGGACGGCCGCACGGCACATCTCGAATTGGGATCCGCCATGACCACCGGAGAGCTTACCGGAGGTTGCACACTCGGACTTGCCGATCCCTACCCGCTGAGTGGGAAGGTTTCGATCAAAAACATAAACCTGGACCCTTTCCTGCTTACCGCTTTGCACCTGAAGGAATTCAGCGGCCATGCGAACGCGGATGGCGATATTTCGCTGCATGGTGCGCTGCAGCAGCCGGAGAGCATCGTCGTGGAAGCGAATCTCTCGCGCCTGGCAATGAACTACGCAAATGTGCGGCTGGAAAACGCCGGCCCAGTCCATTTCCGATCGACCAAGAACACCCTGGAGATCGACCCAGTCACGCTGCGTGGAGTGGACACCGATTTGCGGATTGCGGGTGCGGTGCAGTTTGCCGGGCGCCGCACCGTCGGATTGCGTCTTAATGGTGCCCTGGACCTGCGGCTCATCAGTGGTTTTGTGTCCAATCTCGATGCACGGGGTCCGGCGCAAATCAACGCTTCCTTCGAAGGGACGCTGGACCGACCGCGCATCACCGGCCGCGTGCACATCGAGAACGCCTCTGCCCGCGCTGCGGATTTTCCCGCAGGTCTCAGCGCGATCAAGGGTGACGTGGTATTCGATGCAACGCGCCTGTACTTCGAGAATATGAGCGCGGAATCCGGCGGAGGCCTGCTGCATCTTTCAGGCGGCGTGAATTATGCCGAGAGCCCGCTTCGCTACGACGTCAGCGTTTACTCCGAGCGCGTAAGGATTCGCTATCCGGAGGGCATGAGTTGGCTGGTGGGGGGGTCGCTCCGGCTGACGGGCACGCCGACAGCCGGGTTGCTGTCCGGGCGCGTGACCATCGAGCGCGTAACTCTCACACAAGGAGTGGAAGTCGCGGGCATGTTGGTCTCCGCCAAGGAAGGCATCAGCAGTCCGGCCACCAGTTCGCCGTACCTGCGCAACCTGCAATTCGACGTCGAAGCCCTCTCGGCGCCCGATGCGCGCATGGAATGGCCCGGCGCGGAACTCCAAGCCGATGCGAATCTGCGCGTGCGGGGGACCTGGGAGCATGCCATTCTCCTCGGACACATCCACATCCTCTCTGGTGATTTGTATTTCGCGGGCAACCGTTACCGGGTTGCGCGCGGAGATCTGAATTTCTCCAATCCCTTCCGTCTTGACCCGGTTTTGAATGTGGAAGCAACAACCACGATTCAGCAATATGAGATCACCCTGAATTTCAATGGTCCGGCCAGCAAGCTCACCCTGGCATATCGCTCCGATCCCCCCCTTCCGGCCAACGACATCATCACCTTGCTGGCTCTTGGGCAAACTAGCTCTGAAGCAACGGCGCGTAGCGGCGGTACATCACAGAGCGGGACCGCCGGGGCCTCGGCGATTCTCTCGGAAGCGATTTCCAGCCAATTAGGCGGGCGCCTGGAGCGCTTGTTTGGGATAACGCGCTTTCGCGTTGATCCCGGCCTCGCAGGAGTTGGCTCGACGGGCTCGGAACAAAACGCCGCGGCACGCATTACCGTCGAACAACAGATTGCTCGTAACCTCACCATCACTTACGTTTCGAATGTGAGTTCAACTCAGCAGCAGGTCATTCAAGTGGAATACAACGTGGACCGCAACGTCTCCATCGTGGGGTTGCGTGATCAGAACGGAACGTTTGGTATCGACATAAAAATCAAGAAACGGTTTCCGTAACCGCAAGAGTTTCTCGAATTGCGATTGGCGCTATTGCGGATCTTGCTGTCGCGCGGTTTGTTGCTGGGGTGCTTGTCCCGCTCCTCGCGGTTGTCCACGGCGCTGCTGCCGGCGGCCCTGGCCTTGACCATTCCCGAGCCGTGCCCACTGGCCCATCTGCGGACTCTGCTGTTTCATTTCCGCCAGCGCTTCCTGGGCAGCTTTGGCGCTCGCGGCACGGGTCGCTGCCTGAGTTTCACGACCGATCTTGGGGATCTCGACGGCGACCTTCTGTCCCAGGGGCGAGCCGTAAAACTGCAGCAGCCCTTTGATTTCCTCATCCGTGAAGTGCTTATCGTAAACCGCTACGATTTGATCCGTTAGCTGGTTGCCGTCGAATTTCTTCTGGCAGCTGGCGGCGAAGGCATTTGCAAACGCCTGGCCTTTGTCGTTGTTGGGCAAGGTGGCGAGTACTTTTTCCCGGGACTGTTGGATGGCCGTGTTCTCGCCGTCTTCTACGAGGTCCCGCGCGCCGACTAGCTCCATCAGCGAACGAATGTCCGCTTCTTTCGCAGGGTCAACGGAGGAATTTGCTTGTGGAAACGCTGCGTTTCCCAGGGTCGTGCCTTGCGGGACAGCTTGCACGGGATTCCGCGATGCTCCCAGAATCACCAGGAAAAAGGTTCCAACGTAAATAATGACCAGTGCAAGGACCGCCTTCATGACTGCCTCCGTGGCGGCTTCGCTCGTGTTTGCGCCACGACTCCGATTTTAGGAACAGCCGTCGAGCGGTGCGATGGTTCCCGAGGACAGTCGTGCCGCGTCGTTCACTGGTCTAACGTTCAGGCCCGGGAACAGGTGATGAATTTCTGTTACGATCGCTGGCCATGCGCAAAACGGAAATGCCCGGCAGCGCGTCTCTGGGAGCTTCTGATCCCGCGGCAATTGTTGAGCGCGAGGCGGGTCTCCATCAAGACCTCTCCTCGCGACAGGTGGCCATGATCGGGCTAGGCAGCACCATCGGAACGGGTTTGTTTCTTGGCAGCGCCATTTCTGTGAAGCTGGCGGGCCCCGCCGTGATTCTCAGCTTTCTGGGCGGATCCATGATTGCGCTCACGGTGATGTGGGCGCTGGCGGAAATGACCGCCGAGCATCCCGCTGCGGGCTCCTTCGGCCTGCACGCGGAGATTTATCTTCATCCCTGGGCGGGGTTTGCTATCCGCTACACGTACTGGCTGTGTCTGGTGGTGATTGTTGGTAGCGAAGTAGTGGCGGTTATGCCGACGTCGGCATAAGCGACACTACTTCGCTACCAACAATCACCACCAGACACAGCCAGTACGTGTAGCGGATAGCAAAC
>WNFP01002181.1_pt1 | contig 15572 bp, 14 predicted proteins | sample 5400201 | NCBI WGS metagenome assembly WNFP01 (sample SAMN13153355, study PRJNA577476) | soil metagenome | isolation source: 115 cm saprolite under Madrone tree | place: USA:California | collected 2016-06-14
CTGATTCTCGATTCTCACCTCGTCGCCGTCCGGCGCGAACATTACCATTTGTCCGTCTGCGCCGCGCTCGCCCTCTGCTCCAAACAACCCGGCTCCTTCAACGATGTAGACAAAGGCGTTGTAGTCATGCGGTACTTTTTGATTCACCACGCCGCCCGGCTTAATCCGGTAGTGCAGGTAAATGATTGGCGTGCGCGTCTCAATCACCGCCTTCTCGCACATAGCTTCGCCGGCGATCACTCTGACCGAGACCAAGCCGTCAGCCGAGGTCGCTTTCGGGATTCGCGAACTCGGAATCTCCTGATAGCGCGGCGTGATCATCTTGTCGCGCCGCGGCAGGTTCACCCAGAGTTGGAATCCGTGCATCCGCCCGCCCGTGCGCATGAATTCACCGGAAGGCATCTCCGCGTGGACCACACCTGCTCCCGCGGTCATCCATTGCACGTCTCCCGAGCGAAGCTGTCCCGCGTGTCCACTGGAATCCTTGTGTTCCATATCACCCGATAACATGTAGGTCACAGTCTCGAATCCTCGATGCGGATGGTCCGGCGCGCCCTTCGCTTCACCGGGCGCCACATCCATCGGCCCCATCTCATCGAGCAACAGAAACGGGTCAAAGTCTGAAAACGATGCCTTGGGAAACGGCCGGCGCACCAAAAATCCACCGCCTTCCAAGGTCTCGATGCTGTTGACGATCCCCGCGACCGTCCGTCCTTCATCTGTTGTTGTCTCTTCAGCTCTCATTGCTTCTTTCACCATCGACATAAATTCACCTCTTCAAAACTTTTATTCATTTCGAATCACGCAACGTCCTCTTCACTTTGCGCTGCCGCCTGGTAACCAATCTTTTTCAACAAGCTAATCAGGGTCGCGCGTTCCGTGGTCGTAAGCGATGCCGACATTAACTGTTCAAGGTCAGCCGCATGCTGCGCATAGGCGCGCGTAATCAGCTTCCGCCCTTCCTTAGTTAAGTGGACGATCCTTGCTCGCCTGTCGGTACCGTGGGCGCGCCGCTCGACTAGTCGCCTCTTTTCCAGGCGGTCAACTGCCACCGTGATCGAGCCGCTCGTCAACAGAATCTTTTTACCGATTTCGTTAACCGGAAGCGGCCCTTTGTGCAGCAGAGCTTCGAGCATGCCAAAGTCGCTGCCGCACAACGCCAACTCAGTGATGCTCTTTTCGGCGTAGGTCTGAACCGCGCGCGCCGACTTCCATAACACCAGGAAGACGTGAACTCCACTTCCGCCCGTCAACGATTCCGATTTGTCTTTGCTCATTGCTTCGCCTTGCCTTGACATCAAGATACTTCAGGGTAAGGTAGATGTCAAATCTTGGGGGGTGCCTGAAGTCAGACCAAAGTGCCTCCGCAGGCCTTCAAACAAACCGGCTTGTGTGTTGTAGACCTGGACCAATCGCGTCGGTTCTTAATCCTGCGCACCAAGCGTCTGGATGAATGTTTTGCCGTACGGATAGAAGAGTTCTTTGCGCCCTTCTTGCCATGCCGCCTTAAGTTCCGGCGTTGTGATTTCCCAGTCCGGCCGGCATTTCCTGATAACGGCACGCAGGTCCTGGCGGAGATCCTCGATTGTGGGTCGGCCAAAGTACCAGTAGCCGTTGTAAATCCTGTAAATGACAAGACCGGGCTCTAAAACAATCACATGTGGGATCATCGGATTGTGTACCGTGTCAGTATATTCGGCGATATCGAGATCTTTTTGGACAATACGCCCCCGCGTCGGAGAGGAATGGCCAGTGAGCGCCTACTCCACTGCGATACTCATTCGTCTGAGTGATATTGTCGGTGCTGATTGTGACCAGGCGGCAATAGCCAACTTCGATCTCACGATGGAGTTGAACCAGCCCTTCAGCCTGCCTGCGCTCTTTGGGGCAGAAGCCTCCCCGGCTGAGGACGAGGACCATCGGGTCTTGTCCTTGCAGTTTGGAGAGCTTCTGCCGCTTAGCGCTGTGGTCGGAGAGTTCATAGTCGGGGAATATCGCCCCGGGAACAATGTCAGATCGCATATGAAGTCCTCCAATAGTTGAATGCGACTCATCCGTTTACGTGTCGACTCAGTAGCCGGACGTCCTACCATTGAGATCTTAGTCGATCGGTGTTCCCTCGATTCCCACTAAGGCAGCGCCACGTTGTCTTAGTTTGCGGACGAACTGTCTTATTTGACCAGCCCTCTCAGGAAGTTGAATCTGGCCATCTGGATCGCTCTGTTTGATGGCCTCGAGAAGCGACTGCACAGCGGTCGCGCCGGTGTATCGGATCTCGTTGAGATAGATCGTTGGAGTGCCTGTCACATGCTCGTCAAAGAGACTCTGTTCATAAGCAGACTGAATCTTCGGAAGAAAAATATTCTCCGCTAAATCACGCGTAAATCTGTCGATGTCGAGACCGACACGTTTGGCGTAACGAATCAGATCACGATCTTCCAGCGCCTTCTGGTGCGTAAACAATTCGTCATGCATCTGCCAAAATTTTCCCTGCGCGGCGGCGGCTTCGGCAGCTTCAGCGGCGCGCAACGAATCTGGATGCGTTTGCACCATCGGGAAATTTCGAAATACTAAGCGCAATCCATCTGCGAGGACACTTCGAATCTGCTTAAGGCTGCGATAAACGTTGCCGCATTGAATGCATTCGAAGTTGCCATATTCAACCAAGGTGATAGCCGCGCTCACTGGGCCGGTGACATGATCTTGATCAGTGACCGGAGATTTCAGTCTTACGATTTCCTCATTCATGTTTACTGTCCTGTTTGTCGTCACAACACACACGTCTCCAAAACCATTCGCTGTTTCATTGATATCGCGACACAGCAGATTGATAAAAGTGTCGCGGTAGCCAAGGGCAACACCATCGAGCGCCTTAGTAGCAGCGTTCCTATCAATGCTCCCAAGAACATCAAGAGAACGGCTAGAATCCGCCGGCGCCATCGTGGACTAGTACCGCCGGCAAATCTCGAATCGGCTGCGAGACCAGTAATGGTCAGGGTAAGAACCGTAGTCGTGAGATCTGGGATCGCCATCTTACGAACTGTCGCGTTTCGAATTCCCATCGCACACGCCGTAAGCACGATGATCGAATACAATTGGAACGAACTCCCCGACGAATCACGAAACTTGATAGCAGCGAGGGTTGCGGCGAACAACAAAGCCGATTCCAGGCTTAGGGCCGTCGTAATCCAGCTCGGGGTGAAGACCCCTGAGAGAAAAGTAGCAACGCGGCCGCCAATCAAAGCGCCGATCAGAAATGCAATGAGCGCCGTGAGCGAACGCGTTATCGAAAGCCCGGGTGCTCCGGCCACAGCAAACGCGAGGAAAACGACGTTACCAGTCATGTTTGCCGTGAATACATGTCCGAGGGCCAGGTAACTTATCGCGTCGATCAATCCCGTGATAGCCGTGGCAATATGAAGCAATAACGGCAGCGAGTGATTGAGATGAGTTTCCGGCGTCATGAGCAACTCAAATTCTTAGGCTTAGGTAGACATGCGTCCCGGCCGAGAACCAGGCAGTCCGCCCTTTTTGCCGTTAAGCCTTTACGAATTCAGCCTCCAGAGTGATGTTGACATCGTCACCAACAAGAATGCCGCCGGTCTCGAGGGCAGTATTCCAGGTCAAGCCGAAATTCTTTCGATTGATCTTTGCGCCAGCCGAGATCGCAACCCGAGTGTTGCCCCATGGATCCTTCGTAGGCGGCGTTGGCCCTTCCACTTCAAAGCGGACCGGGCGGGTGACTCCCCGGATGGTCAGATCGCCTTCGACAGATGATTCTCCATCGCCGGCGATGCTGACGCCGGTGGATTTGAAATACAGCGTGGGAAACTTTTCGACATGGAAGAAATCCGCGCTCTTGAGATGTGCGTCACGTTGGCCGTCACGGGTTTCGATAGAGGCAGCTTCGATTGAGGCCTCGACGCGAGAATTCGCCAGGTTCGATTCATCCAGGGTCAACACACCGGAAATTCTGGAGAAGTAGCCCTTCACATTGGCTATCATCATGTGCTTCACCTTGAACTCAGCGACGGTGTGGGCTGGATCGAGGTTCCAAGTACTGATGTTGCTAGACGTTTGGGGTTGAATTTCTGTCGCGGTGTTCGTCATATGGTTGTTATCCCTTCCGTGAAAATGAGTGTTGTTCGTGCTGCCGTTCGCTAGCTTCTCAAGTGCGAAGATTATCCGGAAGAAATCAAACTGTCTTGCATGCGTTTGCGTGCAATTGCTAACCATTGCTATCGAGGTGGTTTTCGCTGGCAACTCTGAAGCAAGGTCAGGAGCCTAATCAAAAAAGCAGTTGTATTAACGATAAGGTTGGAGAAGCGTTCGAGGTGATGACTGTTCTTAAGTATTCTGCATTGAGTGTTCGTGCCGCAGAAATTCTTGGGCCAACTGTCACGGCGATACCGGCTTCACGAAGAGCAGCCACACCGCACCCATCAACTCGAGGGTTCGGATCTGTGATGCAGCACACGACCCTTTTCACTCGAGCTTCAATCAAGGCGTCTGTGCACGGAGGAGTCCGTTTGCCATCGCCCCGGTGGCAACATGGTTCCAGATTGACATAGACCGTTGCGCCTTTGGCAAGCCTCCCTGCTTGTTCGAGTGCCAATACTTCGGCGTGCTTGACTCGATCGTAGCGGTGAAAGCCCTGGCCCACGATGACCCCATCCTTCACAATGACACTACCCACAAGCGGGTTTGGCTTTACCTGACCTTCGCCTTTGGCCGCGAGTGCCAGGGCCAGATCCAGGAAACAGAAATCTAGATCGCCGTCAGACTCGGCTTTCGTCAGAGGTAAAGTTTCGATCAGACTGCTTAGCATAGAATAGTGACACTCAGACTTCGACCAGCGTTCGGCGCCATTTATCGACTCCCTGCGCAATTTCGGTGAACATATCGGCACTGGCGGAGTCACTAGACTGATTGCTGGTATCGATTGCACGACTTGCGAGTTCTGCAAATGAGCCCAGTGTTATTGCGAGAGTCGAAGCATGATTGCGGCACAGCGCATCGGGCGCGCATAAGAGATTCGACCAGGTAGGCACCACACGCTCAGTTGAATTGGCAACTCCGCCAATCTCAACCACGCGCTCGGCGATCCGATCCGTATAAACGCCGACCGATTCATTTACCTGATCGAAGAGCTCTCTCAGATCGAGGGCCGTCGTATTCCAGAAAGCGTGTTTACATTGCAGCTGCAAATCCACGGCGTCCGCCAAACGATCGTTACAAAGCTTGATGAGACGCTGACTGCGCTCTGATGAATTGTCACTGCGATTCGTCAAATCTTAAGTCCTTCCGCGACTCAATACTGGCGTCACCCAACGGCCCGTTTCTGATCCGCCCAAAAACGCGCGCGCAGATTCCTCTTGAGGATTTTGCCGGCCCCATTCTTCGGTAAGTCCGTTTCAGAGAAATCAACCCGACGCGGAACTTTATAATTGGCGAGCGACCGCCGACAGAATGAGATTAGTTCATCAGCGCTCAGAGCTAACCCCGGCTTAAGCACAACGGAAGCCATCACTAGTTCTCCCCACTTGGGATCAGGTATGCCGAAGACTGCGACTTCCTTAACCGCCGGATGCTGGTAAATGACGGCTTCGACTTCGCCTGAGTAAACATTCTCGCCGCCGGTAACAATCATGTCTTTCAACCGATCGAGAATGTAGATGTAACCATCGGCATCCTGGTATCCGATGTCACCAGTGCGAAACATGCCGTCACGAAATATCGCGTTCGTTTCTTTCAAATTGTTCCAATAGCCGCGCATTACATTTGCGCCGCGGGCAACTAGCTCACCATGTTGGCCGGTTGCAACCTCTTTTCCCTCGCCGTCTACAACTTGCACTTCAATGCCGGGACAAGGGCGCCCGCAAGATGTCAATCTGTCCTCTGTGTGTTCATGATCCTGCAACCCAGCAAGAAAACCCGTTTCACTGAGGCCATAAACCTGGACCAGTTTTGCTTTGGACAGAATCTTCCTTGTGCTGTGAATAAGTTCGGGAGCGATCGGTGATCCGCCGTATCCCAAGTACTCAAGGCTTGTCAGGTCATACTTTTTCAGATCCGCAAATTGGGTCAGCAAATTGATCATTGTTGGAACCAGCACTGTATGCGTAACACGTTCGCGCTCTACGGCCTCACAAAAGGCTTGGGGGCTGAACTTCGGAATCGTGACCTGACAAGTGCCGAAAGCCGGCGAAGCGAACATGAACGGAAAGTCGGCTATGTGAAATATTGGCGCCGCATGGAGATAGACACCACCTTCTCTGTAATGCATCCAGTAATTCACGTGGTCCAGATTAGCCAGAATGTTGGTATGGCTGAGTGCTACACCTTTGGGCCGGCCCGTAGTTCCGCTGGTATAGATGAGTGCAAATACAGCATCCGGATCGTAGACATCCGCAGGAAATGAGTCATTCCCAAGGTCGAAAGGTTCTTTGTCGATGATCAGTTGGCCAGGAAGCGCAACGCTTGGGGCAGCCAGCGACGAATCCCGAATCAACCCATGCGGAGCTGCATCAAGCAGTACATGATCGATCTCCTCTCCTGACAGCCGGGTATTCAATGGCACCGCAATTACGCCAAGCCATGCGCACGCGTACACTAACTCGACATATTCCTGTTCGTTCGGCAGTAATAACCCCAAACGGTCGCCTTTCCTGAAGCCGTGATTCGTAAGCGCTGCCGCGATTCTTCCGACACGATCGTGAAGCTCACGAAAAGTCGAGCGTTCTTCGCTCGACGCAAACGCCGTCCTTTCCGGATAGTAGCGAACGGCCCGTCCCAGTGAATGCGTGTGGATCATCCAATCAGCTCCGCATTCATGAATGGCTTGTTGGTAGCGTAGGTTCTATCGAGATCAGTCGGAGAGATCGTGCTACATACCGGAAAAATGCCATCGTATGCCGCCAGGGACCCTTCATAATCAAAATCGAAACGATAGCGCGCGAGATCGGCGACCGTGATCATCAGCAGGTCGTGCTTCTGGCAGAATCCGATCAGGTCAGGCAAACGAGCCATGGTGCCGTCGTCATTGATGATCTCGCAGATCACTCCGGCGGGGTGCAGACCAGCGAGACTTGCCAGATCGACCGCAGCTTCTGTTTGGCCGCGCCGTTCGAGAACGCCACCGGGCCGAGCGCAAAGTGGAAAAACGTGGCCCGGTCGCGCGAAGTCTTCCGGACGACTGTTCGGGTTAACAGCCATCTTAATTGTTTGCGCACGGTCATAAGCTGAGATCCCGGTCGTTATGTCCTGGCGTTTTAGATCGATCGAAACAGTGAATGCCGTACCACCCAAAGCACTATTTGCCGGCCCCATCGAACCAATTTCTAATTCTTTCAATCTCTTGTCAGTCATTGAGACACAGATCAGGCCTCTCCCATGTTTGGCCATAAAATTGACAGCTTCCGGCGTGATCATTTCTGCTGCCATCGTCAGGTCGCCTTCATTCTCACGATCTTCATCGTCCACCACGACGATCATGCGTCCGGCTCGCAGCTTTTGAATTGCATCCTCGATACTCGCAAACTCGAACCGCTCCGGCGTCGTCTCATAATTTCTTTCCGCTCGTTCGTCGTAGAGGTATTTTCGTGTTTGTTCGTGTGATTTAGTGGATCGTGTTCTTCCTGCAATAGACGGATGATCCACGAAACCACACGAAACAACACCAAATGTTTCGCTGGCTGGGTTGTCTACGCTTTCGCGACGTTCAAGCCTCAACGCATGACCCATTTTTTCTTTCTTAGTTCGCAGGTAAGCCAGTGAGTGTGAGTTTGGCGCTGCTTCGCAGGAAAGCTGTTCGGCCTCGATGCCTCCATCCGTCAAGGCATGAACTTTGTCCGGGTTATTTGTGAGCAGACGCACGCGATCGAGTCCCAGATCCCGAAGAATTGCGACGGGCAGATTAAAGTCTCGGGCGTCATCCTCGAATCCCAGAGCGCGATTAGCTTCGACTGTATCCAGACCTTCATCTTGCAGCGCGTAGGTGCGCAACTTCGCCATCAACCCAATGCCGCGCCCTTCCTGATGTTCGTAGATCACTACGCCGCGGCCCTCTTCGGCAATGGCCTGCATGGCTATCTCCAATTGTTCGCCGCAGTCGCAACGTAGTGACCCAAGCACTTCACCGGTGACGCACTGCGAGTGGATACGCACCAGCGGAGAGCGGCCCATAAGATCGCCAGGATCGCCCAATATGAGAGCAAGCGCCGTCTCAATACTTCGGTGGTCGTTCATACTTTCCCGCTCGAAGCCGATGACTTGAAAGTCTCCCCACCTACTTGGCATTCGAGTGGAGATCTTGCTCCGCATCGTCACGGGTTGCGTTGTGGCTGTCATGATCTTCGTACTCCACTCCGAATCTGCAATCGGATCATCCGATGGCCATTGGCCCGACTATTTTCAGTCCCGCCTCCACGCCCTTGCCGTATGTCGGATCCGCCTGATAAAAGTGCGCGATCTGCCGCGACTGTATCTCGCGTGGGACCGATTCCATGCTGTCAACGATATTGTCGATCAATCGCGCACGCTCTTCTGCGTTCATCAGTCGGAAGAGGTCACCTGCTTGCTTGTAGTCGTCGTTGCCCGCGTGATGATCGTAGCGAGATGCATCGCCCAAAATTCTTAGCGGCGGCTCCGCGTAATCCGAGTCCTGTTTGGGACCCCCGAAACTGTTCGGTTCGTAGTTGGGCGCCGCGCCGCCGTTCACATCAAAGCGCATTGAGCCGTCGCGGTGATAATTATGGACCGGACACTGCGGGCGGTTGACCGGCAGCGATTCGTAGTTCACACCTACCCTGTAGCGATGCGCGTCTGTGTACGAGAGGACGCGGGCCTGAAGCATCTTGTCGGGCGAAAAACTGATGCCGGGGACCACGTTCGCCGGCGCGAAAGTGGCCTGCTCGACCTCGGCAAAATAATTAGTGGGATTTCGATTTAGCTCAAGCTCGCCCACCTCGATCAAAGGATAGTCCGCATGCGGCCAGACCTTGGTCAGGTCGAAAGGGTTGAGGTGATAAGTCTCCGCCGCTGATTCGGGCATGATCTGAACCGAGAGGCGCCACTTCGGATAGTGGCCTTTCTCGATAGCCTCAAAGAGATCCTTGGTCGCATGGTCGGGATTCGAACCCGCGAGTTGAATCGACTCTTCCCTCGTCAAATTCTGGATGCCCTGTTTGGTCTTCAGGTGGAATTTCACCCAGACGCGCTCGTCCCGAGCGTTGATGAGGCTGAACGTGTGACTGGAGAAACCGTGCATGTGGCGGTAGTTTTTCGGCGTGCCCCGGTCGCTGAAAAGAATCGTGACCTGATGGAGCGACTCGGGCGACAACGACCAGAAGTCCCACATCATAGTCGGCGACTTAAGGTTGGTTTGCGGGTCGCGCTTCTGAGTATGAATGAAGTCACTGAATTTCAGCGCGTCACGAATGAAGAAGACGGGAGTGTTGTTGCCGACCAGGTCCCAGTTACCTTCCTCCGTGTAGAACTTGATCGCGAAGCCGCGCGGGTCGCGCGCAGAATCGGCGGAACCCTTCTCGCCGCCAACGGTCGAGAAACGAACCATAACATCCGTCTTCTTGCCGATCGCAGAGAAAACCGCAGCCTTGGTGTACCTGGTGATATCTCCAGTGACCGTAAACGCTCCAAAGGCGCCGGCGCCCTTAGCATGGACCACCCGCTCGGGGATCCGTTCCCGGTTGAAGTGGGCCATCTTTTCGATCAAATGAAAGTCTTGCATCAACACTGGACCGCGGGGCCCGGCCGTCAACGAGTTCTGGTTGTCGGCGACTGGGATACCGGAGGCGGTGGTTAGAATTTCAGATTTAGTCATGGTTATCTACCGTGATCAGTTTGTTCATTTGCGGCGCAAGCGTCATACGCGTTGCGCTTTCGTGAAGTCCGGGCGACGCTTCTCAATAAACGCTGTGAACGCCTCCCTGGCTTCGGCCGAGCGCACTCGCGAGGCGAACTCTTCGTTCTCGACCTTTATCGCCTGCGCGATCTGTTCGCGTTGAGAATGCTTCATTAGTCTCTTGCAAGCTTGCAGAGCGCCAGGAGGTTTCGCTGCCAGCTTCTCAGCTGTTTCGGTCGCGGTGGCCAGCAATTTTTCGTCAGGCACAACCCGAGTGACTAATCCAATTTCGGCCGCAACCTTTGCGTCAAAGGGTTGACCCAGCAAGATCAACTCGGCAGCACGGATGTGTCCGCTACGCGCCGGCAATGACCAGGAGGATCCGAATTCCGGGACGAGACCAAGATTGACAAAGGGCAATTGGAACTTCGCGCTCTCACCCGCATAGACAAAGTCGCAGTGGGTGAGCAAGGTGGTTCCCCCTCCGATAGCGACACCCTGCACAGCGGCCACTAATGGTTTGTCGAAGTTGAGCAACGCACTCGCCAGCTGTGCTTGCGGACTCTCACCCGGTCCGGGTGGATGCTTCAGGAAATCTTCGATGTCATTGCCCGCGGAGAACGAGTCTCCGGCGCCATCCCACAACACGACAAGTACTTCATCGTTGTTCGCGGCGTCATTAAGGATCTGCGCCATTGTCGAATACATGCTCGAAGTCATCGCATTCTTCTTAGCGGGTCGATTCAATGTAACCCGCAAGATGCTTCCCGAGCTTTCAGTTAAGATCTCACCCATCGCACACCTCACTTAATCGCCAATTCTCGATGCTCCGTTACTGTGCCACTCGCAAGAAAGCTGTCGATTTGTTTTGTGTCGAAGCCCAGTTCCTGGAGAATCTCTTCATTGTGCTCGCCAAGTTCCGGAGCGCGCTTGGCCGCCACTTTGTCCACGTCGTGCACTTGAATTGGACTACTGATTGTGAACTGCAAGTGACCACCGGCGCCTTCCAATGGAACCACGATGTTGTTCGCTCGTAACTGCGGGTCTTTAACAACTTCACTCGGTGCACGGACCACGCCAAACGTGAGGTGACCCTTGTCGAAGACTTCACTCCAATGGGCCATTGACTGAGACGAAAAGACTTCGTCCAAAATTGCGGTGAGCGCCGCGGAATTTGCCATCTGCTTCGCCGGATCGGCGAATCTTGGATCGGTTAAGAGCTCAGCACGACCAATTCCATTCGCCAGGGACGGCCACTTGTCGGGAGTAAGCACAATGAGGAACCAATTATCGTCCGAACTTTTGTACACATTGAACGTTGCGTTAGGTGGCTGTAACCGATCATGCAGCGGGTAGAATTCCGCATCAGCAAGCGCACCTTGAATCGCGACGGCACCCGCCCACGTTCCTGAGGCGAGGAGTGAGGTGGTTACGTAGGAACCCTTTCCCGTTTTTTCGCGGCGATAGAGAGCGGTCACAATCGCAGAATACAAGCTCACGGCGGTGGCGTGATCTCCGCTGCCGGCGACGGGTAGCGTCGGAGGAGCGCCTGCATCTCTGGTCAATGAGAGCAGACCACTCCTGGCCCAGTATGAAGTGATGTCGAATCCAGGCAGATCGGCATCAGGTCCTTTGTCTCCGTACCCGGTGACGTCGGCATAGATCAAACACGGATTCCATTGTGCGACATCCTCATAGGTCAGCTTTAGTTTCTTACGCGCCGGATGCGGTGTATTAACGATAAGAACGTCGGCCCATTTGACGAGTCGCTCGAGAATCTTTGCGGCATCGGCTGATTTCAGATCAAGAGCTAAGCCGCGCTTGTTTCTGTTGTTCAAATGCCACGGATAATTGTCTTTTGCGCGTGGTTGCGGCGGGATCTTGTAACCGATTCTCCAGGTATCGCCCGTGGGTGGTTCAACTTTGATCACCTCAGCGCCAAAGTCTGACAAGATCACTGCGGCGCCCGGGCCAGCTATGAAGCTCGCCAAGTCAACCACTTTCAATCCCGAAAAAATATTCTCAGTCGTCATTGTTTCTCCTTAATGTCCGTACCACCTGCGGTAGCGGGTGGCTCGTTACCGAACCGGGAGCGGAAGCGACCGGATGCTGCCACTCAAGTTGAGTCTATGATCCCGTCGCTACCGCTCCGGGTTCTGTAAAAGGTCCCACCCGCTACGGCAGGTGGTACTGACCTCATTGCTTCATCGACCCTGGAATTCCGGTGCACGCTTTTGCAGGAATGCCTGCGTGCCCTCTTGCTTGTCTTGCGTGGCAGCGCACAGCCCGAAGAATGAAGCCTCGAGTGCCTGGCCTTCCGTCTGACTGGTATCCAATCCCTTATTCACCGCTTCCAGCGAATATCGAACAGCGATTGGCGCATTCGCAAAAATCTGTTTCAGGATTGCTTCGGCGCGGGCAATCAGGTCGGCAGCGGGAACAACTTCGTTGACGAGTCCGATTCGATAAGCTTCCTGCGCCGAGATAATTTCGCCTGACAGGATGAGTTGCAGGGCTCGACCCTTGCCTACCAAACGCGGCAAACGTTGTGTGCCACCTCCGCCCGGAAGGATCCCTAACTTCACTTCCGGTTGACCGAATTTTGCGCTTTCAGTAGCGACTCGAATGGTGCAAGCCATCGCGGTTTCGCATCCCCCGCCAAGCGCGAAACCGTTGATGGCTGCGACCACGGGCTTACCCAGATTCTCAATCAGGTTGAGAACTCCTTGCCCGAAGGTACTGGATTCTTCTGCTTCGACGGCGGTGACCTTAGACAGTTCGCCAATGTCAGCGCCGGCGATGAACGCTTTGTCGCCTGCGCCCGTAAGAATGACCCCGCGAATTGCCGAGTCCTCTCGCGCATCTTCAAACGCGGTTTGCAAATCTTCCCACGTTCTTCGATTCAATGCGTTGAGAACCTTCGGGCGGTTAAGCGTCACATATGCGATGGCGCCCCTCTTCTCATAAAGAACATTTTCAAGTGTCAATGCTGCAGCCGGTGTACTCATGATGGTCGTTCTCCTGTTTGTCCAATTTCAATATGCTTTCGGTCTTCTTCGACGATTAAAGGAAAGCGCTCAATCCGGTTACAGCCTTGCCCACGATCAGGTTCTGCATCTGATAGGTGCCTTCGTACGAATAAAGCGCTTCCGAGTCGGCGAAGAACCGCCCGACGTTGTACTCGGCGGCGATACCATTGCCGCCCAACAACTCGCGCGCCCACGCGACAGTCTCGCGACATTTCGCGGTGGTGAATGCCTTGGCCAACGCCGCGTGTGCGTCGGACAGTTTGCCCTCGGCCTGTAGTTGGGCTGTGCGGACTACCATGCACTGTGAAGCAGTAATATTCGCGAGCATTTTTGCGAGCAGGTCCTGCACCAGCTGGAACGACCCGATTGGTCTGCCAAACTGCAAACGCTCCTGGCAATACTTGAGCGCATTCTCGTATGCACCCATCGCGCATCCGGTGGCTTCCCAGGCAACGAGATACCGCGTCATTCTCAAAACCCGCGCCGTGTCGCGAAATGATGTGTCTCCCTGAAGACGGTTCTCGTCAGGTATCCGGCAGTTGTCCATCGTGATCAAGCCATTCTGGACAACCTTGAGTGCGATCTTGTTTTGAATCTTCTCAACGCTGAAACCCGGCGTATTCTTGTTCTCGACAATGAAGCCTTTGACCTGATTGTCAGCGACATCGCGGGCCCAGATGATCGAAATGTCGCACCACGGTGAGTTGCCGATCCATTTCTTCTGGCCGCTGATAATCCAGGTGTCGCCTTCGCGTTTCGCCGTCGTCGTCAAGCCGCCTGATGCTCCGGAACCGACGAGCGGTTCCGTCAGACCGAAGCAGCCGATCTTTTCCCAACGGGCCATCGGCGGTAGCCACTTCTGTTTTTGCTCCTCCGATCCACCCAGATAGATCGAACCCATCGCCAGACCGTTGTGGACGCCAAAGAAGGTCGCAATCGAGGAATCGAAGCGCGACATCTCCATTGCTACTAATCCAAATAGCAGTTCGCTTCCGCCTCGACAGCCATATCCTTCCATTCCCACACCGCCGATGTTGAGCTCCTTTATCGCCGGCAACAATTCAAATGGAAAAGCGTCGTCGACCCAGTATTTCGTGATGATCGGTGCGACCTTACTTTCCATGAACTCGCGTACCTGTTTCACCACTTCTCTTTCCTCGGCCGGCAAGGTCTCACTCAGTTCGTAGAAGTCAACATTTGGCGCCGGCAGCGGCTTCGATTGCTTTATCTGTTTTCTTTCAGTTGCCATTTTCGTTCTCCTTAAATATCGTCGGTGGACTCCGTACTGGAGTATCCGTAGTTTTCTTTCTCGCAATTCCTCATCGTTTACGCTTGCGCAAAATCAACATAGGCAACGCCGGTCAGGTTTCCCCCAGCAAAGACCAATGCTTTCTTTTCCGAACCGTCCAGTTTGGCGCTATAGACTGAACCACCCAGATCGGCGAAGAACATGCGACCGTTTTTCAGGTCGAGAGATAGCCCTATTCCTTCCATTAAGTCGTTGACGAGGATCTGTTGGTCTTTGCTATTGTCCAATGACGCTCGACTAACCGTGTTGCCTTGTGGCGGGTTCCCGCGATCCGTCCAGTAGATAGTTCGATTGTTGAGATCGAGATCCAGATCTATGGGTTCGGGCAGCCGGTCGAGGAACAGTTCGACATCCGTGCGATCGACGGCGCTCTTTCCCTTGGGAATTTCGAGGTTCGCCCGGAAGATTCGACCCTCGCTGGCGTTGTCGCCACCTTTCTGTGTCCAATAGACCTTGCCGCCATCGCGATCGACCGCGATTCCAACGCACCATTTCGTAGCATCGCGGCCAGGACGTGTCTCACCCTCACTGGTATCGACGAGAGTTTCGATCTCCGAACCGTTGAAGTTCGCGCGCATGACGCGCATGCCCTCGCGATCCGACCAGTAAATCTTGCCGCCCTGCTTGTCGAGTTTTAGTTGTTTGGGAGTGAAGGTTGCGCCCGGAGGCACAATAGTCTTGCGATTAGTTCCGTCGAGATCCGCGCGTTCAATCGAACCATCGTTCGCTGTTGGATTCCCCATGTTGGTCCAGTAGATATGTCCGGCTTCGACATCGACTTCAATTCCGTCAGGAATCCTTTTGAGTCCATCAAGGACCACCCGGCGATCGGAACCATCCGGATTGAGAGACTCGATACGGCCGCCACTGACATCGAGGAAGAAAAGCCGTTCGGATGGTTTGCCATTTGACCCAGGCTGGCTCGTCTCACTTACTGTCTTAGTTGTGGCTGAGCCGTTCCGCGCCCGCAGCTTAATCAGGGCGAGGAGCTCTTCGTTTTCCGTTTGCGCCAGTTGGTCAACAGAACGACTTCCGGCAATCTGATTTACGCCGTCCACGATCGTCTGCTTGAGCTCGTCCGTGATTTCAGGTGTACCGAGAGATTTGATAATTACTTCGAGTCCGGGCATGAGGTGTTCCATGAAATGCTTTATTCCGCCTGGACCACCACCAAGGTGCCACTGCAAACTGGGTCCCATCACTCCCCAACGGAGTCCTGAGCCATAACTTACTGCGTCGTCAGCGTCGCTCACACTGAGCACCCCCTGCTGAATCAGATACATGATCTCCTTATAGAGGGCTGCCTGCAGCCGGTTTCCGACGTGACCAGGTAGTTCCTTGTGTAAGTGAATCGGCTTCTTTCCGATCGACG
>WNFP01003114.1_pt1 | contig 15557 bp, 14 predicted proteins | sample 5400201 | NCBI WGS metagenome assembly WNFP01 (sample SAMN13153355, study PRJNA577476) | soil metagenome | isolation source: 115 cm saprolite under Madrone tree | place: USA:California | collected 2016-06-14
ATAAATAGCGATCGGCCGGAAAAGCGTGCACTTCACGGCTCTTGGTCTCGTCCTTTCTTACTACCTCGACGTCACTTGGAAAAATCATATCGAAGTGACCATACTTCGGTCGGAAGTCTTCTGGGAAGACATAGCTTCCCGGTTTGTCTGAATCTGGATTTAACCGATCCGATTCGATTTGATGAAGCCAGTGGGCAGGTATCACAACATCCCCCCGGCTTGAGTTTGGGATCCACGGCGCCCGCGATTCCGGAAAAGATGATCGCATCAAGTTGGAAATGGTCGATTGCCATTGAGATCGTCAGCGCAGCATTTGACCATACTCACGCCCGACAGAAAAAAAATAGAGATCCTTGCCGTAAAGATCGACCAACCGAAAACGCGTTCCATTTACTTGCTTGATCTTGCTTTCGGCGTTCTCGGGGATGATCGCTTGTTCCACGGCGTTCAATTCGGGATCGAATGCCGAGACGATGCCGGTGCGTCGCAGCTCGGCGGAAAAGGCAGGTTAACCCCAAAGAAAACCAATAAAAACCAGGACCGGCAAAAACGCCCAGCGTGCGGCGCATGTCTTCATCGGCCGGTCCGGCAATTCCGAATACGGTGGAGAGCATTCCCTGACGATCGGAGGGCGCGTCCGGCAGCTGCCGGACGCGCGCCAACTTAAGGAGACGACACGGTGAACGGGCGATTGGACGAAGGGATCTGTCGGCGTGATCTGCCCACCACGGAAAACTCATGCCGGCTCAAATAGCGGTACGATTTTCATGGCCGGGCACAAAACCAATCCTTTGTCAGTAAGCCGAATTTCCGGGATAACGGAGAGCGGCAGGAGGTTGAATCCCATATAAGGAAGCCGACAACCAACTTCGATCCAAACTTTTTTGAGCGCTGTTGTTTCTTCCGCTACTTGGGGGGCTCGTGCATCCGAAAGGAGCCCAGCAATGGGTAGTCTGACTGAGGCAAGAATTTTACCGTCGCGAACGATGCAGATCCCTCCCTGCGATTCTTTCATGAATTTCAAGGCGACCCGCATGTCTGCTTCATTGGTCCCAGCGACAACGATGTTGTGCGCGTCGTGCCCAACCGAACTCGCCACTGCCGCGTCTTGCAAACCAAAGTTTTTCAACAACCCAAAGGCTACGTTGCCGTTCTTGCCATGCCGTTCGATCACGGCGAGGAAACAACAATTTGCTCGGGCCAACAACGTGTCCCAGTCGGTGGTTGGACTAATTTTGGTTACTTCATGTCTAGTTGGGATATTTGCCGCCTCCAGAGCAATCAAGTTTGCCCGCACCTCTGTCTGCGGGAGGGATGGAGTAAGCGGAACCGATTCCTTAATTGACACGGTGCGATAAGCGCGATCTGGATACCGATACCGTCTTTCCAGGGCTCGTTCCAAAGTCTCGGTAGACCTACGGCCATCGACAACTAACTTCCCGCCAAACCAGGTAGCCTGTGGTTGGAGTTCGTCATTCAACAATACAATGTCTGCTCGACGCGAGGGTCCTAATGCTCCTAATTCGTTATCCAATGCGTAGCGAGTCGCTGGATGCAATGATCCACAACTCCAGGCGGTGGTCGGCGGCATGCCGCATTCGACCGCTTCGCGAACCACCCAATCCAGACCGAACAGAAAAAGATCGTCAGCATCCCGATCGTCGGTGCAAACACATACGCGCTTGGGACTCGCACCCGCTTGGGTCACAACTTTAATCGCCTCCGGCAGACTATTCCAGGGAGTGGTGGGAGGGCCGCCCCGCAGGAAGAGCCAAAGTCCCGCTTCCAAGAAATCTTCTGCGATTTCCGGGTCGATCGCTTCGTGGGTGTCGGTCACCCCCGATGCCGCGTAGGCGGCGACAAAAGGACGTCCGTAGATATGCCCGCATACCGGACGACCTCGACGCAGCGCTTCTGCCAGTATCGCATGCGCACGAGGATCTCCCTCGACCACCTGGATGAAATCCATCTTCTCTCCCAGCGCGACCGCTTCCGGCCAGCGATCAAAAATCGCGCCGATCTTTTCCGGAGTTAAATCGCCGCCGGCAGTCTCCAGTCCCGGATGGGTAGCCGGAATCGTACTTGGCAGAGTGAGAAAGATGTTGAGTGGAGCTTGACGCGCGTCCTCCAGCATCCACTCGATCCCATCCTGATCACACACATTACCAATTTCGTGGCTATCACAAAAAAGAGTCGTCGTTCCATTGAGCAAGGCTGCCTCAGCATAAGCACAGGCGGTCATCATGCTGCTTTCGATATGAACGTGCGGGTCGACAAGTCCCGGAGCCAGAATACCTCCGTTCGCATCATAACGAGCTACACCGGAACCTCGACATGATCCCACGGATTTCACCGCTGCGATTCGCCCCTGGCTGATCCACAATTCGCGATTGGGCAGGAAACGGTCAGTGTAAACCGACAAAAGACGTCCTCCGGAGATAACCAGATCGGGCAACGAGCGTTCCGCAGCAACGTCCGCCAACTGACGCGTGACATCGGCCAGAGGAGGTACATCAAAGCGGGTCATAATAGTTAGTTGGACTTCGGACTCGGTGTCGACTCGGAATTTGAGCCGGGAATTTGAACGGAGTATCGGTCCCAGTGATCGAGCAACTCAGAGGCAACCCGATTGCCAACGACGAACGCGGCTTCCAAGCTCGGAAGATAAGCGGAATAATGGCCAGTCTCCTGGACCTTTAGATCTTGAGCGGCCGAGACTCCCGGCGGTGGCGAGTCAAAGTTACTCGCGGTGCGAAGCACGAGCACCCGATTGAGATCGGCCCGGCCCGCTTTCGCCAGGTTGGTGAGCGCCTGCATGGTCCCGGTATCCTCCATCGCCGTCGTGTAGTACTCCCCTTTTCCGTCGGTCCAGTATTTGACCCAATCGTGGGCCCATCGGTTGAGCAGCTTACCATGCCAATAAGTGCTGCTGGAAAGCGTCGCCCCAATCAACACCTCCGGCCCAGCCAACGCTTTGGGATAACCGTGATACCGAATCCGATCTTGTTCGCTCTTTTCATTGTCAGCCAATCGCAGCGACCGAGTGAGCTCGTAGGCCCAGTGCACGAGGCCAGAATTCAACGTATATACTTCGCCGCTGGATTGGCGGCGCGGCTGCTCGAACGGCACCGCTTTTCCCAATGGCGTAAAACCGTCGGGCCAATCTTTCGGGATCTCCCGGCTGTCGATTTCGTGAGCCAAATCGCCATCGACAACATAGTCGGCCCAAACAGCGCTGCCGACCGTTCCGCGATTCGGATCGATGCCAGCAATTCCTGCGACCAACCAGTATGCTTGAGTAAAGTCAAAGCGTGGATCGAGCCCTAAGGCCATGATCGATGTGGCCGCCTTTGCCGTTCCCATACCGGTCACAGTTCCGACCAGACCACTCCCGTCCGTACGGACATCATGATAGGCCGAAGGCAAAGATATAACGTGAGCAAGTTTGCGGCGCTCGACCCAAAATTGAAACTCACCCGGCACATCGCCGGTGTCTGCTCCGACCTCAAACATGGCAACGACAACCACTTTGACTTTTAGGGGATGGTCAACGGTCGGCGAGATAGAAGGATTTACTTCGTCCGCAATGCTCCGTCCAAGAAGCACCAGAAAGAAGGAGGCGAAGTAAAGAGCTCGTGGCAACATGGGGCGCGGATTCAGCAGATCACATACCACACCGCTTTGCGGTGATGACAAATGACAAATAGCAGATTTTGGCTATCGCTGATTGTAAACCGGGAGGAACCGCTTGAACGAACAGCAATCATGGGAAATGGAGAGGAAGAAACACGAAGAAACATCGGAATTTGCTGTCTGCTATTTGTCATTTGTCATCACCGCGAAGCGGTGCCGTGGCATAGAAAAAGCTGACCCCACTTTTTGCAGACAATGGAAATCATTCGACGCGATTCAGTACCCGCCTTTGTGGCGCCCGATAAATCGATCATTCGGGAGCTGGCCGCGAGCAGGAACTCCTCGGCCAAAAAACAGAGCCTGGCCGAAGCCACTATCGAAGTTGGCCACTCCGTGACCGAACACTTCCACAAGGTGACCGAAGAATTCTACTATATCCTGAGCGGCACTGGCTTAATGAAAATCAATGATGAGGAACAACAAGTGAATTCAGGCGACACGGTAGTTATTTTGCCGGGAATGCACCACAAGATCACAAATAACGGGACGGTTCCTCTTCGGTTGCTCGCCTGTTGTTCGCCCGAGTGGACGGCGGAAGATCAGGTGCTCGTCGAGTGAGGCGGTTGCGTTTGGCGTTCGACATTCCGCGTTGGTAGGACAAAACCCTACTCCGTCCGCCGGCCGCCCATGCGCGTCAAAATAAGATGGCGGCCCGGCAGCCGCCTCCAGATTCTAAATTCTGAATTCCAAATTCTATCCTAGTTCCACCAATGGACTCACTTCCTATCGCTCGCTACTCGCTCCAAGGCGCCGAAAAACCACCGGAAGCTACCATCTGCATTGTTGGCGGCACCAACATTGCGCATGCGCTCGCGATCTCGCCCCACGTCTCAGCCGCTTTTACCTTGGAGACACCATTGGGTCTGTCTCCCACGATCTACTACGGAGAATTCGAAGGTGTGCCTTTTTATCACGTCACACTCCACGGCGCCTCCACCGACAAGTCCGGTGTCGTCGAGCAGGATTCGTTACTGACAGTTTGGGGTACACTGCATTATCTCGATGTCGGTGATGTGCTTGGCGGCGCAACCGCTGGAAGCATTAATTCTGCATACAAACTGGGCGACTGGGTCATCGCGGATGATTTCATCGATTTTAACATTGATCGAAAGCGTTCGATTGCCGCCCAAATTCTCGGGCCAGAAGCAGCCAGGATTCTGCCTCGCCAGGTTCCTGCCGATGACCCGCTCTTGCGAAAGATTCTCTTCGAGGAAACAGCTCGAGTCGCCGGGAAAGAGAACGTCTACGAGGGTGGTGTGATCATCCAGGCTGCAGGTGGGCGATTTGAAACGGCCGCTGAGATTAGGATGTTTAAACAGCTCGGTGGCGATCTGGTAACCATGAACGTACCGACCGAGATGGCATACGCCCGGCAACTGAATATGAACTACTCGAGTCTAGTCGCCATTTCCAACCCGGCGGAGGGCTTGGGAACATGGGACTGGAAAACGTTAAGTGATCTTTATCCACGGTTACATGCCCAAAGCATCGAGATCTATCTTGCCGCAGTTCGGCGAATCCATCATCTCCCAGAGCGCCGGCGCATTGGTGATACGCTAAGGGTACATCCTGATTTTGACTAGAGTCAAGCTGCGGCCAAACCAGGTTGATCCGATGCGGCGGTCGCGGAGCGAGCGCCCTACCGTCCGAACAAGAAATGCAGCAAAAACAACACGGCTAACACGTAGGTCACGACTCCAACTTCTTTGCCTCGACCGATCCCAACTTTGATCGCGACGTAAGTGAGCAGACCAAATGCGATTCCTTCGCTAATGCTGAACGCAAACGGCATCATAATAATAGTCATGAAGGCAGGTGCCGCCTTGGTAAAATCGGCGAGGTCTAGTTCACCCAGTCCCTGCATCATAAAGGCACCGACGATTACCAGCGCTGGAGCGGTCGCAACCGCTGGGACAATCAAAATCAATGGTGTTAGAAACAGGGCCAACAAGAAACAGATCGCGGTAACAACGGCAGTCAATCCGGTTCGTCCGCCAGCCTCAACGCCAGCGGCACTTTCGATGTAACTGGTCACGGTCGACGTACCTAAAAGAGAACCGAACATAGCTGCACAAGCATCAGCCAGTAAGGCCCGGCCCAATTTAGGTAAGTTGCCTTTCTCGTCCAGCAGCCCGGCTCGTTTCGTGACTCCGATCAAGGTTCCCATGTTGTCGAAGAGGTCCACGAACAACAACGCCAGAACGAGCGGAATCGAGATCACGAGATGCTGCCAAAAATAGCTAAGATCAAGTTTGAGAAAGGTTGGGCTTAACGACGATGGCCAGGTAAAGATCGCATCAGGATGTTTCGTTAGGGAACCTGAACCGTCCGGTGCGGGAACAAAGAATCCGATAATCGTGATGAGAATGATCACCAGAATGATGGCACCTGGCATCTTTCGAGCGATCAAGATGGCGGTGAGAATTATGCCGATAATTACTAACCACGGTGCCGGCTTTGTCAGATCCCCGAGAGCAACAAATGTAGCCGGATTTGCCACAATCTCTCCTCCGTTTTTCAAGCCAATTAATGCAATAAAGAACCCGATACCCGCGGTAATAGCGATCTTCAATTCCAAAGGAATTGCGGCGATCAGCTTTTGGCGTAGACCGGTGACAGACAAAATCAGGAAAATGAGGCCACTGTAGAAGACATATCCGAGTGCCGCCTGCCAGGGTATGCCTTTACCCAAACAGATCGTGTAGGTAAAGAACGCGTTAACGCCCATACCAGGTGCAAGCGCGATCGGATAATTCGTGGCCAGCGCCATGATGATAGTCATAATTGCCGAAGCAACTGCGGTTGCGGTTACCAACGCGCCTTTATCGATTCCCGCTTGGGAAAGAATCGCCGGATTAACCGCCAGGATATAAGCCATCGCCGCGAAGGTAGTAAAACCGGCCACAATCTCACGAGCTACAGTAGAACGATGTTCTGACAGGGAGAAAACGCGTTCGAGCATGACAATAATTGAGCAGTTTTCGTGACAAATTAGAATCCGGAAAAATCAAAGACTTTCCGCGCGAACCGAAGAAACCGACTGGTTAACAACGGCTTTTGGTTCACCGGATGCCAACGGCTTGCTTAAAAAGAGCCGAAATACTGATCAGTGAGATCAATATTGTACACTTGTCCGTTATATTGAACCGGAGTCTCCTCCGGAGCCGAAAATACAAAAACCGGGCGGAAAATGGCTCGCTACCTCTTCCGCTAATTGCGCGGGCATTCGACCCAAATGAGCTTGGTCAACCCTCGAAAGAACTTTGCGAATTTCGCCGGGAGCTCCGGTCGGTGTCCAACGGGCCAACGTCCGTGCCAGATTGTGAGAAAGCAGAAGATCAGAGATGATCATCGCTCCCCGATCTTCCTCGCCGACACCGAGCGTCGCTTCGGCTATATGCTCAAGATGAAAGCGGCTTAACAGACAAACCGCGTGGGAGAGCCGGGGTTCGAGCGGGGGAATGTTATCGGTAATAGCCGTCGGAAAGAATTCAAATGATCTGCCGCCGGTACCAATGACTCGAGTAGTCGAACGTCCATCGAAATCAGCGACGAGCAAGCGAAACGCCTCAACCAATTCGATCGCCGTTGTCCGATCCGGCATGAAATCTTTTCTCATCGTCGCAACGTCCGTGATACCAACATAAGAGATCGTTTTTAAGCATCTGTTATGCCGAATCCATCCTCTCAAAGAGCAACGCCGGGAGCGCCGATAACGCCGTCATCGCCGGGAACTGAAACCGAACACATTGGGTATCGCTCTAATTCGTGTCTCCGTCATACGCTACTCCAGCCACTGGCATCACTGAGCGTTTTGTTCGCCGCGTTCATGGCGCCGATGCGCGCAGAAAACGATTTCAGCGCTCGTTTTGCGGAGATAAAAAAAACGGCAACTGACGAACAGCTTTACCGCTTCCTTTATGATCTGCCTAAGGGCGGTGACCTCCACAACCATCAGGATGGCGCTGTCTGGCCCGAGTGGTGGTACCAAATTGCCACCGATCCGGTAAAAACGCATGGCGACACCTTTTATACGCGGACGAAAATTCTTGATTCGAAGATTTCGCCCGTCATGTACTACATCACGATTCCCCGATGGCGATACGATCGTTTACCGGAAACCGCCAAGGCGGAATATGAGCCTTTGGCCAACCTTAACGCTGAGACCAAGGCAAAATGGCTGGCGTCACTTTGGCTGGGGGAGCCCGGAGACGGCCGAGAGAAGTTTTTCGAGCAAATCTGGCCGCGAATTCACGGCATGCTCTACAGCCCGTACGTGACGATTGAGTTACTAGTCGAGAACATGAAACATTTCGGAGCCGAAGGAGTCCGCTACATCGAGACGCAGAACCTGGTGTTCGGACTGGGAGCACCCACCGAGTTTCATGACAAGGATGGCAATTCGATCTCGGTAGATCAGATGGCGGACCTCTACCGGGAACGTTTACATCGATCCGATGTGCTCGCTACCGGGGTGACGGTGCGTTTCCAGGCGGTGGTCCTTCGTTTCACGCCAACGGCGGAGCAAGGCGTTGAAGATGCGTATTCCTTTGTCGACCGTAATCGTGATCTCTGGGTTGGCATCAATATGGCCGGCCGAGAAGACAATGAGAAAGGATATCCGGCACGCTTCCTTTCCGTTTACCGGAAAATGATGGGGAAATATCCGGCCGTTAGCCTTTCGATTCACGCGGGCGAAAGCGATGAACCAAATCATCACGTGCGTGACACTCTGTTTCTCGGGGCCCAACGCATTGGACACGGAATCAATCTCCTTTCCGATCCTGAAACCATGGAAGTAATGCGTGCGAACAAGAACCTGGTTGAGGTAAACCTGATTAGTAACAAACTGCTCGGTTACATAACAAATTTTGATGATCACCCATTTCCGCGTTTGATGCGTTTTGGCATTCCGGTCTGCCTCAATACGGATGATCGTGGCATGTGGGGCTCTACCCTGACCGATGAATACTTCGTAGCGGTCAGGCATTTCAATCTTTCCTGGGCTGAGCTAACTCAACTCGGCCGAAACAGTCTCGAATATAGTTTTGTGCAGTCGAGCGAAAAACAGCGGTTGATTGATTCGTACAACGCCGCCGTTCAACGCTTTGAAAGCCGCTATTCTGGAGATTGGAAATCAGTGGTCGACGCGCTTACCGCCACCGGTAGCCCTTACGCCGCTCGGGAGTTTGGTGTCAAGCTACCGTTGCCGTAGCACGGTATCCGTCCGGTCTGCGCTGCCCATCAAGGTAGGGCGACGCGCTTACGCCAAGTTTTGTCCAACGCATTTGACCAAAACGTACCGGCGCTTCCACCGGACCGCCACTGCTAGCTCTGATCCTTCGCTGGTCCGGTTAGGCTCGAACTTTTCCGCAGGCGCCGCTGGCGCTTCCAGGTAACATGCCAGCGCACATCGTTCTCTACCTGCTCAAACAAATGAAAGGAATTGGGACTGGTGAGTAAAACTTCTCCGACATCCGAACCCGAATTATGCCAGGAATGCACTGTCAGCAGATCGAAGAAAATGCTTTCACCGGCTGAAAGCGGATAAGCGGCTTGTCCGATATGACACTTCAAATTCCCCTTTAAAACAATGCAAAGTTCTTTCAGTGAATGGATCGCGTGCCGCGGCGGCGTAGATCCACCGGGTTCAAGCCGTAACAAAAGAGCCGTGAACGGGCTACTGGCTTCTGCAGGCAAAAAATGGAGAAGCTTTGCTTTTTTCCACTCGAGAACCACCGGGCAACGATCCCGATTGGTCGGGATCACCACCGGGCCTTCAATCGGCGCCTCTTCACGAAGAAAATCGGCGGGCGTTACCCCCAGCGCACGGCAAATCTTTCCCAGACTTTTGATGGTCGGCGAAACGCGCTCCAATTCGATCTGTGAAAGAAAACTGGGCGAACAATCCGCTTTTTCGGCCACATCGCGTAACGACATTCGGCGGATCCGCCGATAAAACTGGAGTTTCTGCCCTAAGTCCATCTCATTCGCGAGAGCGGAACTCGTACCAGATATGCGAGAAAACTCTGTTCTCCTCACTTTTTCCTAAGATGTTGGTCTTACTCGCGGGCCGGTAGGGCGAGGCAGCCCGCCAGAGTGCGCGGGGTGACACGCTCACAGAATCAACGGCTGGAAGCCTTTTGCCGCAGCAAGATTGCGTACAGATTTTTTACCACACCCCTGATCAGGAGGGACTCCTACTTTACCGAAGAAAGGTGTGTGAGTTCCCGTTCAGGAACAAGATCGACTCTGCGAGATGCGACCTCCTGTTTTAACAAATCCAGAAAATAGTCCCTCATTCCCTTGGGCGAATGAGTGTTGGACCGTTGCAAAGACAGACTGTTTCTTTGAACGACATGACTAGCAATCCGCGAACAGCTCAGAACACACCGCCAAGGCGAACACTTGGACCGAATCGCCTCTCGGTTGGTCCGATTGGTCTTGGTTGTATGACGATGACTTGGGCGTACGGAAGTCGAGATCGCGCCGAGTCGATCGCTACGATTCGGCGGGCAGTGGAGCTCGGCGTCACCCTCTTTGACACCGCCGATGTCTACGGGCCCTTCACCAACGAAGAATTGGTCGGAGAAGCGCTTCAGGACAATCGTCACCAGATCATCCTGGCTACCAAATGCGGACTGATAGTACCAGACCCAAAAGATTACCACCAAGATGCAAGCAAGTTTTCGATAACACCAAACGGTAGACCGGAACACGTTCGTAAGGCCTGCGAAGACTCGCTGCGGCGCTTGCGGACCAATTTTATTGATCTCTATCAACTCCATCGCGTCGATTCAAAAGTGCCAATCGAAGAAAGCGTGGGAGAAATGGCCAAGTTAGTCAGCGAAGGAAAGGTCCGATTCATTGGGCTTTCGGAATGCACAGTTGAACAATTGGAGCGAGCACAGCGTGTACACCCAATTACATCGGTTCAGTCCGAGTTATCGCTTTGGACCCGCGATCCCTTGGCCGACGTACTTCCATTTTGCAAAGAGCACCAGATCGGATTTTTGCCTTTTTCTCCTCTCGGTCGCGGCTTCTTAACCGGTGATATCGAACGTTCGACGAGCTTTGCCAAGGACGACTTTCGTTCGATCCTTCCGCGATTTCACGCAGAGGCGCTGTCGACCAACTTAAGAATCGTCGAAGGAATCAAAGAGGTTGCGAGTCGACACCAGGCAGCACCGGCGCAAATCGCGTTGGCTTGGGTATTGGCTCAGGGAGAACAAGTCGTACCCATTCCAGGTAGCTCGAAGCGGAGCCACTTGGAACAAAATGTAGAAGCAGCTATGATTCGTCTTAGCCCGGAGGATTTGGCGGAACTGGATGCGCTTCCCGCGCCGGTAGGATCGAGGTATTAATGACGATCACCAAAGACATTTTCGGCGCTTATCCATTCCAAGTGGGGAACCAAGCAGCCTGGGCGTTGCATGACGGTTTTCTTTGGGGCGAACCAGTTCAGCAGTATGCCATTGACGTTCCGGACATGGCGATCGCGGACCTATTCGGACCGTACTTTCTGAATCCTCGGCGCATTCAGCTGAGTATGATTCCAATTCTATTTCGATGGGGAACTGAATTGGTCCTGGCCGATACCGGAATCGGAAACGTCGGCGGCGACCCAATTGGACTGCTTGAGCGGCGGCTGAGCGCCCTCGGTATTAAACCAGAAGATGTCACTGTGATACTGCTCACCCATCTGCATGTCGATCACGTCGGCGGATCATTGGACCGAGCCAACCGGAAATCCCGGTTTTCTCGAGCCCGCATTTTTATCTCCGAAGCAGAGATCGAATTCTGGCGGATGCCAAGTCCAGACATTAGCGAGCTTAGTGGTGTACCGCCTGAGCTGATTGATCTTACGATTCACTGTGCCCTCGACGCGCTCGAAATTTTGGCAAAACAGATCGAACCATTTTCTCCAGATCAGGAATTGTTCCCGGGAATTCGGAGCATTGCTTTGCCCGGCCACACACCAGGTCAAAGCGGCTATCTTTTCCAATCTGAAGATTCGCAATTGATGCTGATAGGCGACGCGATGCATGATCCAGTGCTGCACGTTCAGCGTCCGGAATGGACCAGCATGGGAGACACCCGACGCCGGCAAACCGTGAAAACCCGACGCGAGCTGCTGGCCCGCCTCGCAGACACGAAACTTCGGTTCCAGGCGTTCCATTTCCCGTTCCCCGGGATTGGGTACATCCGCCGAGATGGCCCCGATCGGTTTGAATTTGTGCCGGAAAGATGGACTTGGCCGGAAGACAAATGACCCGCCGGTAACGCCGAACGGTAGCGGCGACTGTCCCCCCGGAAAGTCAATCGCTAGCCAAAGGAAATGCGTTGAACGAGAGAAATCAAGCGAGCCCGACCTTTGAGTGCAGTCGCCATGGCCCGGTTCGCGAATGGCGGTCGCCCGTCGTTGTCGAGGAGCGCCAAACACCGACAGTTGACAACAGGCAAATAAATAGTTGACTAAAACAACTAAAATCTCTGATGAGCATCACGACCGATGGTGAATTTCTGGAACGGGTCGCGGCGGTTCGGACTTTCAACCGGTTTTATACCCAGCAGATCGGCGTCTTACACGAGTCGCTCGCGCAGAGCCCTTTCTCCTTAACCGAAGCAAGAGTTCTTTATGAATTGGCGCACCGAGAGGAATCAACCGCAACGCAATTAGGCGATCGACTAGGCCTTGATCCAGGTTATCTGAGCCGCATCCTGGCGAGTTTTGCCCGACGGGGTTTGATAAAACGAGAGCGTTGCGCGACCGACGGCCGGCGGAGCATTTTGAAACTGACCAGAGGAGGAGCAGTGGCATTCGATACTTTGAACCTGGGTTCGCAGAATGAGGTGACACGTTTACTGGGGACCTTGGCTCTGCCCGAACAGCGGCAATTGGTCGGGGCGATGCAGACCATCGAGAGGCTGCTCGGTTCTCCAGCGAAGCCAGACAATTCCTTTATCCTGCGGACTCATCAAATTGGCGATATCGGCTGGATCGTTCAGCGGCATGGGGTGATCTATGCACAAGAATATGGATGGAACGAGCAATTCGAGGGCTTGGTCGCCGAAATCGCGGCTAATTTTCTCGCCACTCATGATCCAAAGCGCGAGCGGTGTTGGATCGCTGAAAGGGAGGGACAGAACGTAGGCTGCGCATTTCTGGTGGCCAAGAACAAGACCGTTGCTCAACTCCGACTTCTGCTGGTTGAACCACGATCACGAGGACTTGGGATAGGCAAACGTCTGGTGACGGAGTGTGTGCGTTTCGCTCGGCAAGCCGGATACCGTAGAATCGTACTTTGGACAAATAACGTCCTTGCGACCGCACGTCGCCTTTACGACCAAGCTGGCTTTTGTCTCATTCATGAGGAGCCGCACCAGATCTTCGGCGTAAAGTTGGTTGGCGAGACCTGGGAATTGAAATTGTAGAAATGGATTCGCTGGGAGTGCGCACTCTTGGGCAGGGCGCGCCTCCTGCCGACCCGCACTCCCAGCGAATTCATTTCTACAATTTCAATTCCCAGGTCTCGCCAACCAACTTTACGCCGAAGATCTCGTGCGGCTCCTCATGAATGAGACAAAAACAAATAGGCGGATGGGAAAGCGACCGCCCGAATTCTGCTGTCATTGTCGCATACTGGAAAAACGAACGGTTGTATTCCGATTTCATGCGGGAACAGCATGATTCGTTGGCCGATCGCCAGCGTGACACATACTCCGCGCTCCGGGTTGACACCGGTCATGTCATTATGACAATGAAAGAAGCAGATCCGCGAGTTGCCATTGCTGGAGCTGGAACGGTTCGGATCGCCGATCTCACCTTGCGGCCGGACTCTTCGCCGTTGTTTCTCGCTATGCAATTTGATATTTGGCGGCCCGGATTACTTTCCAGCGGTGGGATGATTGGTAACACTCTGTCCCGTTTGGGTCGACTGCCGGATCGCTTCGCCAGTACGACCTTCTGGAGAAGCAGTGACGCTCTTCGTAGCTTTCTCGAGACGGTCTATCCGGCGCTGAGTGTCCAGGCAAAGCTGAAGGAACACCTCGAGGAAATGATCAGCTACCACATTCCTCTGGAACCGTCGTGGAGTGTTTTGGCGCCGCGATCTGACCAAGAATAAATATTCTGGGGAAACGCTTCCCCCGACTAGACAAAGTCTCCGTCGTCGCGCGCAAGGACGCGTCCTCCCGACCGTTCTTTACGCGAATCAATCGTATCCGGTTGTTATCTCTACCGGTGAGCCAATCCGATAGTTGCGCCTACGATGCCTGCCGGTCTCGGTTGGTAAACGAGAATCCGACCAATGAAAATGGCTTAAACGATTGGTTAAGCTAGCTTGGTACTTTCTGATGCAAATTCCCATCAAAAGAACGGTTGAGCGGCTGCCGGGTGGCATGATGGTGGCTCCTCTGTTGGCCGGCTGTATTGTCGCAACCTTTGCGCCTGATCTTCCAAAGTTTTTCGGCTCCTTTACTGCTGCGCTTTTTAGCGGTGCGCTGCCGATTCTCGCCGTCTTCTACGTTTGTATGGGCTCGACGATTGATGTGAAGATGACCGGCTACATTGCCAAAAAAGGGGGGAGCCTTTTTGCGATAAAGATTTTGTTAGGTGTCGCGGTCGGATTGATCGCCGGCCATTTCCTGGGAGAACATCCAATTGATCAGGGATTCTTTGCCGGCCTTTCCGCATTGGCCTTGGTGGCCGCGATTAATGACACGAACGGTGGCTTGTATATGTCCCTGGTGAGCCGATACGGACGCGCAGAAGACGCTGCGGCATATTCGATTATGTCGATAGAAAGCGGTCCGTTCCTCACCATGGTGAGTCTGGGTGTCGCCGGTCTTTCTGCCTTTCCGTGGCAGACTTTGGTCGGTAGCGTGCTCCCATTGGTCTGCGGAATGGTTCTCGGAACTCTTGATTTCGAGTTGCGAGAGTTTTTGGGCCGCGCAGTTCCGGTGATGATACCCTTTTTTGCCTTTCCGCTGGGTGGAACGCTAAATTTGGGCAGTGTAGTAACCGCCGGATTACTCGGTCTTGGCTTAGGGCTATTTGTGGTTATCGTGTCGGGGTTTTTTCTGATTCTTGCTGATCGTTTCACCGGTGGGACCGGAACCGCTGGTCTAGCGGCCGCCACCAGTGCGGGGAATGCGGCTGCGGTTCCAACGCTGGTGGCCGCAGCGAATCCGGCTTACGCCGATGCTGCCAAACCCGCGACGGTGTTGATCACCGCTTCAGTTGTCATTACCGCCGTGGTCGTGCCTTTTCTCACTGCCTGGTGGGCCGAACGTTTTGCCAAGTCTGAAGGGAAGGCGGAATGACGAATTGTTTGATTTTGGCAGATGACCTGGCGGGAGCTGCCGACTCTGCCGTTTCCGCGCTACATGCGGGCTTGGACGCGGAGGTCTTTCTCACCGCCGACAGCGCAGAGCAATCGCGCACGGCGGTTGCCGCGATCGATTTGAACACCAGGGAAATTGAGGTAGAGCGTGCGCGCACGCTGACGTTTAAAAGCCTGGAAAAGATCCATCCGCGCTCCGATCTTTTTCTTTATCGAAAGATTGACTCGACGCTGCGTGGCCATGTCGCAGTGGAACTCGCTGCAACCCGGACGGCTGCAGGCAAGCGGTTCATTCTCTTCGCTCCGGCTTTTCCAGCGAACCGGCGGATTACCGTCGGCGGAAAGATTCTGGTCGACGGAGAACCGCTTGAGCAAACCCAATTCTGGAACGCCAAGGCCCCCAGACCTGGCTTTGTTACCCAGATGGCGGACGTAGGCCTAACAATGGAATCTCTACCGTTGGAGACAGTGCGCCGTGGCAAACAAGAAATTCATCGTACGATAAGCGATCTAGTAGGC
>WNFP01002186.1_pt1 | contig 15554 bp, 12 predicted proteins | sample 5400201 | NCBI WGS metagenome assembly WNFP01 (sample SAMN13153355, study PRJNA577476) | soil metagenome | isolation source: 115 cm saprolite under Madrone tree | place: USA:California | collected 2016-06-14
CGTGATGAGGATCTGCCCGGTCTCCGTCTGCCACCACGTGTCCACGACGGGGCAGCGGCCGCCGCCTATCACCTTCCAGTACCAGACCCAGGCCTCGGGGTTGATGGGCTCGCCGACCGAGCCCAGGAGCCGGAGACTCGACAGGTCGCAGCGGCCGGGATACTGTTCGCCCCAGCGCATGAAAGTGCGAATGGCCGTCGGCGCCGTGTAGCAGATGGTGATGCCGTGCTTCTCGATGATGCGCCAGAACCGATCCTTGTCGGGCGTGTCCGGCGTGCCCTCGTACATGACGGAGGTGGCGCCGTTGGCGAGCGGGCCGTAGACGACGTAGGAGTGACCGGTGACCCAGCCGATGTCGGCCGTGCACCAGAAGACGTCGGTGTCGTGCAGGTCGAAGACCCACTTGGTCGTGGCGTAGATGCCGGTCAGGTAGCCGCCCGTCGTGTGCACGATGCCCTTGGGCTTGCCGGTCGAACCCGAGGTGTAGAGCAGGTACAGCATGTCCTCCGCGTCCATCTTCTCAGGCGCGCAGTAGGCGTCGGCCCCCTTGACGAACTCGTCCCACCAGACGTCGCGGCCGGCCTGCATGTCCACCGGCTGACCGGCCCGCTTGAGCACGACCACGGTGCGCACGTCGGGGCACTCTTTGAGCGCCTCGTCCACGTTCTTCTTGAGCGGCACGATGCCGCCGCGGCGCCACCCGCCGTCCGCCGTCAGCAGCACGGTCGACTGGGCGTCGTGGATCCGCTCGCGGATGGCCTCGGGTGCAAAGCCCCCGAAGATCACGCTGTGAGGCGCGCCGATGCGCGTGCACGCGAGCATGGCGATCGCCGTCTCCGGCACCATCGGCATGTAGATGGTGACGCGGTCGCCGCGCTTGACGCCGGCACGCTTGAGCGCGCTGGCGAAGAGGTTGACCTCGCGGTACAGGTCCCAGTAGGTCAGCGTCCGGGTGTCGCCGGGCTCACCCTCCCAGATGAGGGCCGCCTTGCTCCGGCGGGCCGTCTTGATGTGCCGGTCGAGGCAGTTGTAAGAGACGTTGAGCTTCCCGCCGACGAACCACTTCGAGTAGGGCACCTTCCACTCGAGCGCCTTCTTCCACGGCTTGAACCAGTCGAGCTCCTTGGCGAAGCTCTCCCAGAACTTGACCGGGTTCTTCGCAGCCTGGGCGTAGATCGAGGCCCGGTTGGCGTTGGCCCGCTTGGAGAACGCCTTGGGCGGGGGAAACTTGCGCTTCTCTTTGAGGAGGGCCTCGATGGGAGTGCTTCCGCCCGCCGCCTTGATCGCCATGTCTCGAGTGCCTCGCGTGATGGGTGGAGTCGGGGATAGGCGCGACAGCGCGCCCGCTATCTTCTAAACCAAGTCCCCTCGGACTTCAAGTGGCGCGCGCGGCACCGTCACCCGGCTCGGCCGGTTGGCGGCGGAGACCATAACGCGCCATCTTGTCGGAGAAGTTCTTGGGATCCATGTCTGCGTGCTTGGCGGCAGCCGTCAGCTTGCCGCCGTTGGCCTCGAGCAGGCCGGCCACGTACGCCCGCTCGAACTCCTCGACCACGCGCGCCTTGGCGTCGCGGAAAGGAAGCGAGAGGTCCACCGGCGCGTGCGCGCCCGCCGGCCCGCCGAGAAAGCGCTCGAGCCCGGTCAGGATGTCTTCCTTGGAGACGATGACGGCCCGCTCGATGACGTTCTCGAGCTCGCGCACGTTGCCCGGCCACGGGTAGAGGACGAGCGCCTGGAGGCTCTCGTGGACGATGCCCTTGACCGCGCGCTTGAGCCTCCGGCCCGCTTCATCGAGGAAATGATGGGCCAGGAGCGGGATGTCCTCCGGGCGCTCGCGAAGCGCGGGCACCCGTACCGGCATGACCGAGAGGCGATAGAACAGGTCCCGCCGGAATGCGCCACGCTCGACCTCGGCCTGGAGGTCCTTGTTGGTGGTGACGATGAAGCGCACGTCGATGTCCACCGGCCGGTCCGCTCCCACGGAGGTGACCCTCCTTTCCTCGATCGCGCGCAGGAGCTTGCTCTGCAAATGCAGCGGCATCTCGCCGATCTCGTCCAGCAGGAGGGTGCCGCCGTTCGCCATCTGGAAGTGGCCGCGGCGATGCTCGCTGGCGCCGGTGAAGGCGCCTTTGCGGGAGCCGAAGAGCTCCGACTCGAACAGCTCCTCGGGGATCGCCGCGCAGTTGACCGCCACGAACGGGCGGTCGCGGCGGGCGCCGGAGAAATGCACGGACCGCGCGAGCAGCTCCTTGCCGACGCCCGTCTCGCCATGGATCAGCACGGTGGTGTCCAGGTCCGCCACTGAGCGGAGCGTCTCGAAGACCGCCTGCATCGCCCCGCTCTTGGCCACCACGTTCTTGAAAGTGAAGCGCTCCTGGTTGCGCCGTATGGAGCGCCGGTTCGCCGACTTGAGCGTCTGGAACTCGATGGCCCTCCTGATCACGAGCAGCATCTCCGGGGCTTCGAAGGGCTTGACGAGATAGTCTTCGGCGCCCAGGCGCATCGCCTCGACCGCCGACTCGATGGTCCCGTAGGCCGTCATGACCACCACGGCCAGGTCCGGGTGATCGGTTTTGATCTGGCGCACGAGCGCGACCCCGTCCATGCCGGGAAGCCGCCGGTCGGTCAGCACCAGGTCCACGTCCTCCGTCTTGAGCATCTCGAGCGCCTCCTCGGCGCTCTGGACCGGCAGCACCTCGTATCCCGCCAGCTCGAGCGTTCGGTGCAGCGGGCGGAGAAAGACCTCGTCGTCGTCGACCAGCAGCAGACGTTGCTTCATGGTGTGCCTCCCGCTATGGATTGCGCGGTCACCACGGCCGGCAGCGAGACGCGCACGCGCGTGCCGCGCCCCGGCGCGCTCTCGACGCCGACGTCGCCGCCGTGGAGATCCACGATCTTCTTCACGATCGCCATGCCGAGCCCCGTGCCCGATGGCTTGGTGGTAAAGAACGGTAGAAAGATCTTGTCCCGGTCCTCGGGGGCGATTCCGGCGCCGTTGTCGACGACCTCCACGACGGCGCGGTCCTCCTCGGCGAAGAGATTGACGGTCACGCGCCCGTCTGCGCGCCGCGTATCGATCGCCTCCAGCGCGTTCTTCATGACGTTGGCGAAGACCTGGCGGAGCCGCTGGCCATCGGCCGACGCCACCACGTCGCGGTCCACGCGGCCGTAACTGACCTCCACGCCGCGGGCGCGCCCCTCCGAACTGACGGCCTCGATAACGGGATCGAGGATGCGGCTGACCTCGTACTCTCCGCGCTCGAGCTTCGTGTCGCGCGTGAAATCCAGCAGGCTGTTGATGATGCGCTCGATCTCGGCGATGCCAGACAGGATCGAGCGCGCCATTTCCTGCGACAGCGTGCCGCCGCCCAAGTCGCCAGACGAGAGCAGGTTCGTCGCCATCTTGATGCCGCCCAGGGGATTCCTGATCTCGTGGGCCACGCCGGCCGCCATCTCGCCCAGCGAAGCGAGCTTCTCGCGCTGGATGAGCCGGCGCTGCGTCTCGACCTGCTCGGTGAGGTCGCGCAAGACGCCGACCGTGCCGATGATCTGCCCGGCGGCGTCGAAGATGCAGCGCACCGACAGGTGGGCGGGGAAGGCCTGGCCCTTGGCCGTGCGTCCCGTCACCTGCCCGCTCCATCCCTGCCCCGCCTCGACCGCGGGCACGATGGCCTTGGTCGCCCGGCTGCGCTCCTCGGGCCCGAGAAGGTCCTGGAGACCGATGCGTCCGAGCCTGCGCTCGCGATAGCCGAGGAGCCGCTGGCCCGCCGGATTCATCGTGACGAGCCGTCCATCCACGCCGGTGGTGAAAATGCAGTCGTCGACGCTCTGGACCACCGAGGCCAGCAGTCGCTCGCCCCGGCGAACTTCCTCCTCTGTCAACCTTAAGGATTGCTGCATCTGCTGGAACGAGGTGACGAGCTCCTGCGCCTCGTTCTTGGAGATCGTGAAGTGGTCTTCCACGATCATCCGCGCTGCGGCCGCGCCGAGAGACGCGGCGAGCAGCCGCTCAAAGCGGATGCGCAGCTCGAGCAGCTCCGGCACCGACAGCTCCGCCGGCGCCTTGCCGCGGAAGAGCTCCCGCACGATGCCCTCGGCCTCGGCATCGCCGACATAGTGATGCACGAGCCGCTCGATCTCGGTCGCCGACAGGATGGCCGGCGCCCCCGCAGGCTGCCTGTCGTCCACCGGCGCGCCGACGAAGGCGGCGGCCTGGACACGGTCGTCGGCGTCCTGCTCGCTGACGAGCGACACCAGCACGAAGAGCGCGAGGTTGACGAAGAGCGACCAGAAGATTCCATGGGTGATCGCGTCCAGGCCGGTCAGGCCGAAGAGCGCGGTCGGTCTCAGCCACGCGAGTCCGAACGGCCCTTCGGCCAGAACCGAGGACGAGACCAGACCCTCCTTGACGAGCGCCGGGATGATCAGCGTGTAGCCCCACAGCGCGAATCCCGCCGAGATCCCGGCGGCGGCGCCCCGGCGGTTGCCGCGTCGCCAGTACAGGCCCAGCAGGATCGCCGGCGCACACTGGGTGACCGCCACGAAGGACAGGAGCCCCATCTCGACGAGCAGCAGCTGGCCCCGCTCCATGCGCGCCCACGCGAAGCCGAGCCCGACGACAGCGAGCATGGCGACCCGCGTGTAGAACAGCGTCACCCAGTAGATGTCCTCCATCTGGCGTCGCCGCAACAGCATCGGCAGAATGATGTCGTTGGTGATCATCTTCGAGAGCGCGAGCGACTCCACCACGATCATGGCCGTGGCGGCTGAAAACCCGCCAAGGAACACCACGACCGAGACGAGGTGGCTGTCGAAGTGCAGCGGCAGCCGCAGGATGAAGCCGTCGGCCTGGGCCGCGGACTCCGGGAAGACGATCAGCCCCGCGAAGGCGATCGGCAGCACGAAGAGGTTGATGAGCAGCAGGTAGAGCGGGAAGGTCCACGCGACGGCGTTGACGTCCCGCTCCCGCGGGTTCTGGACGACGAGCACGTGAAACTGCCGTGGCAGGAACATCACGGCCATCATGGAGATCAGCAGCATCGCCGCCCAGCGCGCGTAGGTGGCCGTTTGGGGCTGGTCGATCGTCAGCAGGCGCGACCACGAGGGATCAGCGGCGATGCGGCCGAAGATGTCGCCGGGGCCTCCGAAGAGGCTCCACGTGACGTAGAGACCGACGGCGAGGAACGCGACCAGCTTGACGACGGATTCGACCGCCACGGCGGTCATCAACCCGGTCTGCTGCTTGGTGAAGTCGAGGTTCCGCGCGCCAAAGAGGATGCCGAAGAAGGCCAGCGTCACGGCCACGAGCAGGGTCGGGTCGAAGACGTTGAGAACCGATCCCTCGCGCAGGATCATGGTGAAAGACGCGGACACGGCGCGCAGCTGGAGCGCGATGTACGGGATCATCCCGGCGACGACGAGGACCGCGACGAGCGTGCCGAGATTCGCGGACTTTCCATAGCGGCTCGAGATGAAGTCCGAGATGGACGTGATGCGCTGCTCCTTGGAGACGCGCACGAGCTTGCGGAGCAATACGGGCCAGAGCAGAGCCACGCAGGCGGGGCCGAGGTAGATCGTGAGGAACTCGAGGCCCCGGTTGGCCGCCAAGCCGACGCTGCCGTAGAAGGTCCACGCGCTGCAGTAGACGGAGGCTGCCAGAACGTAGGTGACGGTGCGAATCCGCGGATGGCTCAGGCGGTGGGCGAAGGTTTCGCCGGCCGTCGCGACGAGGAACAGGAAGATCAGGTAGCCGAGGACGATGGCCAGCAGGGTCGGCTGGCCGGGCCAGCTCACTCGTCGTCCTCCAGCGAGCGCCGGCGCACGGCGACGGCGATCAGCACCGCCACGATGACCGCCCAGACGGAGAAGAGGTAGAGGGCGAGGGCGGGCACGCCCGCGATGAGGACCGGGCGGTTGGCGATGGTGAGCAGAGGCCAGAGGAGCATGGTCCCGAAGAAAAGGAAGCAGGCGACGAGGAGTTCCCTGGCCTTCATTGGCTGGCGGGATTATAGGCGGCTGCAGAGGGCGGCGCAATGACGGCCATGATGGGTCTATCCATCAGGCAGGCAGCCCGACTGCGCGGTGCGTCTAGCCCGGCTTGGGCATGAAGCGCTCCACGAGGAGCGCCTGGAACCCCTGCTCGAGCTCCGCGGCGACGGCCCGCGCGACCTCGGCGGCCGAGCCGGGGCGCTCGAGCCATTCGCCCTGGCCCCAACCCTCGAGATAGGCATCTTCCGCCGTCGCGTTCTCCCGCATGGCGAGGGCATCGATCAGGTCCTGGAACTTCTGGGAAAGCTGCTCGCGCTCCGTCCGGTCGCCGTCGGCGGCCTCGACGACCGACGGGATCTCTTTCCAGTGAACGATGCGGTAGCGGGCCATGGCGAATGCGCCACATTTTACCGAAAAGACGCACGGTTGCTTGACAAAGGTAGACACGGCCCCTAGGCTTCGAACGGGAGGCTTCCAAAAATGATCGACGTCAAGACGGCGGACAAGGAGCTCGCCACCTATATCCGCCCGCAAACCTTCCCCGTGGCGATCCGCATGCTCAGGCCCGGCGAGCCCATCCCCGAGCGGGCGAAGCGTCCCGCGCGAGACTTCAAGAAGCTCAGCATGTCGTGCCAGGTGATCGACATGGCGCGCCGGTACGGGTGGATGATCGCGCTCACGCGCGAGGACCACATCTGCTCGCTCGGCATCACCGCCATCGGCTTCGACAAGCCGTTGCCGATCTACAACGTCGGCACGCTCTGCGAGGGCATGTACACGGAAACCAAGGAAGCGGGCCAGCGCTCCGAGGCCGCCATCGACAAGTTCGCCCCGGGCGAATACGAGACGCTCCTGGTCGCTCCGCTCGACCGCGCGACATTCGAGCCCCACCTGGTCTGCGTCTACGCCAGTCCGGCCCAGGTGATGCGCCTGACGCAGGCGGCGCTGTGGAAGCGCGGCGGGCGCCTGCACTCCTCCTTCGAGGGGCGCGCCGTCTGCGCCGACATCGTCGTCACGACGATGCAGACGGGCGAGGCCCAGGTCATCCTTCCGTGCTCGGGCGACCGCATCTTCGGACAGACCCAGGACCACGAGATGGCGTTCGCGATTCCGTGGGCGAGGATGGAGGAGATCGTCGAAGGCCTGCGGGGCACGCACGCGGGCGGCATCCGCTACCCGATCACCCAGTTCATGGAGTACGAGGCGAAGCTGCCGCCGCGCTACATGGAGGTCAATCGCCTCTGGGACGCGGAGAAGGGCAAGGCCCCGCTGACCAACCGGGACCGCGTGGTCGCCGCCTACAAGCGCTCCTTCTCCGACCGCATGCCCGTCTACCCGATCGTCGCGTCGTTCGCCGGGACGCTGGACGGGCAGTCCATCGAGGAGTACTGCACGAACCCGGTCAAGGCCATCAGCGCCATGATGAACTACTACGAGCGCTACCAGCCCGACGTCGTGCTGGCCTACAACGACCTCGCGAAGGAGGCCGAGGCCTTCGGCTGCAAGGTCAAGTACTCGGACTACGTCGTGCCGTCGATCGAAGGCCACGTGCTCGAGGACAAGGCCAATCTCGCGAAGCTGAAGATGCCCGACCCCTACGGCACGGCCCGCCTGCCGGGCTTCCTCGAGCAGTGCGAGGCCCTCGTCAAGGCCGCGCCGCCGGCCGCGATGGGCGCCGTCGCGGTGGGCCCCTGGACCATCGCGATGCTGCTGCGCAACCCGGAGATGATGCTGCTCGACACCTTCGAGGACCAGCAGTTCATCCACGACCTGATGCGGGTGACAACCGACTTCTGCAAGCTCTGGGGCGATGCCATCGCCAAGACCAAGATCGGTCTCAGCTTCTCGGAGCCCACGGCGTCCATCAGCCTCATCTCGCCCGACAACTACCGGGAGTTCATCGCCCCGTACCACAAGGAGCTGGTGGACCACTTCAAGGCCAGGAAGGTCGGCCTGACGACGCACATCTGCGGCACGACCTACCCGATCTACGAGGACATCATCGGCTGCGGCTTCACGACCGTGTCGTTCGACCTCGACCAGCAGGCCGACCCGAAGCTGTACGTGGACCAGCTCGAGCGCTTCATGGAGGTCGCCAACGGACGCGCCGTCGCCATCGGCAACGTGGACGCGACCAAGTTCGAGAAGACCACGAAAGCCGAGATGGAGGCCGACGTGCGGCGCTGCATCGACACGGCGGCGAAGCGCTCGGGCTTCATCCTCTCGACCTCGTGCGAGATCCCGCCGCGCTCGAATCCTGAGATCGTGAAGTGGTTCATGGACGCGGCGCACGACTTTGGCCGCTACGAGAGGATCCTCGGGTAGCCGCAGGCGCCGCCCTGCGATCGCCCGCTTAAACACGAAGGGCGCGGTGGATCTCTCCGCCGCGCCCTTTGTTTTTTCTAGTTTCGGGCTACCACTTGAAGGGCTTTTTCGAGGGGGGGACTCCGTAGGCGCCGCGGTCGCCTCCGCCGAACCCGCCGCCCCTGCCGCCTCCGCCGCCCGGCCGGCCGCCAGGCCGCCCGCCGCCGCCCCGAGGTCCGCCTCCGGAACCCGGCGCTTTCGGGGTGGAAAGATTGACGGTCAACTTGCGGCCATCGAGGTCCTTGCCGTTGAGCTCCGAGATGGCGCGCTGCGCCTCCTCAGCCGTCGCCATTTCGACGAAGCCAAAGCCGCGCGATTGCCCGGAGAACTTGTCGGTGATCACCGCCGCGGACTCGACGGTACCGCACTGGGCAAAGTACTCACGCAGCGTTTCGCTGGTAGTCGAATACGAAAGCCCTCCAACATAGAGTTTGGAAGCCATCTGGATCTCCTTCAGTCAGTCGCTCTTCCGCTTCGATGCGCGCCCCAATACTCGGAAGAGCCAATATCGGAGGCGAGGGCGCCGGCCGCGGCGCTACGTGATCAGTCTACACCATGCCCCCGCGGCGCCGCCAGCAGCCACAACGCGACGCGACCACGGCGTCCTCACAGCCACGCTTATGGCGTCCTCCACAATGACGAGCCCGGGCGACGGTACGCGTCGCTCGGCAGCGAGTTGCTCGCCGGCTTCCCGGTCTCGGTGACACCGTGGAGCGGCGCCACACGCTCGATGCGGCGGATGGACTCTCCCGACGCGATCAGGAGACCGACCAACGCGAGGAAGAGACCAAGCGCGGTCAGCCATACCGACGTCCGGCTCTTGACCCAACCCATCGCGCTCACGAGCAGGCGGCTTCGACGGCGGCCGCGGCAGCTGAAGGACTCGGCTGGACGATGCGCGCCGAGACCGAAGACTTGGCGAGCAGGTCGCCGATATCGAAGGGCTCCCGCACGACGCGGAAACCGTGAAGCTCCAACTTCACCTGCACGTCCATGCCCTGGCCGCTCTCCACGCGCACGACCACGGGAACGCCGGGCGCGATGGTCTCGAACAGCTTCGCCAGCTCCGCCCCGGGCAGGCGCACGAGGTCCGCGCTCAGGAGGACCAGCGAGGCGGGAACGTCGAGCAGCTGGCGGATTCCTTCGCAGAAGGTGTCGGTCATGCGGATAGCGACGCGCTGCTCGAGACACTGCCTGCCGACCGACTCGGTCAGCTTTCTGTTGCCATCGATCATCAACACGCGAGTCATGAACAGTCCTTTCGCATCGGGTTGATTGCCACGGAAGGTAGAGCAAGCCTGGTGCCACATATTCAGATGCGGCCGAAGTGCCTGTGGATTCAGGCTTGGAACTATGCCTGACCGGCCCGGCGTGACAGAATCGGGCGTTACGCCCGACAGATTGCGCAGGCCTCCGGCTCGATCTCAGGCCGACGCGGGGCTCAGCACGCGGCCCCGCAGGAGACCCGTGTGCTCTCCGTCCTTGATGGCGACCCCGCCGTTGACGACGACGTGCGAAATGCCCTGAGCGTAGCGGTGGGGATCTTCGTAGGTGGCCGGATCGGCGACACGCTCCGGTGAGAAGACGACCACGTCGGCCTTGGCGTCCACGCGAATGGCGCCGCGATCCGGGAGCCCCAGCCGCGCCGCCGGCATCCCTGTCATCTTGTGCACAGCGACGGGCAGCGTCAGGACACCTTCGTCGCGCGCGTAGCGTCCGAGCACGCGCGGAAAAGTCCCGTAGCTGCGCGGATGGGGCTTGCCTTCGGACAGCGGCCCATCCGTCGCCAGCGACGAGCCGTCGGATCCGATCATCACGTGCGGGTGGCGAAGCGCGACCCTGAGATCGGCCTCGTCGAGCTGGAAGAGGATGACGTAGCCCTTGCCCTGCTCCGACTCGATGATGTCGAAGGCGCACTCGACCGGATCTTTGCGCCATCGCCGGCCGATCTCGTCGAGCCGGAGCCCCTGCACTTCGGGCCGCGACGGCGCATACGCGATCATGATGTCTTCCCAGCCGATGCCGCGCGCCAGGACCGGCCCACTCGCCATCTCGTCACGGATCCGCGCGCGCGTCGCGGGGTCGCGGAGACGGCCGAGCATCGCCTGGATCCCGCCCTCGAGAGCGGAATCGGGCAGGAGTGTCCGGATCGTGGTGCTCGAAGCCGTGTACGGATAGACGTCGGCCGTGACGTCGAGCCCTTTTGCCCGGGCCCCGTCGATGAGGCCCAACGCGTCCTTCACCCGGCCCCAGTGGGGCCGCCCCGCGGCCTTGATGTGGCTGACCTGCACCGGCAATCCGCCCCCGCTGCCGACGCTGATGGCCTCGGCCACCGCGTCGAGAAGGGTCGCGCCCTCGCCGCGGATGTGGCTCGCGTAGAAGCCGCCGCCGGCGGCGCCGCGCGCGATCTCCACGATCTCGGGCGTCTCCGCATAGGAGCCCGGCGCGTAGATGAGCCCCGTGGACAGGCCGCAGGCGCCGTCGGCCATGGCCGACTCCATGAGCCCCCGCATACGGCCGAGCTCCTTCGCCGAGGGAGCCCGCCGGGCAAATCCCATCACGGCGAGCCGCAGCGTGCCGTGGCCGATGAGCTGCGCCACGTTGAGGGCGAGCCCTCCGTCTTCGTAGCGACGGAGGTAGTCCTTGACCGACGTCCAGGAGAAGTCCATATCGGGCGACACGTAGAGCGCGAAGCCCTGCATGTCCTGCCTGAATTCGTCGGACACGGGAGCGGGAGAGAAACCGCAGTTGCCAACCACCTCCGTCGTCACGCCCTGGCGGATCTTCGACTCGGCCCGGCGATTGGCGAAGAGCCGCCAGTCCGAGTGCGAGTGCATATCGATGAACCCGGGCGCCACGGTCAGGCCGGCCGCGTCGATCGTCTGACCCGCGGGCTCGCGCGAAAGATCGCCGACGGCGCTGATGCGGTCGCCGATGATCCCGACGTCCGCCCGCGACGATGGCGCTCCAGTGCCGTCGAGCACGAGGCCGCCCACGATCTTCAGATCAAGCACGCGGCGCGTCCTTGAAGCCGATGACCCGCTCACACCATGTCGCCGCGGCGAGGAGTCGCGCTTCGCACCAGGGCGCGCCGGTCAGCTGGAAGGCATACGGCAGCCCGTCCGGCGCCACGCCGGTCGGCAGCGAGACGGAGGGCATCCCGGCGGAGCTCCACGGCGCGCAGAAGTACGGATCGCCCGTCGACTCGAGGCCCTTCGGCGCCGGCCCGGCCGCGGTGGGCGAGACGAGCGCGTCATAACGGAGCGCGACCGCGCCCATGTCCGCCCGGAAAGCGCGGCGCCGGGCCTGCGCGGCGAGGTAGTCGACCGCCGTGATGGCGTGGCCCGCCTTGACGGCCTCGCCGAGGTGCTTCGGATACTCCGCGGCGTGACGGGCGTAGAGATCGCGGTGGAAGGCGGCCGCCTCGGTCCGCGAGACGATCTCGCCCGCGGCGTGGAGCCCCTCGAACGAAGCCGCGAGAGGGGCGTCTTCGACGTGCGCCCCCGCCGCGCGGAGCGCCTCGAGGGTGCGTCCGATTTGCGATGCGTTGGCGGGATCGGCTCGATCGACGAGCTGTCGCAGCACACCGATTCGGGGCGCCGCGGGCGCGGCGGTCGCGCCGACATAGTCCTCCACGGCCATCGCCGCCGAATGGGGATCGGCGGGATCGTGCCCCGCCATCACCGAGAGCGCCAGCGCCGCGTCCTCGACGGAGCGGCACAGCACTCCCACGTGGTCCAGGCTCCAGGCGAGCGGGGTCACCCCGGCCGCGCTGATGCGCCCGTGAGTCGGCTTGAAGCCGACGGTGCCGCAATAGGCCGCGGGTCGCAACACCGAGCCGACCGTCTGCGTGCCGAGGGCCAGCGGCACCATGCGCGATCCGACCGCGGCGGCTGATCCGGAGGAGGAGCCACCCGGGGTATGGGCGGGATTCCACGGATTGCCCGTGGCCGTCGGATCGCGGAGCGCGAAGGGCGTCGTCGTGACCTTGCCCAGGATGACGGCCCCCGCCGCCCTCAGGCGCGCGACCGACGCGGCGTCCGCCGCGGCGCGACGGTGCCCCCAGGGCCCGACCCCGGAGGTCGTGACGAGGCCGGCGGCGTCGTAGATGTCCTTGAGCGCCACCGGCACGCCGTGAAGCGGCCCCATGAAGCGCCCCTCGCGGGCCTCGATGTCCCGCTGCACGGCAACGCGCGAGGCGGCGTCGCGGTCCAGGAGCACCCAGGCCTTGAGCACGGGCTCGAGCGCGTCTATTCGCTTGAGACAGGAGGCCAGCAAGTTCGAGGGTGAGAGCGCGCCCGAGCGGATTCGGCGCGCAGCCTCGGCTGCCGTGACGTCGTGGAGATCGGCCATGGCTTCCCCCGGGAAAACTACTGGAGCGCGTCGAGCACTTCGGCGACGACTTCGAAGCGGCCGAACGAGGGCATGAGGTAGACGCCGGCGTAGGCGCCGCGGATCACGTGAACGAGCGACTGGGCCGTCTCGATCCCGGCCCGCAGCCCCTTGTCGCCGGCCTCCCGCATCCGCGCGCGCACGGCATCGGGGACGGTGATGCCGGGCACCTCGTTGTGGAGGAATTCCGCGTGACGCGAGGAATGCAGCGGCAGCACGCCGACCACGACAGGGATGGGCGAGCGGGTCCGCTGGAAGAAGCGCTCGAGGACCTCGAGATCGTAGACCGGCTGGGTCTGGCACCACTGGGCGCCGGCCTCCGCCTTGGCCAGGAGCCGCTCCATCTCCCTGACCGGGTCCGCGGCGGCGGGATCGAGCGCCGCGCCAACGCAGAAGGCCGTGGGCTCTCCCACGGAGTTGCCGGTCGCGTCCCGCCCCTCGTTCATGCCCGTCAGGATGCGGATCAGGCCGATCGCGTCCACGTCGAAGACGGCCGTCGCGTCGGCATAGTCGCTCGTGCGCGGCGGGTCGCCGGTCATCGCGAGGATGTTCCTGATGTCGAGCGCGTGGGCCCCGAGCACGTCGGCCTGGATGCCCATCAGGTTCCGGTCGCGGCAGGTGAAGTGCATGTTGATGTCGAGTCCCGTCGCCTCGCGGACCAGGATGGCCGTCGGCAGCACGGACATGCGCACACGCCCCAGCGACCCGTCGTTGATGTCCACGATCTCGACGCCGCGCTCCTTGAGGAGCTTGGCGCCCTGCACGAGCTTCTCGATGTTGTGGCCGCGCGGCGGATCCAGCTCCACGGTGACCAGCAGCTCGCCGGCGTCGAGCTTGCGCTGGATCAGCGTCGGCGCCGCGGTCGTCGGCATCGCCGGAGCCGGGCGCGTCTCTGCGCGCGGCCGGCGCGGCTCCGACACCCGCGCGGCCCCCGATCGCGGCGCGTGGCGGTCGACGACCGCGCGCATGGCGCGGATGTGCTCGGCGTTCGTCCCGCAGCATCCGCCGACCATCCGCGCCCCGGAGGCGATCATGCGCGCGGCGTACTCCGCCATGTACGCGGGCGAGGAGACGTAGATGAGGCGCTCGCCGACCCTGCTCGGCAGGCCGGCGTTGGGCTGGATGGCGACAGGCAGGCCACCCGCCTCGGGCAGCATCTGCTCGAGCACGTCGAAGAGCGTGCTCGAGCCGACCGAGCAGTTCGCGCCGACCGCCTGCACCGCCAGGCCGCGCAGCGTGCGCACCACCTCCGCGGGCGTGTGGCCGAGAAAAGTCACGCGGTCCTGGGTGAAGGCGACCTGGGTGACGATCGGCAGGTCGGTGATGGCGCGGATCGCCTCGACGGCCAGGCGCATTTCTGTCAGATCGGAAAAGGTCTCGACGACGAACGCGTCCACGCCGCCTTCGAGAAGCCCCTCGGCCTGCTCGAGGAAGGCCGCGCGCGCCTCCTCGGACGTGATCGATCCGAGCGGGGCCAGGTACTTGCCCAGCGGCCCCACCGATCCGAGGACGAAGACGTCGCGGCCCATGGTCTCCCGGACGTCCCGCGCGAGCTTCGCCCCGCGGAGGTTGATGTCGCGCACCTTCGCGGACAGGCCGTGCGCGGCAAGCTTGAAGCGGTTCGCGCCAAAGGTATTGGTCTCGATCCAGTCGGCTCCGGCCTGGATGTACTCGGAGTGGATCCCCTGGACGATCTTGGGATCGTTGAGATTGAAGACGTCGAAGCAGGCGTCGAGCGCCACGCCGCGGGCATAGAGCATGGTGCCCATCGCGCCGTCGCCGAGAAGCGGCCGCTCGCTGAGGCGCTCGAGGAAGGGCGCGGGCATCAGACCGCCTGCCGCCGTCGCTCCGCCAGCGCAGCCGCCACCTTGGCGGCGACCTGGTCGGGGTTGAGCGTCGTCGTATCCACGGTAACGTCGGCCATGGCGTAGAACGGCTTGCGTGATTCGTAGAGCGCCTCTGCCTGCTCGCGCGTCCTGCCATGAAGCATGGGCCGATCGCCACCCCGGAGCGCCCGCTCGTAGAGCGCGGCAAACTCGCCCGAGAGCCACACCACGGTGCCGATCGCGCGCAGGGCCTCGAGCCTCCCGTCGCGACAGGGCAGCCCGCCGCCCGTGGCGATGACATCGCCGCGCTTCAGCGAAAGCAGCCGCACCGCCTCGTCCTCGAGCGCGCGGAAATGCGCCTCGCCCCGCTCGACGAAGATCTCCGGGATGGGCCGGCCCTCAGCGGCCGTGATCATCTCGTCTGTCTCGACGAAGCAGCGGCCGAGCCGCCTGGCCAGGATGCGCCCGACCGAGCTCTTGCCCGCCCCCATGAAGCCCACGAGAACCACGTTCTCGGCCATCGTACCGGCCATCGTAACACCAGGGCGCCGCCGGCCCTACCGGCGTACGGTGGCTGCGGCGGGGGCGCGGCGGTAGGCGCAGTCGGCCATCCAGCAGCGGCGGCACTGGGTGAAGTAGTGGTCCACGCGCGCCTCGGGACCAACGCCCACGAGGAAGGAGATGCTCTTGCCCGGCGTCATGACGCAGGAGTCGTTCAGGGCGACACCAATGGGGTCACCGGGGCAGAGATGGAAGAGCGCGGCCTGCTCGGCGGTGTCCCAACCCGCGTAGCCGGGGCTGATCCGGTTGGTCACCCTGGTGCCAACGGCAAGTGCCGCCTGGCAGAGGAGATCGTTGGCGTACTCGGCGAGGCTCTCGACCGCCGCCGAGCCAACGCTGTCCAGCATCACCGCCAGCGGCAGCTCCCGCCTGTCCCAGAGCCCGCGCACCCTGTCCTCGATGGCGGAGCCGACCGTGCAGACG
>WNFP01002191.1_pt1 | contig 15543 bp, 13 predicted proteins | sample 5400201 | NCBI WGS metagenome assembly WNFP01 (sample SAMN13153355, study PRJNA577476) | soil metagenome | isolation source: 115 cm saprolite under Madrone tree | place: USA:California | collected 2016-06-14
CGCGCCAAATGCCCGATGAACCCAGAGGCGAGCTGGTGATTCAAACGATTGCCATGCCGAAGGACACAAACCCGAAGGGCGACATTTTCGGCGGATGGTTGACATCGCAAATGGACCTTGGCAGCGGAATTCTCGCGGCCAAAACCGCGCAAGCGCGAGTGGTTACCGTAGCTATGGAAGGAATGTCTTTTCTCGAACCCGTGCGGGTAGGGGACACCGTGCGGTGTTATGCCCGAGTGGAGAAAATTGGGCGGACTTCGATGACCATTCCGGTGGAGGTGTGGGTGACTCGTTACATGACCGGCGAAGAGCGCCGTGTCACACATGGCGTCTTTACTCTCGTCGCTGTTGATGAATCCGGAAAACCAATTCCGGTAAAACGCAGCAGTGCGTAGTCGCATCGCATTCGTCCAAGGCTATTCTGATCGATGACGCAGTTCGCCTATGTGTTCGAACGATTTCCGTCATTCGGACAGACGTTTTGCTATCGGGAAGTAGCTGAGCTTGCTCGACAGGGCATCGCGCCGCCGGTTTTCTCCATCCGCAATCCGAAAGACGAACCACCGCAAGATTGGGATACGCGCATCGTCCAACGTGTCGACTATTTACCCGAAGAAAAGCAATTGCTGGAGTCGGTTCGCCGAGCTTCGAAAAAAGGAAAACTGACGGCGGAAATCATCGGCGCTCTCGATGAATGGGGTCGGCGCACTGATTTCCTTCGGCTGTATCAGGCTGTTTATGTCGGGTTATGCCTGCAAGAAATGGGGATTCGCCACGTTCACGCGCACTTCGCGGGAATGGCGGCGCGTACGGCTTGCTGGATCCACAAATTTTTTTCCATCACTTTTAGTTTTACCGCGCATGCCAACGACATTTTTGCGCCGCGAGATTTCGAGATTGGACTCGATAAGCTAGTCGCTGTGGCGCGCGTAATCGTTACGGAGACCGATTACGCTGCGCAATTCTTGCGAGATCGTTTCCCAGACCGCGCGAATCACATCCATCGCATTTACAATGGCCTGAATCTCCCCGAATTCGGACGCACGGACTTTTCATCTACTCCGCCCTTGATCATCGCGGTCGGTCGTTTGATTGCAAAAAAAGGATTCGCCAATTTGATTCGCGCCTGCGGATTGCTTGCGCAGGGCGGAAAATCATTCCAATGCGAGATCGTTGGCGAAGGCCCACTCGAAAACGAATTGCGCGCGCAAATCGAGCAGCTGGATCTGCAAGATCGCGTTGCACTGTCCGGCGCTAAACCGCAGCGGGAGGTCCGGCAGCGTCTCGCCGCGGCGAGCGCTTTTGTGCTGCCAAGCGTGGTCGACGCGCAGGGCGGGATGGACAATCTTCCCACGGTCATCATGGAAGCGATGGCGACGGGGTTACCGGTCATCTCGACCGACATCGGCGGCATTCCAGAAATGGTCCTTCAAAACGAAACAGGTTTTCTGGTGCGACCGGGCGATGCAGTGGCGCTCGCTGGGGCCATCGAAAAAGTGACTGATGATCGTTCATTTGCGCAAAGGCTTGGCGACGCTGGATACCGGCGTGCGCAAGAGCTTTTTTCGATTGAGAAAAATGTGCGCGATTTGTGCGCGCTGATTCTATAGCGGCGCTCCAAGTTGCGTTTAGCGCCAAAGGCGGATTCAATTTTGAGCCTGGAGGCAACGCCCTAAGATTCAATCACAGCGCGAACGGACGGTGGTAGGGCGCGTCACTCCGTGCGCGCCGTTGCGGAACCTGAAGGCGGCATGCAGAGGACTGCACGCCCTACCAGATTCGCCGCTACAATAAATCGCGAACGCAATTCACCGCGTTCAGGTAAACATGGTGCGGTCCGCCGCGCATCAGCTCTTCGCTCATCAGGCCCACCGGATCATTTTTTCCCGCCGGCATCAGCTGTGGCATGCGTTTTTCGCCGGGCTCTCCGCGTGAAACTTCAAGCAGATCACCGCATTTCGCATGGGTCACCACAAATTCCACCTCGCCGGTAGTCAGCGCGACTTCGTGAATGGGTTCACCGTCGCGCTCGCGCAGTTCGATATCGATGTTGCGACTGGATGGGCCGATGAAGCGCAACTCGTGCGACGATGTCGCTGTCTCAGCGCGCCAGTTCAATTGCGACGCAAGCCAGCCAGCGAAAAGAACAGCCGTCGATCGGAATCCGGGGGCGAAGTCGATTCGGAGCTTCCTGATTTTTGCAAAATGATGATGCGACGCAGGATGATCGAAAAATTGCGCCAGCGCGAAGCGCACATTATCCAATCGCGTCCAATTTAAGTCGCAAAGCACGATGCGCTGTTTCGCTTCCTGTTCTGCGGACTCCACCAGGCGCATTTGCGCACGAAAATCTTCCCAACCCCGGCTGTCGTAGATCAGCCGATCAACCCACGCCCAGAGTTGTGGATCCATCGGCTCACGGAATTCTTCCTGCCACCAAAGATAAAACGGCAGGTCCGAATCCAGGTGCGAGAAAACTATGTTCGGCAGTAGAATCGTACAGCGGCCTTTGAGCAGGAATGAAATTTGCTCGGAGCACACTTGCTTGCTCCCTACGTGGCTAACGTGACAATGCGCGCTGATCCAGGCGTCCACGCGATCCTCCGTCGCGTTGCAATCGGCTTCAACGACGATGGCGCGACAGGCGTGATTCTCAGCGATTTTCGCCATGAGCTGCGTATTCTTGTTCAGTGAACCCGATTCTTCGCTGTAAACGGCAAGATTCATAAGCGAAGCGCGCGTTACTGCGCCTTCGCTTTCCTGCCAGAGTTTCTTCAGCTCGTGGTCGATCCTGCTGATCTCGACTGGAACGCCGAGGGAATGTGTTTCAGTTACGATAGGCATCACTCAGAGTCTTCTCCACGCACGGCCGTCGCGGGCGAGCAAATCATCCGCTGCTTCCGGTCCCCACGATCCGGCAGGATAAAAGAACAATTCGGGCGCATCCTTCTTCGCGTGCCACGCTTCCTCGATGGGATCGATGAACGCCCAGGCTTCCTCGACCTCGTCGCGGCGCGCAAAGAGTGTGGCGTCGCCGCTCATCGCATCGAGCAGGAGACGTTCGTAAGCCTCGGGGCTGGGCTTCCCGAAAGACGTCCCGTAGTGGAAATCCATTTTGACGGGCTCGATGCGAAAGCTCGTGCCTGGCACCTTGGCGTGAATTCGCAACGAGATTCCTTCGTCCGGTTGAATCCTAATAACGAGCACATTTAGGTCGCTCAAATCCTTATTAAACAGAACGGCCGGCGCTTTTTTGAACTGAATGGAAATTTCTGTTGCGGATTTCGGAAGCCGTTTCCCAACGCGCATGTAAACCGGCACATCTGCCCATCGCCAGTCGTCAATGAACAAGCGCAACGCGACGAAGGTTTCCGTTTGCGAATGCGGATCGACATTTTGTTCTTCGCGATACCCAACGACCGGTTCGCCGTGAATGGCGCCTTTGGCGTATTGTCCGCGCACAACGTTAGCTGCGATTTCATTGCGCGACCAACGGCGCAGCGATCGCACTACCTTCACCTTTTCGTCGCGAATACTATCAGCGCTCAGGTCAGTGGGCGGTTCCATCGCCACGAGACAAAGGAGCTGCAGCAGGTGGTTCTGCACCATGTCCCGCAAGGCCCCTGCGCCTTCGTAATAGCCGGCGCGACTCCCGACGCCCAGCGTTTCCGCCGCTGTGATCTGCACGTGATCGATGAAGTGCGTGTTCCAGAGCGGCGCGAAAATGGCGTTAGCGAACCGCAGTACCAAAATATTCTGGGCAGTTTCTTTACCGAGGAAATGATCGATCCGATAGGTTTGCTCTTCGGTAAAGGCACTGCGCACGATCCGGTTAAGCTCGCGCGCTGAGGCGAGATCTGTTCCGAAAGGTTTTTCAATAATTACGCGAACCCAGCTTCCGTTGCACGTCTCATTCAAGCCAGCGGCTTTTAAGTGCTTCAGAATCGGTTCGAACTGGTCCGGAGCAGCGGCAAAATAGAAAAGGCGGTTACCGCGAGTGCCATGATTTTTGTCGATTTCATCGAGACGCTTGACCAGTCGCCCGTAGCCAGACTCGTCGTCGAACTCGCTCTGGTGATAAAAAATCGATTGAGCAAACGTCTTCCAAATTTCATCGCGCACAGGCTGGCGGGAAAACTTGCGCGTGGCTTCTTCAAGATCGCGCCGGAATTCCTCATCACTTTTCTGCCGTCGCGCGAATCCGAGGATCGCGACGCCGGCGGGCAGCTCACCCTCTGTTGCGAGGTTATACAGCGCGGGGATGAGTTTGCGGTGGGTGAGATCGCCCGTAGCGCCAAAAATCACGATGCTGCACGGCTGCGGCACGGGCCGGGTGGAAAGCCCTTCCCGAAGCGGGTTTGGTTTTGGTTGATCAGCAGCTCGACTCATTTCGTCCACAGATTACACAGATTTTCACAGATTGGATAATGCGAGTCTGCTGTAGCAGCGGTCTGTGACCGCCGATTTGAATAATCGTAAAATCTTGCGTCAACCGAGCATCGTCATCCTGAGCGGAGCGGTAGCGAAGTCGAAGGATCTCCCACCGTTACTATAGAGTAATGCAACGGGATTCCTCGACGTCGCTCGGAATGACCCACTGTCAGATGGGCAGAGGAAATCTCCGCGTCAAGTCGAGCACCTTTTTGCGCACGTTCTTCAGCGCGTCGGCATCGGTGCGGTTAGCCAGCGCTTCAGCAATCAGATCGGCAATCTCCAGCATTTCTTCTTCTTTCATGCCGCGCGTGGTGACCGCAGGCGTGCCGATGCGGATGCCGCCCGGCTTGAAAATCGGATATGTATCGAATGGGATTGCGTTTTTGTTTACGGTGATCCCAGCGCGATCGAGAACCTCCTGCGCTTCCTTGCCGTTGATCTCCTTCGGGCGAAGATCGACCAGCATCAAATGGTTATCAGTCCCTCCGGAAACAATTCGGTAACCATGCTTGGCAACGCCGGCGGCCAGCGCTTTCGCATTTAGGACTACCTGTCGTTGATATTCGCGGAATTGCGGCTGGAGCGCTTCGTGAAAGCAAACTGCCTTGGCAGCGATTACGTGCATAAGCGGGCCCCCCTGCACGCCGGGGAAGAGCGTGGAATCGATCGCCTTCGCGAATTTTTCTTCACACAGCACAATCCCACCCCGTGGGCCACGCAAACTTTTGTGCGTGGTGGTGGTGACAAATTGTGCGTGCGGGATAGGGGTTGGATGTTGCCCAGCCGCTACAAGACCTGCGATATGCGCCATGTCGATGAACAGAATCGCTCCCACTGAATCGGCAATCTGGCGCAGCCGCGGAAAATCGAATATGCGTGGATAAGCGGACGCTCCGGCAGTTATCATCGCAGGCCGCACCTCTTCAGCCAGCTTTTGCAACGCGTCGTAATCGATTTGCTCGGTCTTCTCATCGACGCCGTAGTGCGTAACCTGATAAAATTTGCCGGAGAAATTTGCCGGATGCCCATGGCTGAGATGGCCGCCATGCGCAAGGTTCATCGTCAGAATTTTGTCGCCCGGTTTAATTGCTGCGAAATAGACCGCCATGTTTGCCTGTGTGCCGCTGTGCGGCTGCACGTTTACGTGCTCGCATCCGAACAATCGCTTGGCGCGATCGATCGCCAGTTGCTCGGCAGTGTCGACATGCTCGCAGCCGCCGTACCAGCGTTTGCGCGGATAACCTTCGGCGTATTTGTTCGTGAGAACGCTGCCCTGCGCTTCCATCACCGCGCGGCTGGTGAAATTTTCGGAGGCGATCAATTCTATGTTTTCGCGCTGACGTTTTTCTTCCGCGGCAATCGCATCGTAGATTTCCGGATCGACTCTGCGCAACGCCTCGCCATACGGAGCGGGTTTCGAAGCCAACGATCCGGTTTCGATTCGGGCAGGTAGATCATCCATCGAATACGAAGATAGCACGCGCGAATGTGCCGCACCAGGCCGGACCAGTGCACTTTGCTCTACGAATGCGAGCACGCTGGGAAGAGCGTTGCTGATGATGCGCGCGCAATCCTCGTACACTTCGCGGCCTAAACCGATCGGGTCCGGCACGTCGCGCCAGACCGTTGTGCCCGGCTCTTCAAATTCCCGGAGCAAAAACGATTTTTCAGCGCCTTGAGGAAACACTGTTTGGATCGTCTCGAGGTGCGCGCCGGTCATCGCAAAAATGTGCGTGGCGCGATCGACCAGCGCCGCTGTGAGCGGCTGACTGCGCAGATCGCTGATGTCTGCACCTTCTTCCGCGCAGACTTGTACCGCGTACAGACTTGGCGGCTGTCCGCGCACCGCGTGGACGCCGGCCGAAAGAACTTCGATGTCCTTGCGATTGCCAATTAGACGACGAAAAAGCCCTTCCGCGATGGGGCTGCGACAAATATTACCTGTGCAGACAAAGAGGACGCTTTTCACGGTTCGCACGGCGCGAGCGAGCGCCATTCGAAACCTAAAAGCGAACTGGTGTAAGTCAATTCAGCTAAGGCATCTGGGTGGGTCGCGACCGCTGGGCGCGACGAACGTGTGCAGATGGCTCGGCGGTCCCTCCCTACGACGTAAAAATCGCGCCGAATCAGACTGATCAGCCGCGAGGCACGTGCAGTCTGAACTTGTGCCAAAGATAAAGGACCAGGATCGCTCCGAGAATGGAAACGATTAACCCGCCCGGATGAAATCGGCCGCCCGCGCTCGGCGGATAAAACAAATGCGTTACCGCCCCGCCGATAATCGAGCCGACGATGCCAAGCACGATTGTCCACGTGATCGACAGATGTGTGTGGAGCAGCGCTTTGGCGACGCAGCCCGCAAGGAAACCGACGATGATGTACCAGATAAGATGCAGCATAGTTCCTCCTGATGAGACGCGAGATCCGACATTGAAGGGCAGCAATAGCAGAATGGCCCGACCAATGTCATGCGAAATTTTCTTGCTCATCCATCGTGTGACAAACGCGGCAGAAAGTTGCCGCATTCCAAGACGTGGCCGTTGTTGCGGACCAACATTGTATGCTTTGCATCGTGGATCTGCGGCGCTGCAACGCCGCTTTGGATGAAGCACAGTGTCACGTGTACCTCAGCACTGCGAGCCATCCGCTGAGACAGCGGACACTACAGCGCGCGCGCAATTCGAACTTCTCGGCAACGTGAATTGGCGCTATTCTGGTAGGCGTTCGGTTGCTTTCTGCACATGACCATCGACACACTGCGCCAGGTGCCGTTATTCGAATCGCTCGACGACGAGGCGGCCGGGGGATTGTGTCACCTGCTGGAGAGCCTCGACTGCAAAGCCGGCGCGTCTCTGTTCCGCGCCGGTGATAAAGGCGATGCAATGTATTTGATTGAGCGCGGGAAAGTCCGGATTTGCGTTCACACCGTAGATGGACGCGAGGTGACCCTCACCGAATTAGTCCGCGGCGATTTCTTCGGCGAAATGGCATTGCTTAATTGGCAGCGCCGCTCTGCCGATGCGGTCGTGGCAGAGGACGCGCAGCTGGCTGTGCTCTCACGCGAGCATTTCCTTTCCTTTATGCGGAGCAATCCCAATGTCGCGCTGGAAATGCTCACCGCGCTGGCCAACCGGTTGCGGCAGACTGACGAGCTTTTGCGCCATACTGCCACCCGCAATGTTAATGTGGAAGAAGCGGCGCAGCTTACACTCGCGGACCGCGCGGCGGATGTTATCGCAGAATTCGGTGGCAGTTGGAAATTCATTTTCACCGCGATCGGGTTTCTTATCGTGTGGGTGGTGATGAACACAGTGCTGCTCTGGCAAAAACCGTTCGACAAGTACCCTTTCATTCTGCTCAACCTTGTGCTCAACATGATCTTCGCATTGCAGGCGCCCATTATCATGATGTCGCAGAATCGCCAGTCTCATAAGGACCGCCTCCGTGCCGATCTCGATTACCAGCTGAACCTGAAAAACGAACTCGCGTTGAACGAAATTCTTGAACGCTTGAAACCTCTCGAGCGCGATTATCTGCGGCTGGCATCGGATAAAGAGAATGACGAGCGGAAAAATGGCGAAGGATTAACGAAATTCGAATGACGAAAGGAACATTGCACGCTTTCGCCTTTTAACGATTCGACCTTTATTCGTCATGCGTTATTCGACATTGTGCCGTCATTGGTGATTCAGATTTTGCTTGCCTTGAAGGTTGCCGCACCAATCAGCTTGATTATCCTTGTCCCCCTATGAAGAAGCTGGCAACCATCGTGCTTCTCGTCCCGGCGCTTATTGTTGTGCTCTCCGGCTGTGGCTCCTCCGGTCCCAGCCCGGAGCAACAGACACGTGACGCAGCGCGGGAGAAAGAAGCTGAACGTCAGCAGGCGGAGTTTCGCAAAGGCCTGCCTCCGGTAAGCAATCCCGGCCAGGGTTGGTAAGAAATCGCCCAGCGATTTCCTATTCGCGCTCATGCTCGTAATCGTACTCGAATAAGCGATCAGGAGCTGGAACACGATCGCGAAGGCGGGTGCTTCTCTTTTCCTTCATCCGCTCGCCTTACGCTGAACCGCATGCTTAAAGTGAGAAATGCGTTCGCAATGGAAGCGAATCCGGTATCGTCTGGAGTGGCTGGGGCTTCTCCTTGCCACAAAGCTGATCCCATTGTGTTCGCGAAGGGTCTGCTATCACCTTGCCCGGACTGCCGGGGCGCTACTGAGCTTCCTTGATCGGCATCGTTACCACGTGACGCTAAGCAATCTGGAGGCCGCGTTTGGCGGTCGATTCTCTCCCGATGAGCGACGAAAAATTGTCCGGGAATCGTTTCAATATTTCGCGCGGACCATGGTCGATCTGCTTTGGAGCCCACGTCTGACACTGCAAAATTTCTCTCGCTACATCGAGTGGCAAAATTTTGAGGAAACAGCGCGAGGCACAGCGCCGGAGCGCAGTATGATCATCGCCTGCTACCACTACGGTAGTTTTGAATGGCTCAGCCTGGCCTGTGGTTTCCTCGATCTGAAAGGCACAATCATCTCTCAGGAATTTAAGAATTCGTTGCTCGATCCAATCTTCAAAAAACTACGCGAGCAATCGGGGCATGAACTGGTTCCACGCGAGCGCGGGATTATCCGGCTTTACAAGGTGCTACGCCAAAAGGGGCGCACAGCGCTGCTGGTCGATCTCACGGTGCCGCCGGCTCAGGGCGCAGTGGCAATTGATTGTTTTGGATTAAAAACAAGCGTGACTTCAGCGCATGCCTGGCTGCATGAGCATACTGGCGTCCCGATCATCCCGGCGCACTGCGAACCTCTGCCCGATGGACGCTATAGGCTCGTCTTTCATCCAAAGATCAACGCGACCGTTGGCATGACTCACCAGCAAATCGCGCAGGCATGCTGGAATTCATTTGAACCTTATGTACGAAAAAACCCCGCGCCCTGGCTCTGGATGTACAAGCACTGGCGCTACCGCCCCGCAAAGCCGGACCGGCCTTATCCCTTCTACGCAAATTTTTTCCGACCCTTCGAAGACCTGCTTCAACCCGACAGGGCCAATACTATCGAGGAACGGAAACGGTAAAGGCGTTCGCCGCGGGGACGAACGCCTTTCCGATTTGCCTCGATGCTTGGCACACAAGGCCGATGTAATTCGCAGCTTTACGGTTTGTTCACGACTACTTGCGGCGCAGGTTTGCTCACTTCAAGCTGGGCGCTTACTCTCTGGATTTGAGCGGCCTGCTCTTTGAGCTGCCCTCTCAACTCCGCGACAGTGGCTTCCAATGACTCCACTTTGCGATTCAGCATGGCTTGGCGTTGGGGGCCGTTGGGGACTAGTGGCGGTGCGCTACGAGGTTGCGGTGCGCTATGAGGCACAGGTGCGCCAGGAGACGCAGGTGTGGCACCCGGGTTGTTCGGGTTCACACAATCGACGCCAAGCTGACCGAATCCATTCACAGTAACTTGACAAACGGTGACGCCGTTCCAGACCTGGGCGTTCGTGGCGATACCACCGATAAAGCATTGGGAGTTCGTAAACAGGCTGCCGATGCGTATCGTGGAAGATTCGCCCGCGGGGACGGGAGCACCGACGAGGTCAAGCGTGCCAGCGGTATCGCCGAGGTAAATGTTATCGACGCCAGTGGTCGTGGCTTGTCCTGCGAAGAAACCCACGGCTGTGTTGAAAACAGAGTCGGCACTGTTCAGTGCTGCGTCACCGATCGCTACGTTGAAAGAGCCAGCGACGTTGCTAACCAGCGCGCCAGTACCCATGGCCTCGTTTTGACTGCCAGTGGTATTGTTTGCGAGCGCGGAATCGCCGACGGCGTTGTTTGAAGCGCCATCAGTGTTACTAAAGAGCGCGTTGACGCCAACTGCGGTGTCGCGGTTCCCAAGGCCGTTGCCGGTCGAGTCATTATTCAAGAGCGCGAAGGCACCCACGGCGGTGTTATTAGAGGCATCAGTGTTGAAGATTAGCGCCCCAGAGCCAACGGCCGTGTTGTCGTTGGCAAGGTCGTTTCCGGTCGAGTCATTAGAAAAGAGCGCCCGGAAGCCCACGGCGGTGTTATTAAAGGCATCAATGTTACTGATCATCGCCTCGTTGCCAACTGCCGTGTTGCCGTTGGCAAGGCCGTTTCCGGTCGAGTCATTAAACGTGAGCGTGCCACTACCAACGGCAGTGTTTCCAAAGCTTTCAACGTTTTTGCGGAGCGCCTCAAAGCCAACTGCCGTGTTGTCGGTGGCATTGTTGTTTCCGAACGCATCATTATTCTGGAGCGCGAAGGACCCCACGGCGCTGTTTCGAGCGGCATTAATGTTCTCCTCGAGCGCCTCCCAGCCAACTGCGGTGTTGTTGCTGGCAGAGCCGGCACCGGTCAGGTCATTACTCGAGAGCGCCTCGGCACCCACGGCGGTGTTATTACGGGCTTCAAGGTTCAGCGAGAGCGCCAAAGCGCCAACTGCCGTGTTGTGGATGGCATTGCCGGTTCCGAAGAAGTCATTACTCGCGAGCGCGGCATCGCCAACGGCAGTGAGATCGCTGACGATAACGTTATCACCAAGCGCATCAGCACCGACAGCGATGTTTCTAGCTCCATCAATGTTGGAATGCATCGCCCGAGCGCCAACTGCCGTGTTGCGGTTGGCAAAGCCAGCTGCGTCGATGTCATTATTGAAGAGCGCTTGATCACCAATGGCAGTGTTATCAAAGCCGATGAGATTCTGGAAAAGCGCGAACGCTCCATCGGCCGTATTGTTATTGGCACCCAGGTTGATCAACAGCGCTCCCGCGCCAGTGGCGGTATTTTCATTCCCGGTGTTGATGGCCAGCGTTCCAGCGCCAACACCGGTGTTTCAGAAGGCGGGACCGCTAAAAAAGAGCGATCTCCAACCAAGTGCTGTGTTTCCAAGACCGGTAAACGGACCGGGGCCATTAAGAGCATCGCAGCCTTCCGCTGTCGCAAAATTGGGATAGCACCCGTCCACGGCGTTCGGTATCTCCGGAGGTAAACTCTGTGCTTGCATTTGTGGTAAAAACGCAAAGCAGGCAAGAACGGACAGGACCGTTGTGAATATTGTGAGGCGATTTTTCATAAGCTTAATTTTCCTTTTTTTCTTTCATTGTTTTGGCCTTCCTGATTTCTCCTAGGAGAACTCATTTCCGGCCCTTCATGGTACATGTTGGTTTTGCCTAGCCCTTCGCAAAAACCTGCCAGAAAGTCATTTTGCCAAAAATGCAGATGCCGTGTCAACAAGAAAAGTAGGTCAGCATCCTACATGCACTAAGGCCGCGTCCTACAAGATTTCAAGATTCAACCAAACTGCTAAACTGTTTTGTGGACGGAAAAGAGCCAGAACCACAGATTTACGCGGATGAGACGGATGGCGGCGTTGGGGCGCCAGGACAGGTCATCTCAATCCACTTCCATTCAGCAAAGGAAAACGCGGGGAAGGCGGGGATGAACTAAGCGTAGGATGGCTTCGGCTTCTTACTTTTCGCCTGACGGCGGTCGGAAGCAGCTGCGCCCTGCGTGCCCGCCACATGCTTACGGGAAAGGGGATTGCGATATCGACGACTACAGTCCGCCACAGGACGGATTCGCCCCGGCGAACTTGATTCAAGCACCTTCGCGGATTAAGCGTGCTTCGCGTCATGTCTCGTTCATCCGAATCCAGCACCGGTGAAGTATTGTGCGCGCACTGCGCCGCGATTGCGAAGGAGGAAGCTACGCTGCGGGAAGGCGGAGGCAAGGCCGGCCACGAACGCCAGCGCAAGATGGGCAGGTTACCGGTGCGCGAGCGGCTTAGTCACTTGCTGGATAAAGACGCGGCGTTTTTCGAAATCGGTCTTTGGGCTGCTTACAAAATGTACGAACAATGGGGGAAGATTCCAGCAGCCGGCGTAGTCGCCGGGATAGGCAACGTCGAGGGCGTTCCGTGCATGGTTATTGCTAATGACGCCACCGTAAAAGCTGGCGCTTTCTTTCCGCAAACGACCAAGAAAGTGATTCGCGCGCAGCGCATAGCCTTTGAGTGCTCACTTCCAATCGTTTACCTGGTCGATTCCGCGGGTGTGTTCCTCCCGATGCAGGATGAAATTTTTCCGGATGAAGATGATTTCGGTCGGATCTTTCGCAATAACTCTGTGATTTCGGCGGCTGGCATTCCACAGTTTGCCGCGATCATGGGTAATTGCGTAGCTGGCGGCGCTTATCTGCCGGTGTTATGCGACAAAATTTTGATGACGAAGGGCAGCGGTCTGTATCTGGCAGGTCCTTCTCTGGTGAAGGCAGCCATTGGTCAGGTTGTCGATGCGGAAGAACTAGGCGGCGCTCAAATGCACGCCGAAGTAAGCGGCACAGTGGACTTTTTCGAAAAGGATGATCCGTCCTGCCTCAAACGTCTTCGTTCGCTGATTGCGTTGCTACCCGAAGCACAGCAATCTGATAGCGCGCGACCGGTCCGAGCCGGACTGGCGGCTAGCGCGCCGAAACCAGCGAAGGATCCGAACGCGGTTTATGACCTCATCAACTTTGATGGGCAGAAAAATTACGATGCACGCGATCTGCTGGCCACGATCATCGATTCGAATTCAATGGATGAATACAAGGCCGACTACGGCAAAACGATCGTGACTATGTATGCCCGCATCAATGGCCGGCCGGTGGGCATTGTTGCCAACCAACATTTGCAGGTCAGGACTAAGAAGGAAGGTATTCAGATGGGCGGGGTCATTTACTCTGACAGCGCTGACAAGGCGGCGCGCTTTGTGATGGATTGCAATCAGACGGGTTTGCCGATTGTCTTTTTCCAGGACGTTACTGGTTTCATGGTGGGGCGCGACGCGGAACAGAGCGGGATCATTCGCAGCGGCGCGAAGCTCGTGAACGCGGTGAGCAATTCGACCGTGCCGAAGATCACGGTCGTCGTGGGCGGATCATTTGGTGCCGGGAATTACGCGATGTGCGGCAAGGCATACGATCCGCGATTTATCGTTGCCTGGCCCACCGCGAGGTACGCCGTAATGGGCGCCGCTCAAGCGTCGGACACTGTGTTTTCAATTCTGGCCCGTGCTCGCGAGCGAGGCGACAAAAAAGCGACACAGGAAGAGCTACAGGAACTTCGCGCAAACGTGAAGCAGAGCTATGAAGAACAAACCGATATTCGTTACGGCGCCGCTCGCGGCTGGGTGGATGCTATCATTGAGCCGCACGAAACGCGCGACGTCTTGATTCGTTTGTTAGAATACGTCTCTCGTCCAATGCCGCACGCTCGCTTCCACACCGGTGTTATCCAGGTGTAAGCCGATTTAACGAATTAACGTTTCAACGCTCCAACGAACCCATGCCTGTCGTTCTTATCGAGAAACAAGCACCGCAAATAACTGTAGTCACTCTCAACCGGCCGGAACGCCGTAACTCGCTTACTCTTGAGCTACTGACTGAACTGTGCGCCGCAATCAAGGTCGCTTCAGAGGAACCGCAACAGCGGGTAATTATTTTACGCGGAGCGGGTGCGGCCTTTTGCACCGGCCTCGATCTAAAGGACGCAGCAGACCAATCGAAAGCGCACGCAACGGCTGAGATGGTCGCCAATACTTTGATCACGATCAGCCAGACACATCTCATTACGATCGCAGCAGTTCATGGCGCTGCGGTTGCAGGCGGAGCAGGTATCATGTCCGCATGCGATTTCGTCGTGGCGGCGCAGAGAACGAAAATTGGCTATCCTGAGGTGCGTCGCGGGCTGGTTGCCGGATTAGTTATGACTTTCCTGCGCCGGCAGGTAGCCGAACGAAACATGCGTGAACTGCTGTTAACCTCAGAGCTGATTGATGCCGAACGCGCAAAGGAGATCGGACTGGTGAATCGGGTTGTTACTCAGGATAACTTAATGAGTGAAGCTCTGAAGTTCGCCGAGTCAGCCTTGCAAGGCGCGCCTGGTGCGCTGGTGCAAACGAAGCGATTGATTGACGAACTCTGGGGGCGTTCAGTGAAGCAGGATGTCGATCTTGCTCTGAAGTATCATATGGAAGCCCGAGAATCTGCTGAAGCGCGCGAAGGCATCGCCGCTTTCAACGAAAAGCGCAAGCCAAAATGGGTCCTGTAGCCGCGTCGCTGTGTTGCCAACGCGCAGTGCGGCTGGGCACGGCCCCCTACATCTTAGGTGTCGCGGAAGGGCCTTGATAAGTCGCGCTGCCAAATCCCAAGATCGGGAAGAATATGATCGATACCAAGATCAGGCCGATCGCAAAGCCGACACCTTTTCCGAAGCTTTTCGCGAGATCGATCGAGAGGATGATAAAGAAGATCGGAAAGCAGATTAGCAGCAGCAGAACCCACCATGCTGGCCGGCCAACGATCTTGCACCAGACGATCCAGTTGTAGATCGGGATGATGGCGGCCCAGCCTGGCTGTCCGGCTTTTGAGAAGACTTTCCACCAAGCGGCGATCATCAAGACGGTGTACACGGTCCAGCAGATCCAGAAGACCGGGCCCGGCGGCTTGCCCTGTGAGGTGGGCGAATACGAGTACTCGACTTGCGCGAGCAGAGCAGCGTTAGGGATCAGGAGATTGTGAATGAGTGATGTCATATGAAGTTAAGGCGTTAAGCAGTCAGGCATAGTGGACTGCGTTTTGATAGGCAAGAAAAATCTGTCGGTCTTGTATTAATTTCGTGTCAATACATTCCAAGTAACAATCGCAACGCCCGAGTTGACTTTACGAATCGCGGCCAACACGCGATGGTCGCACGTTAATGAAAAAGGAGATCGCAAGGCTGAAACGGCGTTGGCGGCCCAAGAGTGGATGGGGCGTGCCTCTGGCTTGGTTAACGCTGTGCGTCGTTTGGAGCTCAACGTGGCTTGCCATTAAGATTGGTCTTCGCGATTTGCCGCCGATTTCATTTGTGGCGATTCGTTTTCTGATCGCGATCGCTGTGTTGCTAGCAGTCTCGATTGGCCGTGCGCGATTGCTCCCGCTGCGACGCAACGATTATGCCGTCCTGGCGATCACGGGAATCCTCATGTTCGCTGTGAATTACACGTTGCTATTCTGGGCGGAGCTCCACGTCTCTTCCGGTCTGGCCGCCGTTCTGCAAGCGACGATTCCCATTTT
>WNFP01002192.1_pt1 | contig 15540 bp, 9 predicted proteins | sample 5400201 | NCBI WGS metagenome assembly WNFP01 (sample SAMN13153355, study PRJNA577476) | soil metagenome | isolation source: 115 cm saprolite under Madrone tree | place: USA:California | collected 2016-06-14
GCAAGTCAGTCCGCGGTTTCCTCCCTACATCCTTTTTTCCAAAAGGCATAACCACGAAGACGCGACGCCTGAAGCTCAAGCCTTCCGTTGTCATAGCGCCATTACAGCTTCGCACCTTTTTCGGCGCAAGGATATTCCTTCGCTGAGGGTAACCACCCGAGTCCGAAAAACGTGACACGCCAGGAAAGAGATCGGACATGATCTTATGACGCCGCAGGAATTCAGGTTGACTACAGCGCGCTGGATTCACCAACCACAAAGAACTCATAACAGTCCCGATCTTGCAGTCCCGGCAGGAACCTGGGCCAATGGGACCTGTTCGTCGCGGGTTAGCAAATTTGTGTCATCGGCGGATGGCGACCGTCGGATCGCCGTCCCCCAAGCGACCGAACGGCAACACGTCGGAAGTCAAATCGATTACGCGCACAGGGGCGGTGGAATGCTACCGAAATGTTTCCCGTCATTTACTCCAGTGGTCCATGGCAAACGCTAACAAGAACATCACAAACAAGCACAGCACACAGATGCCTATCAAAATGCCCAACCATAATAGCAATTTCGATACCCGTGGCGGTGGTTTCCATTCTAACCCATATTCTTCAAAGACCGGCCTGAGCGTGAATTTGAAAAGTGTGCAATACGGCTTGTAACCAATTGCTAAAGAAGGCGCGCGGAGTGGTAAAAAATTTGGGCTCCAGTCGGGAGAGAAGCGAACAAATCCAGAGATTGTCCCAAAACGTTTGAGTTCATGAACGCTCGGAAAGGTAGCGTTAAATATCTGGTCCGCCTCTTTCCTAAAGGCCTCATAGTTTTTTTCTCCCCATGTTGAGGATCAAGATCAACAGTTTCTTTGGATTCACAAGTTGAACCACCTCTTTGACCTCCCATAGGAGGCCTCCACTGGTACCAGCCCGAATCACAACAAGCCGCGCAGTCTGCATCTGATCTGTGACATCTTTTTTCCATTCGGCATCTGAAGCATATAACCTGGCTGCACCCGGGGTAGGTAAGGTCTCGCCGGGCTTACCAATTGCAACAAGATCGCCAAACGGTTGTAACACCTCACGCAGTTGTTCCTCATCAGTTAGCCAACCAGAAAGGAAACCCAGAGCCGTCGCCAAAAAAGATGGGTCTGTCGCAAACCCTCGCAAATACAGCACATTCGGTGTCGAATCGCTGATTATTCTATTTGCGACCGCCTCGGCGGCATACTGCCGACTGCGCCAATAAAGGAACGCACCAACAAGGAGCATAAGAGCTCCCAAGATATTGATTTTATAGGCTGTTGATCGATAAACATACAACGGAGTTCCCGTAATAAACAAAAATATGCCTGTCCATTTGATTATTCTTTTGCCGACCGCCTTGGCGGCATACTGCCGACTGTGCCAACAAAGGAACCCACCAACAAGGAGCATAAGAGCTCCCAAGATATTGAATATGGTGGTATTATAGGCTGTCGATCGATAAGCAAACAACGGAGTTCCCGTAATAAGCAAAAATATTCCTGTCCATTTGAGGTATTTGATTGTTTTGGTCATGGTATCTTCCGATGTAGCTTGCCCATCCTTGTCTCATTGTTTACTTTATCTCCCATTGGTTCCATCCGTCCACCCCTTGCTTGAGAATCTTGAGATGCTCGTTGTTGGCCATTTTACTCAGCCCTTTCTAGCATTCCACACCTGCGCTGTGCTGTTACGACCATGCCGTTTTTGAGATCCGACTTCTGACCGAACGGCATGTCCACGAAACATAGGGCGTGGTAGTTCATGGGTTTTGACTACGTCAATTCGTCTTTAGCTCCAGTAATTTGATTACTTCGTCACGCAACCCCTTAACTTCGTCGCTGTCGGGTGCAAGCTTTAAGGCACGGCTTGTTAGAAAGTCAGCTTCTCCTCGAGCGCGCCTAGCTTCATCGAGGTCACTGCCTTGTTTGAGCGCTTGATCGGCAAGACGCCGGCCCAGATGTGCGGTTAGACAAGCATTCGCCGGAACGACCTGCATCGCGGCTCGTAGTCCTTCGACTGCTCCCTCCTTGACCCTGTTCTCCAGCCATTCTGAAACTGTGACTTGCGATAACGGAGAAATGGTCTGGCTTCTGCGGTCCGAGACGCTCCATTTCAAGAATCGTTGCAGTGGAGTCAGTTCTGAAGACACTCGTGCAAATTTCGCAGCGATCTTCTCCAAAGATGCTCTAACCTGTTCTGGCGTCAGCAATTTGAGATTCTCTCCCTCCCCAACAGTTTCCAAAGCTACACCGCTGGTGGCTTCAGTTAGTTCAGCAAGTAAAAGAATATCCTCCCGTGTGTCCTTATCCGTCGCAATCACCGAATGCCACAGCCGCGCCGTCTTATCATTTGAGGCGGTCACCACCCGCTGGCCATCGGGACTGAACTGCGCTGAAGTAACCTCGTCTTCATGCTTCATCGGCTCGCCAATTGGTTTGCCGCTGGCGGCATCCCATAGCCGCACCGTCCACCCTGAGGCGGTCACCACCCGCTGACCGTCGGGACTGAACTGTGCTGAATTAACTCTGTTTTCATGCTTCATCGACTCGCCAATCGCTTTGCCGCTGGTGGCATCCCATAGCCGTGCCGTCTGATCCTCTGAGGCGGTCACCACCCGCTGACCATTGGGACTGAACTGAGCTGACGTAACGTTGCTTTGATGCTTCATGGGCTCGCCGACTGGTTTGCCGCTGGCGGCATCCCATAGCCGCGCCGTCGCATCATTTGAGGCGGTCACCACCCGCTGGCCATCGGGACTGAACTGCGCTGAATTAACTCCGTTTTCATGCTTCATGGGCTCGCCAATTGCTTTGCCGCTGGCGGCATCCCATAGCCGCGCCGTCGCATCATTTGAGGCGGTCACCACCCGCTGGCCATCGGGACTGAACTGCGCTGAACTAACTCTGTTTTTATGCTTCATGGGCTCGCCAATTGCTTTGCCGCTGGCCGCATCCCACACCCGCGCTGTTCCATCCTGTGGGGCCGCGCCCAATCCCCCTGAGGCGGTGACCACCCGCTGGCCATCGGGACTGAACTGCGCTGAATTAACGCTGTCTCCATGCTTCATGGGCTCGCCAATTGGTTTGCCGCTGGCCGCATCCCACAGCCACGCCGTCCCCCCTGAGGTGCTCACCACCCGTTGACCATCGGGACTGAACTGCGCTGAATAAACCACGCTTCCATGCTTCATTGGTTCGCCAATTGGTTTGCCGCTGGCCGCTTCCCACAGCTGTGCGGTGTTTGAGCCCACCAGCACTCCTGACGCGGTCACAATCCGTTGGCTATCCGGACTGAACTGCGCCGAATTAACTGGGCTTTCATGCTTCATCAGCTGGCCAATTGGTTTGCCGCTGGCGGCATCCCACAGCCGAGCTGTATTATCCTCTGAGGCGGTCACCACCCGCTGACCATCGGGACTGAACTGTGCTGACTTAACGTAGAAGTCATGCTTCATGGGCTCGCCAATTGCTTTGCTGCTGGCCGCATCCCAGAGCCGCGCTGTGTTATCATCCGAGGCGGTCACCACCCGTTGACCATCGGGACTGAACTGCGCTGAATTAACGTATCTTCCATGCTGCATGGGCTCGCCAATTGGTTTGCCGCTGGCCGCTTCCCACACCCGCGCTGTCCCATCCACTGAGGCGGTCACCACCCGCTGGCCATCGGGACTGAACTGTGCTGACCTAACGTACCTTCCGGTAAGTTGAAAATCGACATCATAACCGCTTTCATGCTTCATGGGCTCGCCAATTGCTTTGCCGCTGGCCGCATCCCATAGCCGCGCCGTATTATCCCATGAGGCGGTCACCACCCGTTGACCATCGGGACTGAACTGTGCTGAATTAACTCCGTTTTCATGCTTCATGGACTCGCCAATTGGTTTGCCGCTGGCCGCATCCCACACCCGCGCCGTCCCATCCATTGAGGCGGTCACCACCCGCTGGCCATCGGGACTGAACTGCGCTGAATTAACTCTGCCTTCATGCTTCATGGGCTCGCCAATTGGTTTGCCGCTGGCCGCGTCCCACAGCCGCGCCGTCATATCCCCTGAGGCGGTTACCACCCGCTGACCATTGGGACTGAACCGCGCTGAAATAACCGCGTCTTCATGCTTCATGGGTTCGCCAATTGGTTTGCCGCTGGCGGCATCCCATAGCCGCGCCGTCGCATCCCGTGAGGCGGTCACAATCCGTTGACCATCCGGACTGAACTGGGCCGAATTAACTGGGCTTTCATGCTTCATGAGCTGGCCAATTGGTTTGCCACTGGCGGCGTCCCACACCCGCGCCGTCTGATCCCATGAGGTGGTCACCACCCGTTGGCCATCAGGACTGAACTGCGCTGAATTAACCGCGGCATCGTGCCGCATCGAACCGGTTAATGGAACCTGCCAGCTTAGGTGTGTCAGCATCGCGACCGTCAAGCCAAAGGCTTCTCGATTTTCCGGATTGAGCCGCAACGCCTGAGCAAGGTAGGTTAAGGCTTGTGCGTTCTTCCCGCCTTCTTTTGAGTACCGAGCGAGGGAAACATTTCCCCGGCTGGCGGCTTCGCTGGTCTTCTTCGTCGCAGCGACAGCAACCTGTGTTTGTTTTTTCGCCTTCGCCTCGGCGAAAAACGCCACGACCGTGAGCACGATGGCGACCACGAACCCGAAGGTTACGGCTCCAAGCGTGATCCGCTGTCGCCGCGCTGCGGCTTTGCGGCTGGCAATAATGTATTCTGTTTGCAGTGGTGTGGGCTGGCGTTCCTTTTGAGTGCCGGCTTCCGCGAGCCATTGCTCAGCGGATCGCAAATCGTCGCCTCGCAAGACAAAGCTGTTGTTCTTACCTTTGTTTTCCCACTCAATTGCACGGGTGAGCAGACGCGTGTGCGCGTGCACCCAATTGAGATCTGTATCGAGTGCGCTGATCAGCGTATCAGTCGCTTTCTCAAAATCATCGCCGTCCCGGTGGAAAGAAATCCAGTCCAGTTTCGCCAGCGCCTCGGGCACGGTGTCGGCGTTGACTTCCCGGGCGACGATCGGCACCATGCGCTTGTTATGTGCCGCCGCATGCGCGATTTCACGACCACAGACGAGCGAAGCAACCGAGTCGGGCGTTAGCACGAAAATGAATGTGTCGGAGCCTTCAATCGCGCCAAAAATGGCCTGCATGAAGTCCTCGGTTGGCCGAACGTCCTCCCAGTCCACCCACGCCTCTCGATCGCGCCGTTTCAGTGCCTCGTGCAGCCGGCGCACAAACTCCTTATCCTTGCGCGAATACGAGATAAAGACTTCCTCTGATCGCGGGACCTGTTGGTCACTCGGCGGTGCTGGCATAAGATAACACCTTAAGTATGCGAACACGCCCTAAGTTCGCGGTTTCCCGGCGGCAACAGGGTGAGGTGCTCGGTTGGAGGCGCCTAACGAACTTGACGCCATCACAAATTTTCAAATACCCCGACGAGCCGTCAAGACAATTCACTTCAAATCTTTCGCGTTGGGGACTGATGGCTCAGGTTTCGGCGTAAGTGAAGCAATTGCGGATGGCATCTGCGAGGTCGCTCTGCTCAGATCAATCCACAGGGTTCCCAAGTCGAGACCAAAAGAAAGGAAAAGCGGCAGCGCACGCATGTTGCCACTCTCTCGAATGTCTGCATCTGCCGCTGAAGCCGTCGACTCGGGTGAGTCACTCGCTTGAAAGCGCTGGCACGCGCAAAATGTCATCGATCGCTTCTCCTACGCGTGCCGAATCGAGAAACCCAGGTGGGAAAGGCAGGCTATGGCGACAACCTCTCCGAATTCTGCAAGCCGTTGCCGCTTCGTTTCAGCACGCGTTCCGCCAAGTCGTATGCAGTTTGATTCTGCTTTGTGCGCCCTTGGGGGAAGAAGCTTTTCAGGTTCACTGACTCTAACGAGCAATTGTTGTTGACGGTTTGTTCCCCAGTTTCGCCCAAAATCAGCGGGCGACACGCGCGTAGAAACGGAAGAATGCTCTCCGCCGCACATGGCAAGCTGCATTGCCAGGCCAAATCGGGACCTATGACCATGCTACGGCCCGACTCCAGCCAGCTGGCGGGATATCCCGTTTCCGGCAGCTTTCGGCCTAATGACACTTCGATTGGGCCGGAGATGCGCACCGCATTCTGTAAATCCCATTGACTTAACTCTATGAAAGATGGTGATTCATCGGTTGGTTCCCAAGTCTCGGAAATGGTTGCCAACCACAAGCCATCCGGACTGAAGAAAGAGCGAGCGAATACCCGCACCGGACGGGGTGCCAATTCCTTGATCACCTGCCATTTGGCCGCATCGATCACGTCGCCTCTGCCTGTTATAACCAGTTCGCTGTTTGGTGAGACTTGCGCGAATCGTTGTGGGTATGGCAGGCGAAGCGGCTCTCCGATCGGCGCGCCGGTTTGGCCGTCCCAGCGGCGGACGGTGCGGTCGTCCGAAACGGTAACAAACCATTTTCCATTCGGCGCGTAACACGGCGAGAAAACGTCGTCGTCGTGATGAAGGGGCTGGCCGATCATGCGGCCGGTCGCGGTATCGAAAAGCACGGCCACCGATGGCACGTTGTTATCCGACCGGTCTGACTTGCTTCCGTATGTCACTGCGATGCGACTGCCGTCTGGAGAAAAACTATAGCCAGTCATAGCCTCCTGGGCTTCTTCGACCTTTTGCAATGTCGAGACGTGCATGCGCTGTTTTATCTCGGGATTCATGCGATAAACGTCCAAGCGCTCCTCATCATTCTCGGTTAATTCATAGTTTGCGCCGGAGGTTCCGAGTGAACTGTCAGTGACTGTTTGATTAGAAGACGGGTCTTTCGATGCGGCACCGGACAATGACAGCTGCCGCTGCCGTAAAGCGCCGCGAGACCATACCCGTACGTTTTTATCATCACTCCAGAGCGCGAGCCACCTACCTGACGAATCGAGATCTGCGTACGTCACTCTCGCCGGCACCGATACGCCTGTTTCGCGAAGGCCCTCCCCTTTGCCAAGTTCGGCGAGAGTCGCTCCGTTCGACTCGGAGTGCACAACGAAACAATTTCCGTCCTCGCTCAACGCCAGTAGATCATCCTGGTCACTTGTTTTGATAGCGAGGGACGCTAGCTCCTCACCGTTGTGTCGATCAAGAATTACCGCGCCGTCACGTTTCAATGCGAGCAGCCGCTCCCCACCAGCGCTGATTCGGTCGACGAGTGTGTCTTGTTCAAGTTGAATCGTTCCTTGCTTGCGCGACCGCGGATCTGCCCATTTAAAAACGGATTGGCGTTTGGGGTCAGTGACCTCCGCACGGTCCCTCCTCCATTCGATCTTCTTCGTGAAATTAGTCCCAATGATGGCAACGCCATTTTGTTGAGCGACATCGACGATATCGCCGGGGACCGTGTTCACAGCGAATAAAGGCTTGTTGATGTTAGGAGTGCCGTGAAGATCGAACCACGAGAGTCGATGCTTGCTTCTGTCGTGGATAACTAGCGCCGCGACGTCTTCCGCCACCCACGTCTGAAAAGAATGGCTCTTGACGACGTGCGGACGCTCTTTTTCATCCATCAGATCGCTTACCCCGAACACTACTCCCCATCGCTTAGCGGTAAGACCGAAAACTTGTGTCAGTTGGTCTCCTGAGCCCCAGTCACGGCCACTATACGCCACGATTCTATCTTTAAGCGGCCAGGCCAGTTCAAGAATTCCCCAAGTGAAGTCCTCGCTAACGAGCACCGGCTTTTGCGGAGTTCGATACTCCCAAATGCGAGCGGCTGGCTTTTGCCGGGCTTCGCTCCCCGTTGCGAAAGCGAGAGATTGACCGTCTGGGCTGAACGCCAATTTGACCACGCTCGCCGGCGATTTGTCCGAAAGAGTAAATCTTTCGTTCGTCTCGAGGTCCGCCACGGCAACCGATCCGTCGTCACATCCGGTCGCCACCATTCGCCCATCGCGCGAAAATGCGAGCGCCCGAACAATACTGCTGTGCGCAAGCAGGTGGGACGGAAGCGTGAGGGGCCCATCGCCCAGCAGTCGGTACGCAAGAATGGCGCCGATCGTATTTTTCGGGTTTAGCTCGAGCGCCCGCACGACGTGGGCAAAAGCGTACGCTTCGTCACCCTGGCCAGCGAGTTGCAAGGCGATGTCAGCATCGGCCTTGCTCGCCCGCAAACGTGTCTGCTGCTCGGCCTCGACGGCCTTAGCCTCCTGCTTGACCGCCTCGTGCTTCTGGCGATTCGCTTCATCGGCGTTTCTCACGGCCTTTATCCGCTGTCCCCATGCCACGACCGCCAGCCCGATAGCGACGACGAGTCCGAAGATTAGGGCCCCAAGCGTGATCCGCAGGCGTCGCGTTGCCGCTTTGCGACTAGCATTGATGTATTCCGTTTGAAGCGCTGTGGGCTTTGGTTCCTTTTTAGTAGGCGCTTGTGCCAGCCATTGCTCGGCGGCTTTCAAGGCTTCCCCACGCAAAACCAAGCTCCTGCTCTTGCTATTTGCTTCCCACTTGATTGCTTGCGTGAGCAGGTCTGTGTGGGCATGCACCCAAGCTAGATCTGTATCGAGGGCGCTGATCAGCGAATTAATGGCCTTCTCAAAATCATCGCCGTCCCGGCAAAAAATCCATTCCAACTTCGCCAGCGCTTCGGGCACGGTGTCGGCGTTCACGTCCCGCGCGACGATTGGAACCATTCGCTTGTTATTTGCTGCCGCACGCGCGATCTCCTGACCGCAGGCGACTGAAGCAATGGAGTCCGGCGTAAGCACGAAAATGAAAGTGTCAGCGCCTTCAATTGCGGCATAAATGGCCTGCATGAATTCCTCGGTCGGCCGAATGTCCTCCCAGTCCACCCATGCCTCTCGGCCCCGACTCTTCAAAGCGTCATCCAAGCGATGCACGAAGTCTTTATTCTTGCGCGAATACGAGATAAAGACATCGGGCGGCCGCGCTTCTGTATCTGAAGCCGACATTGCCATAACGGGTATCGGTTAGGTTATCGGAACCTAATTCGAACCGCCATATTTTTTATGGCTTTCCGGCAAGTAAGAGGTTTCTCAAATTGAGATTGACCTCGTCTGCATGGTCTTAGACCTTGCAAGGTTTTATGGGCGTCTTTAGCCAAGCATTTTCTTAGTTATCCTCCGCTCGTGATGCCGCGCCCGCGGGCAATTGGATAGGTGTGATACTGATGGAGGAGGAACACCAGCATTCGAAGGATTTTTATCAGCTGCCGCCGCGTTGATGCAGAGTTCGCAGCTGGCGCGGTGGGACGTGACCTCCACCGCCGCTTCGATGATGCGCAGGTCTTTCGGGACAAAGCGTTATCGCTGGAACATGCCGATGGCGGCACACAGTGAAGTGACCGTCTAAAGCGCTAGTGATTAGGCAGGTGAATGGTGAAGCAGGAGCCTTTGCCGACCTCGCTCTGCAATTCGATGCGACCGCCGTGGGCGATGACGATGGCCCGCACAAGGCTTAGGCCGAGCCCGAGTCCTCGCTGCGAACGGCTCTTGTCACCGCGATAAAGGCGCTCCCAGATGCGCGGGATTTCTTCGGCCGGAATTCCGGCGCCGCTGTCTTTGACCGTAATAACAACCTCGTCGCCACACGCCTGAGCTGAAATTTCCACGTGACCGCCGCTCGGTGTGTACTTGATTGCGTTGTCGAGCAGGTTCACGAGCACTTGTCGGAGGCGATTGCGATCGGCGACGACCTGCAAATCGGGCGGAATGTTCGCCGTAACCGGGATCTGTTTTTCTTCGGCGACGAACTGGAAGAGCTCGATAATCTCTTCGACGAGTTTCGCGAGCGGAAACCTCTGACGGTCCAGTTTCATCAGTCCGGTTTCAGCTTCGGAAATATCCATGAGCGTGTTCAGCATCGTGAGGACGCGATCGCTTTCTTCCATCGTGTCGAGCAGCGCGTCGCGACACGCCTCGGCGTTGGGTTCGCCCTGCAGTGCGAGTTCAGCAACGCCCCGCAGTCGTGTCAGCGGCGTGCGCAAATCATGCGCAACGTTGTCGAGTGCTTCGCGCATCCGGCGAATGAGCGTCTCGTTTTTCTCCAGCATCGTGTTGAAGAGCCGGGCCAGCTGACCAATCTCGTCGTTCGATTGTGGCACCGGCATCCGTTCACTCATCTGTCCCGTAGCGATGACGTTTTCGACAGTGCCAATGAGCTGGCGAATCGGCGCGAGCGCGCGCCGCGCGAGCCACGCGCCGCCTGCGATGCCGAGGAGCAAGGCAAGCAGCACGACCCAACCAAAGATAGTGCGAAATTGCGCGAGTAATGCGGTCAGCGCTTCAGTCGTTTTGCCAACCTGAAGCAACGAGCCGTCCGGCAATCGTTCCGTCGCAATAAGCCATCCCTTGCTTTGATCGTTTGCGGGGAGCGTGCGCCAGACGAGCGCGAAGGCCTCGTTAGGCGGCAGATCCTTGAGTTGATCGATGTCGAGCTTCCCCCGTTCCTTCGGAATACTGGCGAAGAGAGCCGCACCTTCCGCCCCCAGCACGCGGACAAAAAATGTCTCTTTCCCGCTACCTTCCTGCTGCAAAAAGCGCGTCTGCAATCCGGACAGACCGCCTTCTGCATACCAGGTGTGATAAATCTCCAACTGCGCGCGTACCACTTCGCGGTCCCGTTCTCGCACGGCGCGATAAAGAAGCAGATATGCAATGATAAAGAGCGCGACCGAGAGCAGGATGACGACGGCCGCGAACCAGGAGTTGAGACGCGCGGCAAAGCTCAGGCCTTCCCGCTTCATTTTGCTTTCAGGACGTAACCGAAGCCGCGCATGGTGTGGATGAGTTTGGGGTCAAAGTCGCGGTCGACCTTGCTGCGCAGCCGCGAGACAAGCACGTCGATCACATTCGTCTTTGGATCGAAATTATAATCCCAGACGTGCTCGAGAATCATCGTCTTCGAGACGACGCGGCCGGCGTTGCGCAAGAGATATTCGAGCAAGGCAAACTCGCGAGCCTGCAATTCAATCTTCCGTCCACCGCGCGTCACTTCGCGGCTCAAGAGATCGAGCGTGAGATCGCCATGCGTCAGCGTGGTCGGCTCATTTATGGCAGTTGAACGCCTGAAGAGTGCTTGAATGCGCGCGAGTAGCTCGGAAAACGCGAACGGCTTGGTCAGGTAATCATCGCCGCCGACTTGCAAACCTTTCACGCGATCATCGACCGAATGTTTCGCGCTCAGAATTATGACCGGCATCTTTATTTTTTGCGCTCGCCAGCGTTCGATCAGGCTAAGGCCATCGAGCCCGGGCAACATCAGATCAACGATCGCGACGTCGTAATGATTGTGCAGGGCAAGCTGGAACGCGTCATCGCCGCGCTCGGCCATGTCCACGACGTAGCCCGCTTCCTTCAACCCGCGCGAGACGAAGGAAGCGATCTTTTTGTCATCTTCGACAACCAGGAGACGCATGGCCAGCACGCCGCCTTGTTCAGGCAGACGCTAAAAGACCTTGGAGCTTCGGAAGGCAGCCGTCGAGATGAATGATTATCCCCCGGTGCGACGCTCAACGATTAACGATGAGGCTGTTCGCTCCACCGCGGGAGAGCTTGATGTAATCAACCAGAATGTTCTCACCCTCACGCAGGATCACCTCGTCTCCGAACCCCGCCTCATCTGCTACCGTGTCGCTTTCCGCCGTCGGGAATTCGACCGCTGCTTTAGCCAGCAGTTTCGGATTTTTGAGCGGCGCTTCCAAACCGGGCGCATCCACATTTTTCAGTGTGATCTCATACGTCGGCGGTTGTGTCCCGGCGCGAGCCGCGCGCCCCTTCTTCCGCGCTTCCATGCGGGCCTGGAGCTCTGATTTTTCACGGCGACGCTCCGCTTCGTTGAGCGAGATCGATTTCGAATCGCGCGTTCTGCGCGATTGCTCGCGATCTTTTTGCAGTTCGATAAAATCGGGATCCTTCGCGACTCGTTCAGTGGAACGCGCGCGCAAGGCAGTCAGGTAAGGACCCACGCGATCTCTGCTCGCAAATAGCGCTGATGGAACGGTGTCCCACGGAAGCGGATTTTGCATTTCGCTTTCGCTGATCTCGTGAATATCGGTGAGCGACGGCAGCACAACATCTGACTTCACACCTTCGATCTGCGTCGACTTGCCGCTTGGTCGATAGAACTTACTGATCGTTGTCTTCAGCGCACCTGGATCTTCCGCAGGCGTGAAGCCTTCCCGCTGCATGATCTGAGCGAGCGGCATGATGGTTTGCACTGTGCCCTTGCCGAAGGTTGATGAATCGCCCACGATCAACGCGCGCCCATAATCCTGCAGTGCGCCAGCCAGAATTTCCGACGCGGAAGCGCTGAAGCGGCTCGTCAGGACAATTAGTGGTCGATCGTAAAGCGTCGCGCCGTCATCATCGCTCCCCACCTCGACCTGCCCGTTTGGTCCGCGCACCTGCACAATTGGACCCGCAGGGATAAACAAACCGGTGAGGTTGGTCGCTTCATCGAGCGAGCCACCGCCATTCCGCCGGATATCAAGGATGATTCCGGTGACGTTTTCGTGTTTCAGCTTTTTCAAGAGACGCGCGACATCTTTCGTCGCGGACGGTCCTGAGCTGCCCGGCCCTCCGCCGTAGAATCCGGGCAAATCGATCACGCCGATGCGCTGAGTGCCGCCCTTCTCCCCGGGTAAATCGACGATGCGGGCTTTGGCTTGCTGGTCTTCGAGTTTGATCTCGTCGCGCACGATCGACACCGTCTTGCGCGTAGCGTCGTCTGCCGCGCCGGCTGGAATAATCGTCAGGTGAACAGTCGTGCCTTTCCTTCCGCGAATCAGATCGACCGCTTGCGGCAACGGCATGTCGATCAGGTCCGTCATCTCGCCATTCTCTTGCGCGACGCCGACGATGCGATCGCCAACCTTGAGCTTACCACTTCGCGCCGCGGGACCGCCCGGGACGATTTCGCGGATCTTGCAATAGCCGTCATCTGATTGCAGGGACGCGCCGATCCCGACTAACGAGAGGTTCATCAGCGCGCCGAAGCTCTGCATTTCCTCGTGTCCCATGTAATCCGAGTGCGGATCATAAACGTGCGCAAGCGCGTTCAGGTACGACTCGAGAATCGTCTGGTCGTCGAGCTTTCGCATTGTCTGCACCTGACGCTCGGCGCGCCGCGTGAGAATCTGCGCGATCTCCTGCTCTTTTTTGCCGTTGAGTTTCTCCTGCAGATATTCGAAACGGAGATGCTGCCGCCAGAGTTGTTGCGCGGCAGCGAGATCGGCCGGACGCGGCGCGTTTTTGCGATCGTAGCTGTACCGTTCGTCAGTGCTGAAATCGAAACGCTCGGCGCGCAGCAGTTGACCAACGTAAGCCGCGCGCTGATCGAGGCGCTCGAGGAAGCGCGCAAAGATCACGCGTGCCGGGCTGCTGTCACCATCGCGACGTGTCGCTTGGGCTAGCGTTGACTTGAAGCGCGCGAATTCGTCAACGTCGCTCTGTAAGAAGAGCAGGTGTTGCCCGTCGAGTGTGTCGAGATAACGGTCGAGAAATTTGCCGGCCAATTCGTTATCGAGCGGATGATGCGCAAATTGCGATTTCTCTAAAATTTTGCTCGTCAGACGAGTGATCTCTGCATCGGTCGCTACTTGATCGAGTGTCTGGCCTGCTGGCCGCAGGGCAAAGGCGCTGACGGAGATGATCAGCGCGCCGCTGATCGCGAGCGCAGTGCGAAATGACTTCGAGAAGATTCTCATTTGATTGCCAAGCTATTCCGTGATGGTTTCCTCAAGCTTGCGCCACCATTACATCGGTGAAAGGTTTGTTGTTGGTACGATGCGCTCGACGTCGCTCTTGTTCACCCAGCCGGAACGCTGATCGAGCGTGACAAGCACGAATTCCCCGTACTCACGCTTCGCCGTAACGAGATCTCCGGCTTTCAGTTCAAATGTGCCTTGCGCATCCCTAGCCGGCGCGATGTGCACTGTTGTGTGTGCGTTTTGAATCACCGCGCGATCGAGTTCGTTCCAGCGAAGCCCAACCGCCGTCGCTGCGATCAACAACGCCGTTCCGCAACCCGCGCAAATCCAGCGCGCCGCACGACGTGGAAGGTATTGAATTCCAAAAAATAAGGCACAGCCGATCAAGAGCGCAAAGCTTCCGAGCAGCGCCCAGCCATCGAAGCCAAGCCAATGAGCCGGCCGTTGCCAGAGAGGAATCGCCGGTCCGTTGACTCCTGCTTTCTCCCGCGCGATGCGCAAATTTTGTTTGATGGATGGATCATTAGGTGAAAGAAAGCGTGCTCGTTCGTAACCAAGAATCGCAGGACCAAGTCGATTTTCTCGTTGCGCGGTGTTCGCCTGATTGAAAAGAGCCGGCGCAGACAAACTGCTCTGCGCATTCGCCGTAGTTGCAAGCAACGCCACCGCGCAAGCCGTGATCATCAATGTGCGGCGACTATTCCAGCAGATCGATGCGCTAATGCGTTTTAATAGACTCGGGTGTTTCTGGTCATTCATGAGAGGGAAAGTTGCTGAAGTTGTTCCTTTACGATGCCACGCCACTGCTGCAGATCGGGCGCGGTGAACTGCCGCCCTGAGTAGGCGATCTCGTCAGCGACTTGGAAAACAGAGCGAATCTGTTCGCCATCGCCGTTCAAGCGTGCGCGGATTTCGGGTATCGTCACGCGGCTCGCAGGCAATTTCCATTTCGCCGCGAGACGTTCCTGCAATGCTTTGCGTGCAGCGGTGAAAAATTGCGGCGCATCTTGCACTTTCAGCGCGGCATCCATTTTCGCGAGCGATTCGCGGAAGGATGTCTCCACGGCTTCGCGTTCCAAACGTCGCGGATCATTCGCACGTCGCTGACGCAGCCACCGCAAGACTGCACCGAAAAGAAGTGCTGCGATCATCACCGCGTTAACTGCGATGAACCACGGCGTGAGTACCAATGGACGCAGGCTCGCAACACTTCGGGCTGTTACAACTTGATCAGGCGCGAGGCCGTCGCTATTGGTTTTTGGTGCGTGAACAGCTGGCGCTGAAGTCGGCGGCGCGGCTGGAGTAGTGGCGCTGCCTTGCGCGATATAGACCGCGATTGGCCCCGTGGTTTTCGTCACGTAACGCTGCGTCTCGGGATCGAAATAGCTGAAACTAAGCGCTGGGATTTCCTGCGCACCTGCCTTCGTCGGGACGATCGATTGCTCAAAAGTCTTGGTGCCTTCAATGCCGGCGCTGTCGTCAGGCGTGAATTTACCGTTTGGCTTGTAGGTCTTCCAATCAGAAGAGCTTGTTAGGCCATTTGTCGTCACGCGATCGAAGTTGCCGTGACCTGTGATGTTGATTTTCAACGTCAGCGGATCACCGCTCGTTCCATTTTTCGTGGATGCTTCTGCGGTCATATCGAACTGGCCGACTGCGCCGGAGAAATCCGCAGGCCGACCTTGCGCGGGCAGCGATTTGATTTTCACTGTCGCGCCGTCGGTGTGAAGCGTGAGCGGTTTTTGCGTCGCGTTGCTGAAGAAATTGTCGAAGAATGGATCGTCGAACGCGGAGTCGTCGCCGAAGAAATCCTTGAACGGATTATTTCCCCG
>WNFP01003743.1_pt1 | contig 15540 bp, 16 predicted proteins | sample 5400201 | NCBI WGS metagenome assembly WNFP01 (sample SAMN13153355, study PRJNA577476) | soil metagenome | isolation source: 115 cm saprolite under Madrone tree | place: USA:California | collected 2016-06-14
CAAGCCCCTTGACCCGCGCGACCCCGGCCCCGGCGACAAGGTCCAGTAGCGTAACGTCCAGCCTGTGCTGGTCTTTGATGTTTCTTCCGCGTTTCGTCGAGGCGGAGCTTGCCCCGCCCGTTCTTTGTTCGAAAGGATGTCTCTTGGCCCTGGCCACCAAAAATCGCCTGAAAGATTCCGCCAGCCCTTATCTTCGCTCCGCTTCGCACCAGCCCATCGACTGGCACGAATGGGGCGACGCCGCATTCGAACGCGCTAAGGCCGAGGACAAGCCCATTCTGCTCGACATCGGCGCGGTCTGGTGCCACTGGTGCCACGTCATCGACCGCGAAAGCTACGAAAACGTCGAGATCGCAAAAATCATTAACGAGCACTTCGTCCCCGTCAAAGTTGATCGCGATGAACGCCCCGATGTCGATTCCCGCTATCAGTCCGCCATCAGCGCCATCTCCGGACAGGGCGGCTGGCCTCTCACCGGCTTTCTGCTTTCCGACGGCAAGCCCTTTTTCGGAGGCACGTATTTCCCGCCCGATGACCAAATGGGCCGCCCCGGTTTTCGCCGCGTTCTTCTCGCCGTCGCCGATTCCTACCGCAACAGACGCGCCGAGCTCGAGCGCGCCGCCAATTCGCTTTCCGAAGCCGTCGCCCAAGCCGAAGTCTTTACCGGTGCCCGCGCCGAATTTGATGCCGGCGTCGTTGACGCCCAAATTAAATCCATCACGCAGCTTTTCGACGTCAAGAACGGCGGCTTCGGCCGCGCTCCGAAATTCCCGCACTCCTCGGCCATCGACCTGATCCTCGAACGCTATCAGCAGACGGTCGGCCGCTCTGCGGCCGCACGTGAAGAAGACAAACACCTGCTCGCCATGGCCGAAACCACGCTTGAAAAAATGGCCCGCGGCGGGGTTTACGATCAATTGGCCGGCGGTTTCCATCGCTATTCTGTTGATGAACGCTGGCTCGTCCCCCACTTCGAAAAAATGTCTTACGACAATTCCGAACTCTTGCGGAATTACCTGCACGCTTGGCAGGCGACTCAGAATCCTTTTCTTCGTGAAACGACCGAAAGCATCATCGGCTGGGTCAACGAAGTTCTTTCGGATCAGGGAAACGGCGGCTTCTTCGCCAGCCAGGATGCCGATTATTCCTTAGAAGATGACGGCGATTATTTCACTTGGACCTTAGAAGAAGTTAGGGCAGTGCTTTCTCCCGAGGAGGCAAAAGTAATCGAGCTTCTGTATGACGTTGAAGAACATGGGGAGATGCACCATAATCCCGCGAAAAACGTTCTTTGGGAGGCACGGGAACTCGAGGAGGTTGCCGAAACACTGAAGATAGATTGGGATGCGGCAAGCAAGCTGGCGCTCGCGGCGGAATATAAGATGTTGGAGGCGCGCCGCAACCGTCCCACGCCGTTCGTTGACAAGACCATGTATGTCTCCTGGAATGCAATGTTTGTTTCGGCGTATCTGGAAGCGGACCGGATTCTCACAGAGTCATCGTACTTGGATTGCAAGGAATTCGCACTCAAGACGCTAAATCGCATGCTGCGCGAAGCCTGGAGTGAATCGCGCGGGTTCGGCCACCGCATTGGTGGCCCTTCGCTAGAAGGCTCGCTCGACGATCAGGTCTTCAGTGTCCTCGCGCTCCTCGACGCCTACGAATCCACGCTCGAGTCTCGTTATTTTGAAACCGCTTTACGCACGATGGATTTGGCGATCGAACGCTACGGCGACGCCGAAGGTGGCGGCTTCTTCGATCGCCCTTCCGACGCCGCGCCCATGGGCGGCCTCGACGTTCGCCGCAAGCCGTTTCAGGATTCGCCCACGCCCGGCGCGAATTCCGTCGCCGCCATCGCGCTGATTCGCATGCACGCCTTCACTGGCGACGATCGCTATCGCGCCTTCGCGCAAAAAACGCTGGAGGCCTTTGCGGGCATCGCTCCGCAGTATGGCCTCTTCGCCGCTACCTACGGCCTCGCCGCCACTCTTTTCGCCCATCACCCGCTGCAAGTTGTTATCACCGGCCCCGCCAGCCGTCTCGCCGGCGCCCTCAAAGAAACCCTCCCTCATCTCCCTGCCGACAAGTCTCTCGCCGTTGTCTGTTCCGGCCAGACCTGCCTGCCCCCAACCAGCGACCCGGACCAACTTACCGCGCTCCTTGAAAACGGCGTTGCCGGCGCTGCCACTCTCTGAGCATTCGCGATCCCCTTGCTCCCAAAATGTTGTGGCGACGGTCTTCACATCGTGGAGTCTCTCTTTAAGCTCGGCGACTCCGTAAGCTGTGTAAAGTTCTCGCGGCGGAAACCGCCGCCCCTGAGAGGGCGGCTGCAACACGCAAACCTAAAAACGGGCACGATGCTCACGCACCGCGCCCGCCAATTCTTGAGAATCCCTCTTTTCCTTAACTTCCTTTACGTCCTTTACTTCCCTAACCTCATTATTTCTTCGGTCTCGATTCCGGCGGCACCATCCCATTAGCTCGGTAATACACCACCATCTGTCCGTAGTGTTCTCCGGAATGCTCGATCAATCCATACGCCAGGTCATAGAGCCGGTCCAGATGTGGTCCGCCGTCGTTGACGCTTTCATTCAGCCCTTTGTCGCCCTTCGCCTTGATCACCGCCGCGCCGTCCTCCACGCACTTCTTCACGAACGCCACGATCTCCGCCTTCGTCTTCAAATTGTCGCGTTTCGGATCATCCGAGTATCGTGGCTTCTGCCCCTGCGCGGAATCTGTGAAGTAATACATGGACGCGGAAACATGCAAGAGTTGAGCCACAAACGTCCGCGAATCCGGATTCGGCTTGTAATCGTACTTATCCTCGGGCAAATCCTCCGCGATCACGATCAGCTTCCGCCCGATTTCGTTCCATTGTTCCAGTACCGCTTGCGACGGGCTCGGCGCTGGCCTCGGCGGCTCTTTCTTCGCCGCCTCCTGCGCCATCACCGGCATCATTGCCAATCCCATTCCCAACACCAAACCGGCCAACCTATTCCACTTCGTCATGGTTTTTCTCCTCAGTTTCGCCCGGAAACCGGGCGTTCTCTCCTTCAGACGGATGGCTCGGCCATGTGTTTCTCCAAACGCTGGCCGTGGTACCTGTCCTTCCGGGCGGTTCATCTTACGCAGTAAAGGCACCCGCGTCATGCAAATTCCCGCTCTTGGGCATGTTAAACTGGTATTTGAAATTTGAGGGAGCACCATCACTGTGAATTGGGCCTTTTTGCTGCTGCGCATTGCCATCGGGTTAACCCTTCTGACGCTGCTCTTTCTTTCGCAGCGTTTCTGGTACCGCGCCCTCTGGCGCGTTACCTCGCACTGGGGCCGTACGTGGCTCCGTGCTGGCGTCAGATCGGCCTATGTCGCCGCCCTCCTGCTCGTCATTCTCACGATGGCTGAAGGTCTCAGCTTGGGTAATGGGCGCTTCATTCCCCGCGCTCCTATGATTTCAGTTCTCACCGGCCTCTGGTTTTTCAGCGCGCTCTTTGCCTATTTCGCAGTCAAGCTGGTTCACGCGCTGGAGCGCTTTTGGCGATGGCTGCGCGCCGCGTCCACAAAGAAAACTCTCACGTTGCAAACCGCTGCGTCGTCCGCGCACGATACTGCCGAGACCGTTGCTGACCCGAGCCGCCGCTACTTTTTCCGCGCCGCCACGGCTGCCGCCGGTGCCGCTCCTTTCCTCGGCGCCATGTACGGTTTCGCGGCCGAGCGTCTCAACTATCAGGTTCGCCGCATCGAGATTCCCCTGCCCAACCTGCCGCCCGCTCTCGATGGCATGCAGATCGTCCAGCTCAGCGACATTCACCTCAGCGGCTACATGTCCCGCACCCAGGTCCGCCGCGCTGTGGATATGGCCAATGATCTCGGCGCCGACCTCGCCGTCGTCACCGGCGATCTCATCACCGGCGCTGGCGATCCCATCGCCGATTGTGTCGATGAGATTCGTCGTCTCCGCGCTCCGCTGGGCATCTGGGGCTGCAATGGAAACCACGAAATCTACGCGCGCGCGGAAGACGAAGCCGCTTATCTTTACACCCAGGCGGGCATGAGGCTGCTGCGTCAGGAAAATGCCCCGATTACTTTTAACGGCGCGTCATTCAATCTGATTGGCGTCGATTACCAGCGCGAGCGTACTTCCCGGGGCCAGCGCCAGCAGATTCTGGCGAATGTTGAGTCCCTCGTGCGCCGCGACATGCCCAATATTCTCCTCTCCCACAATCCCAATTCTTTCCATCGCGCCGCCGAGCTGGGCATCGAGCTTTCGCTCGCGGGTCACACCCACGGCGGCCAGATACAGGTGGAGATTCTCGACCATCGTCTCAGCCCCGCGCGCTTCATCACCGACTACATCGCCGGCCTCTACCACCGTCCGCTTTTTGCGCCCGCTCCCAGGGACCGCTCCTCTTCCGCCCCTGGCTCTTCCCGAACCTTCAGCCCATCGCTCTTCACCCCGCAATCGGCCGCCATGGCGCACCTCTACGTCAACCGCGGCCTCGGCACCGTCGGCGCACCCGTACGCTTGGGCGTGCCGCCGGAAATCAGTCTGATTGTCTTGCGCCGCGCTTAAGCTGTTTTGCTTCTTTTTGCTCAGTCTTTTCTAACCACCCCCGAATAGCCATCTACAATCTTAGGTATTGCCCTCGCCGGCACAATTCAGTTTTTTGGGAGCAGCCTCGTACCCCCGGCCTGCCCGGCAGCCGCAAGTTGCTTGTTCTCAATTCCAATCCCGTTTGTGAATGCGGTATCCATTGGAAGTCAGGTTGCATCAAATGCTCCGGGTCCAGCCAGGCGGAAGTTCGTCCGCGAAATGCACGGGACGTGTTTCGCGTCGAAAATCTCGTTAGGGAGGGATTCCCATATGCGGTTCAAAGTGAAGTTCTGCAAGTTTCTTCTATTATTCGTCCTTTCGCTTTTCTTGCTCCCCGTTTTAGCCCAAGCGCAGCATTACAAACAAACTAACCTCGTTTCAAATCTAGCCTCGATTTCCACCCCAAATCCTCCTGACCCCAATCTGAAAAACCCTTGGGGACTGACTCGTTCCCCGGGCGGCAGCCCCTGGTGGGTCGCCAACAACAATTCCGGCACTTCCACTCTCTACTCCGGCACGGGCGCCGCCATTCCCATTAATGGCACTGGCAACGTCACCGTTCCGCCCCCGATGGGCTCGCCGGCAGGAACCCAGTCGACTCCCACAGGTGTCGTGTTCAATGGCAGCCTCACCGATTTTCTGGTTGCTCCCGGCAAGTCCGCTCACTTCATCTTTGCCACAGAAGATGGAACGATCTCCGGCTGGAACGGCGGACAGAACGCCGTCCTCGTCGTCGATAACTCCGATAACGGCTCCGCGAATGGCGCCGTCTACAAAGGCGCAACCTCCGGCGAAATCAATGGCAACAAATTTCTTTATGTCACGAATTTCCGCTCCGCGAAAGTCGAAGTCTATGACACCAACTTCAAGCGCGTGAATCTGGGCGAAGAAGCTTTCATTGCCGAGGAAATTCCACACGGCTTCGCGCCTTTCAATATTCAAAACATCGGCGGCACGCTCTTTGTAACTTACGCCAAGCAGGACGCCGCCCGGCACGATGACGTCGCCGGTGACGGTCTTGGTTTCGTTCAAATTTTCACGCCGGCCGGAAGGAATATCGGCCATCTCCAGCATGGTCCGTGGTTTAACTCACCCTGGGGAGTTGTCTGGACCACGCGCGATTTCGGCGAATTCAGCAACGCCATTCTCGTTGGCAATTTCGGCAATGGCCGTATTGCCGCCTTCAACGGGTTCACCTACAAATTCATGGGCTTCGTGAAGAGCCCCGACGACTCCATCTTAACCATTGATGGGCTCTGGTCTCTCACCTTCGGCAACGACGGGACCGCTGGACCGGCCAACACTCTGTTCTTCACCGCCGGCATTAACGGCGAACAGGACGGCCTGTTCGGCACCATCACGCCTGTAGACGGCCTCGACGGCGACGAAGAATAAATACCAAGAGTTCTTTCCGGGAAAACAGGCAAACGAGACGGCGGTATCGCCAAAACCTACCGCCGTCTTTTTTTTGCGCCGATCACGATGATTGTCTCGACACGCGCCGTCAATGCTAGAATCTCACCGGGGGTCGCAGGCCCTTAGCCGCTGAGCAAGCTGTGGGTGCCGCATGCTTTGGGTTGAAGCGTGCGGATTTTGACTTTTCCGGTTAAGATTCCGCTGTAAATCTCCTGCCGCTCATTCCCTCGTGCACCTTCCAACTGTTCCACCGGCACCAGTGAGCTCTGCCCTTTTATATAATCCCCGGCATCACGGTCTCTCTTGCTTTGTGCCCTGTGTGATGCTAAAATGCATCACATGAAGAAAGCAACCGTCCGCGACCTTCGCTACCGCTTCTCTGCCGTCGAAGACCTCCTCCGCGACGGTGAGGAAATCCACATCACTAAGCGCAAACGCGTCATTGCCCGCCTACTCCCCCCGGAGCCTGCGCCCCCCAAGGCTTTTCCGAACTTCCTCGCCCGCCAGAAAAAACTCTTTGGCAGGAAGCGCCTGAAACTTTCCGGCGCCGAACAACTCGCTGCTGAGCGAGAGCGCTTTTGATTGTCTACGCGGACACCAGCTTTCTCTTCTCGCTTTACGTCCCGGACGCGAACTCCTCCTCCGCTGCCGCAACGATGAAGCGCATCAAGCCGCCTCTCCTTGCCACGGACTTCGCCGAATTCGAGCTGACCAACGCCCTCAACGGGCGCATCTTCCGCAAAGAGTTGCGCGCTTCCGAGGAGCAGGCCGTCCTGCTTTCCTTCTCCAAGGATGTCCATGCAGGCGTGATCCGCGTCGTGCCCATTTCCGCTGCCACATTCGCGCATGCCCGGCGCATCGCCCGAACCCAGACCCGGCTCCTCGGCTCTCGCGCCTTGGACGTCCTGCACGTAGCTTCCGCCCTCGCTCTTCGGGCCGATTCCTTCTGCACCTTCGATAAGAATCAAGCTAGGCTCGCCGCCGCCCTCGGCCTCCGCATTCGGTAGCTATTCAACTGTTCCACCACCCCCAGTGAGCTCTACCCCTTTGTTTTCTTTTCCTTACGCGCCCATTCGAATGAATGTGTCTGCCTGCTAAATACTAGTACTAAATATAGACTTGACACGATATGTAATCCACGGTAGCATTTTCTTGTGAGTTTCCCTGCCCAGCATTGTTCCGGGGCTTGACCCCAGCGCTCCCGAGCCTCTGTTTCAACTTCTATGCACCGTCGTGCTCTTCGTCGATCTTTGGTTCCTATCCTGGCGATCTCCCGCCCTTTCTTTTCATACAGTTACGAAATGCAGTTTTTGTAACCCCTTTGATTTGATATTCATACAAAATGCCGGGGTGTACCCCCAAGGAACTGCATCATGAATCCAACCCGGACTAATTCCCATCTCACCACTGACTGCCCCACGCTCACTGCGAAAGGCGATTCCTCCCCCTGCCAGCATCGCTATTCCAATGGCAAGCGCTGCCGTCTTTCCGGCTCGGAATCGCAGCTTGGTCTTTGTTCTCACCATTTCCGTTTGAGCGCCGCAGAGACTTCCGGCCGGCAAGCTCCAAGTGATTCACTCGACCTCTCCGCCGACCTTCTTCCGGAGCTCTCCGGGTCCGGGGTCCGTGCCGACCTCCGGCAATTCCTGACGCGCCTCCTCGTCCTCGTCGCCCAAGGCCGCGTCATTCCGCGCCGCGCTTCCGTTCTCGGGTACATCACCAACCAACTCCTTCACTCTCACCGCGCTCCCACTTCGGGAACACGTCCCGCGACGCCGAGCCGCAAATCGTGATCAATCTCTGACCGTGCGTCGGCCCGCGCTTGACAATCGTTGCCCTGCAACACACGATGCAACGCAATTGTTGTTGCCAGCTGAGTGACTTCGATGAACATCCGCCGCGTGTATAATCCTGCCCCAGCATGAACGAGCCAAAAGCGCCGCAAACCATACCATCGGGCCCCGAGCGCGAGCTGCAAATTTACGCACAAGCTCTGTCCGGAGGGAAGCTCCCGGTCCCGATTTCGCTTTGCGTTCTCGAGCAAAAAGCCAAAGAAATTCTGCAGCCGCGCGCGTACGACTATGTGGCAGGCGGAGCAGGCGGCGAAGACACCATGCGCGCCAATCGCGAGGCGTTTTATCGCTGGCGCATCGTGCCGCGCATGCTGCGCGACGTGTCGAAACGCGATCTGAGTGTCGAGCTTCTGGGCACGCGCTTGCCCACGCCTGTCCTTTTAGGTCCTGTGGGCGTTCAGGGAATCGTTCACACGGAGGGAGAAGTGGCGACCGCGCGCGCGGCGTCGTCGCTGGGGTTGCCGTTCACGCTGAGCACGATGTCGAGCTGTTCGATCGAAGACGTCGCGCAAGCCGCGGAAAAGATAAGCGGATCGCCACGCTGGTTTCAACTGTACTGGGGGAAGAATCCCGAACTCACGGCGAGCATGCTGCAGCGCGCGGAGCGAGCGGGATATTCAGCGCTGGTGGTGACACTTGATACGAACATGCTCGGGTGGCGCGAGCGCGACCTTCAGCATGGCTACCTGCCGTTCATTCTGGGGCAAGGGCTGGCGAATTATTTGAGCGATCCCGTTTTTCGCGCGCTGCTGCCGCAAACGCCGGAGCAGAATCCTGCCGCGGCTATTCAGCTTTGGGGCAGCCTCTTCTCCAATACGTCGCTGACGTGGAACGACATCCCATTTCTTCGCCAGCACACGCGTCTTCCCATCATCCTGAAAGGCATTCTGGATCCGGGCGACGCGACGCGCGCTCTCGATGCCGGAGTGGACGCGCTGATCGTCTCGAATCATGGCGGGCGCCAGGTGGACGGCGGCATTGGCGCGCTCGATGCGCTACCCGGCGTGGTGCGCGAAGTTAAGGGCAACGTTCCCGTTCTCTTCGACAGCGGCATTCGCCGGGGCGCCGACGTTTTCAAGGCGCTCGCGCTCGGCGCAAAAGCCGTGCTCCTCGGCCGGCTCTACATGTGGGGACTAGCCGTCGCCGGTGAACAAGGTGTCCGCGACGTGCTGCTGAATCTTCTCGCCGACCTCGACCTGACCCTGGGGCTGAGCGGCTACACGAGCTGCCGCGAACTTGACTCTTCCTCCTTGAGCTGGAACAATCCGGCAAATTCAAACCGCGAGGTCCCACTTTAATCCGCGCATCGCGAAGTTGCCGCGCCCATTTCCAGGTGCCATAATTTGTTCTTCACGGTGACGAGTGGCTGGCGAGTGCCGAGCGATGCTCGGCGATCCCGGGCCGCAGGGAGACAGGGATTTTCTGGGGGGAGTTATGGCATTGCGCGATGGCTGGATTGAAAAACGAGAAGCTGAGGCTGCAAAAGCGAACGGCAACCGGAACATGTCGCAGATGAATTTTGCGCGGCAGAGCGTGATTACGGAAGAAATGCAGTACGTCGCCAAGCGCGAAAAGCTCGAGCCGGAGCTGATTCGCAGCGAAGTGGCAAGGGGACGCTGCATTATTCCCGCAAACATCCATCACCGAAACCTCGAGCCGATGGCCATCGGCATCGCCACCAAGTGCAAAATCAACGCGAACATCGGGAACTCGGCGACGACTTCGAACATTGACGAAGAGCTGAAAAAGCTCCACCACGCGGTGCATTACGGAGCGGACACGGTGATGGACCTCTCGACGGGCGGCGACATTCCCGTCATTCGCAAGGCGATTATTGAGGCTTCACCTGTGCCCGTGGGGACCGTGCCGGTGTATGAAGCGATTTCGCGGGTGCGGCGGCCGGAGGATTTGACGTTCGAGTTGATGCTGGAAGTCATCGAAGAGCAGGCCGAGCAGGGCGTGGATTACATGACGATTCACGCGGGGGTGATGCGGGAGCACGTGCCATTTGTGCGGAAGCGCATCACGGGGATTGTAAGCCGCGGCGGCTCGCTGATGGCGCACTGGATGGAGCATCACAAGAAGCAGAATTTTTTGTATGAGCGGTTCGATGAGATTTGCAAGGTTTTCAAGAAGCACGACGTGAGCTTTTCGCTGGGTGATGGATTGCGGCCCGGGTGCATCGCGGACGCGAGCGACGAAGCGCAATTCGCGGAATTGAAGGTCCTCGGCGAATTGACGAAAAAAGCGTGGGAGCACGACGTTCAAGTGATGATCGAAGGCCCGGGGCATATCCCGATGGACAGGATCAAGGAGCAGGTGGATCTGGAAATGGAATGGTGCCACGAGGCGCCGTTCTACACGCTCGGGCCGCTGGTCATCGACATCGCGCCCGGCTACGACCACATCACCAGCGCGATTGGAGCGGCGATGATCGGGTGGCACGGCGCGTCAATGCTGTGCTACGTCACGCCAAAGGAACATCTTGGATTGCCGAATCCGGAAGACGTGAAGCAGGGCGTGATCGCGTACAAGATTGCGGCGCACGCGGCAGACGTGGCGCGTCACCGGCCGGGCGCGCGGGACCGCGACGACGCGCTGAGCTATGCGCGGTTTTTGTTTGATTGGAACAAACAGTTCGAGCTTTCGCTTGATCCGGACACCGCGCGCGCGATGCACGATGAGAATTTGCCGGACGATTTTTACAAAGAGGCGAAGTTCTGCTCGATGTGCGGGCCGAAATTCTGCTCGATGAACATCACCCAACTGGCGGAAGCGGAATCCGGCCAGGATCAAGCCGAACGCAAACAGAAATTCGTCGAGCTGCTGGCCAAGGTGCAGAATGCCTGACAAAGGAAGGGGCGCCATGGCCGGTCGCTCAGAGAGGTCCTAAACGATGGGGCTCTTTGAAGTCACTGTGACACTCGCCAACCCGACTGCCCCGCAGCGGACCGAGACGCTTTCCCTGCTTGTGGACACTGGCGCGACGCTCTCGTGGATTCCGCGCAAGCTGCTCGAGAACCTCGGTGTAAAGCCGACGGCCAGGCTGGAGTTTCAGTTAGCCGATGGCCGGCTCCTTCAGCGGGATGCCGGCGCAGCCCTGTTCACGATTGACGGCAAAGCCCTCACCATCCCGGTCGCGTTCGCCGAGCAGGGTGAGGAGTCCGTGCTGGGCGCCACAGCGTTGGAGGCCCTTGGCTTTGCGGTTGATCCCGTCGAAAAAAAGCTCATTCCCCGCAGTCTGCTCGCCCTGCAACGGACGGTCCCGAAGGGGTTATGATCCTTGGCGCGCCGGCTCTCGAAGTTCTGGGCTTCGTGGTGGACCCAGTGGCAAAGAAACTCATTCCGCGAAACCTGCTCGCTCTCAAAGCTGCGTAGGCGGCAGCGACGAGTCCGAACGCAGGCAAAATTCTTCGAACTGTTGGCCGAGGCTGTGCGACTGGAACAAATGGGCTTTCCGCTGCGTATTGTTTTTAGGGGGGAGTTGGTGTGCTTGCCTTAGGCCGAGTTGATGCCGAGGGGGTGCGAAAATGTTTTTTCTGATTTTCTCGATCCTGCTGTACTTCTTGCCGGCGCTCATCGGGCGGCACAAGGCTGACGCGATTGGCATTTTCCTCGTGAACTTGCTGTTCGGTTGGACGGTCATCGGTTGGATCATTGCGCTGATTTGGGCGTGTGCCGCGGAAAGATATGTTCCGGTGCGGGTTGTTCCTGTAAGTGCGGGCCGGTTCTGCTGCCAGTGCGGCGGGCTGTCGCCTTATGGCGCGCATTTCTGTGCGGCGTGCGGTAGGGCGGTGTAATTGGCGGATTCCTCGGAAGCGCGAGCGACGAAACCACCAGCCGACCAGGCGCTGCGCGAAGAATTCAATCGGTGGGCGGAGGCGGGGCGCGGGGAGGGGATGGAGCAGGACCACCTGCCCATCACGCTGCCGGTGCTGGAGAAGATGCGGCTGGCGCCAGCGGACAATGTACTCGACGTTGGCTGCGGGGCAGGATGGCTCTCGCGGCGGCTGTCGAAGATGGTGCCCGAGGGCCGTGCGGTGGGAATGGACATCTCCGATGAAATGATCCACCATGCGCGGCGAAGCAGCGTGGACTTCGACAATTTGATGTTTATCAGGGGCGAGGTCGCCGAAATTCCCTGGCAGCCGAATTTTTTCTCGCGCGCGATTTCCGTCGAATCATCGTATTACTGGCCCGATCCAGCTGCCGGCCTCCGAGATATTTTTCGCGTGCTGAACGAGGGCGGGTCGGCGTGGATCCTCATCAACTACTACCGCGACAATCCGCATTGCCACCACTGGGGAAATCTGCTTGCGGTACCCACGCATCTTCTTTCCGCCGAAGAGTGGGCCGAGCTGTTCCGCGCGGCAGGTTTCAAGAATGTCGCGCACGAACGCATCGTGGATGCGTCGCCATCGCCTGAAGTCTACACGGGCCGGTGGTTCCGAGACGCGGAGCATCTCCGCGCCTTCAAGGCTGAGGGCGCGCTGCTGATTTCCGGTGTAAAGGGATGAGGTTGGTGGCCGCGCGGATTTAAGTGTGATATGAATGCGGGAATGGCCGTGACGGACGAGTGAAAAAATGACCGACCGTTCCGCAAAGATGGCAGTGATTGGCGCCGGACCCGTCGGTTTGGGAATGGCGAAGGCCCTCCTCGAACACAAAATTCCCTACGAAGAACTGGAAGCCGATGATGACCTGGGCGGAAACTGGTATCACGGCGTGTATGAGACCGTGCACATCATTTCGTCCCGGAAGACGACGGAATACGCCGACTATCCCATGCCGGAGCACTATCCGGATTTCCCCAGCCGGCAGCAGATGCTGGAGTATCTGCGCGAATACGCGGAGAAATTCGGGCTGCGGGAACGCATCCAATTCAATACGAAAGTGGTGATGGCCGTACCGCTGGCGGATGGGAAGTGGGAACTGGAGCTGGCGACGGGCGAGAAGCGCGTTTACAAGGGATTGATCGTTTGCAACGGACATCATTGGCACAAGCGTTTTCCGAATTATCCGGGCAAGTTCGAGGGCGAGTTTATTCATTCGAAGGATTACCGGAGTCCGGCGCAGGTGGCGGGAAAGCGCGTGCTGGTGATCGGCGGAGGGAATTCCGCGTGCGACATTGCGGCGGAAGCAGCGCGCGTTGGCAAGACCGCGCGCATGAGCGTGCGCCGAGGCTACTGGTTTTTGCCAAAAACGTTTTTTGGGATCCCTTCGGCGGAGATGATGAAGCCGTGGTTTCCGGTGTGGGCGCAGCGCCTAATGATCCGAACGCTGGTGCGCATTACGGTGGGAAGATACAGCCAGTACGGTTTTCCGGAGCCGGACCACAAGATTTTTGAGGCGCATCCGACGATCAACAGCGAGCTGCTCTATTACGTGAAACAAGGGCGGATTCAGGCGAGACCGGATATCGAGCGGTTTGCAGGGAAGGCGGTGCATTTTGCCGATGGGAGAAGCGAAGAGTTTGACTTGATCGTTTGCGCGACGGGCTACTACGTGAGCTTTCCATTTTTGCCGCCGGGGCTCGTGCCGGTGAAGGGAAGCGTGGCGCAACTGTACGGGGGCTGCGTGCTCGCGGAGTACAAGAATCTTTACATCATCGGGACGTCGCAATTGCGCTATGGATTCGGGCCGGTGGTTACGCCGGGAGTGGACTTGGTGGCGCGGATGATGCTGGCGCAGGACCAGATGGAGCTTTCGCTGGGGCTGGTGATGAAAGAGTCGGGCGCGCGGCTGCCGACGACGCATCTTGTGGATCCACATGCGGCGCTGCGCGGCATTCGCAGGGGCAAGCGGCTCCTGCCGCTGCTTTTGTGGAAGGAAAAGAAGCTGCGGAAGAAGCTGGCAGCAAACGGCAGCGCCCCGCCGGTATTCCCGGCAAGGCCGGCGACCGATCCAAGCGTCGAGGTTTTCTAATGCCGTTCTTGAGCGGCGGCGTCGCGGTGGTGACGGGAGCGGGATCCGGCATCGGCCGGGCGCTGGCGCAGCAACTGGCCGCCGCTGGCTCAGCGCTGGCGCTTGCGGACGTTGACGAGGCGGGACTCCTGCAGACCGCGCAGTCGATCGGAAAGACGAGCGCAGCGGTCACAACGCACTTTGTGAATGTCGGCGATGAAGAGAGCGTGAGCACGTTCGCCGAATGCTGAAACGCGAGCCGAGAGCGCACATCGTAAACCTTTCGAGTGTTTTCGGACTGGTGGCCCCGGCGGGGCAGGCGCCGTACGCCGCCAGCAAATTTGCCGTGCGCGGGTTCACGGAAGCACTGCGCCACGAATTTCAAGGCAGCAACGTGTGCGTCTCCTGCGTGCATCCCGGAGGCATCCGAACGCCGATCGCGCGGCATTCGCGGCTGGGCTCCGCGACGCCTGCATCCAAGCGCGAAGAGAATATTGCACGCTTCGAACGGCTCGCGAGAACCGCGCCGGAAGCGGCCGCGGCCCGAATTTTGCGCGGCGTTGAACGCCGCGAGGAGCGAATCCTCATCGGCATGGACGCGCACCAGATTGACATTTTGCAACGGCTCCGGCCTGTTTCTTATTGGAAAACGCTGTCGCGTAAGCTGGAGGCCCCGGCCTCGAGCGGCCATTGAAGCGCGGCGGGGCAGACGTGGCTCCGTTCCGTTTTGACTGGGCCTCTGCCGGAAGCTATACTTCGCGGCAGGAGCAACGCTTCAGAAGGAGCAGCAGCGCATGGGCGTACTGGATCAACGGTTCGAAAAGAATTTCATGATTACTTCGGTGGACTACGTGTTCAACTGGGCGCGAAAAAGCGCCATTTGGCCGCTGACGTTTGGGCTGGCGTGCTGCGCGATCGAGATGATCGCGTCAACGACTTCGCGGTTCGATATAGCGAGGTTCGGAGCGGAAGTTTTCCGGCCGTCGCCACGCCAGGCGGACCTGATGATCGTGGCGGGAACGGTGACGCTGAAGATGGGGCCGGTGCTGAAGCGCGTGTGGGAACAGATGCCGGATCCGAAGTGGTGCATTTCGATGGGGGCATGCTCGAGCGTGGGGGGACCTTTCAATGCGTATTCGGTCTTGCAGGGAGTGGATCGAATCGTGCCAGTGGACGTGTACGTCGTGGGATGCCCGCCGAGGCCGGAGGGGCTCTTTTATGCGCTGCTGAAGCTGCAGGACAAGATTGACCAGATGACTCTGGCCAAGCGGCCCACGGAAGTGCGTTTGCGGCCGGAGATGGTGGAAGATTTCAAGCGCGAGGTGATGGTGGCACAGACGCCGGAGCCACGCTAAGTTCAAGGGCCGAAAGGCTTTAGCATAGAGGCCGCAGAGAACGCACAGAAGGAGAGAGAAGAAAAGATGGCGTTTGCGCGAACTGCCAAGACGAACGAGATCACCCCGGGTACCATTCGGGAATTCCAGGTGGAGGGCAAGGCAATTGCCTTGGCCAACGTCGGCGGAAAGTATTATGCGATCAGCAATACCTGCCTGCACCGAGGCGGACCGCTGGGCCAGGGGGTTATGGACGGGAATCTAGTGACCTGCCCTTGGCACGGCTGGCAGTATGACGTAACGACCGGCAAGGTGGGCCAGAACCCGACCGTGGGGGTCGATAGTTACCCACTGGAGGTGCGGGGTGAGGATATTTTCGTTGACATAGGCTGAATCCGCGTAATGTGTTGAATTTACAATAGATACGCAGGTCTTGCCCGAA
>WNFP01002195.1_pt1 | contig 15537 bp, 6 predicted proteins | sample 5400201 | NCBI WGS metagenome assembly WNFP01 (sample SAMN13153355, study PRJNA577476) | soil metagenome | isolation source: 115 cm saprolite under Madrone tree | place: USA:California | collected 2016-06-14
AACGGGATTGCTGGACCAGGCAAACTGGAAAGCACAATGGATCGGTTTCGAAGAACCGGAAGAGCGGGCGGTGCGCGAATCCGGCGCGGCATGGATCACGAACCGCGAGTCCAAAGTAAACGAAAACGGAAATACGCAACACGAGTTCCGTTTTCGGTTTGACGTGAAGGATTCGATTCGCAAGGCCGAGCTGTATGTGACCGGACAGGATACGGCGTCAGCGTGGTTGAATGGCGGAAAGGTGGTGGAAGCTTCGCCGCTGCCACCGTCGGGTAACCTGCCCTGGAAAAAGTATGAGATGCGCAATGTCACGGGACAAATTCGCAGCGGCAAGAATCTCTTGGCGGTGGAAGTAACGCACTACGCGAGGCGCGATCAGCAACCATCGCAAAATCCAAGCCAGAGGCCCATGAGCGCGGTATTGGTCCTCACCAAGGATGACGGATCTCTGGAAGTCATAAAGAGCGGACAACCAGGCTGGAACGCTTCCTTAAATGCCGAAGGAAATTGGCAAGACCCGGACTTTGATGATTCGTCCTGGCGAGATGCGGTTCCTTACTCTGCGCCGCCGTCAGATTTTGGGTCTGAAAATACCGGGCATGCTTCGCGAACCGGAACCGTCAAGTCGCTTCGTCGTACGTTCGAAATAAGGAAGCCGATCGTTTCTGCTCGCATTTATGCAACCGCGCTCGGCGCATACAAACTTTTTTTGAATGGACACGCAGTAGGCAATCAAATTCTGGCGCCAGGATGGACAGACTTTCGTCAACACGTCATCTATCAAACCTATGACGTCACGGCGGAAACGAGAGCGGGGGAAAACGCGATCGCGGCTCTGCTGGCGCCGGGATGGTATGCAACTCCGCTCGGATGGAATGGAGAAGGATTTAACTACGGCGACACGCCGCCGGCCTTGCGAGTCCAGATGCGTGTCGAATACCAGGACGGTTCCGCGGAATGGATCACCACCGACGAATCTTGGAAGGCAGAAATCTCGCCCATCCTGAGCGCAGAGATTTATGACGGCGAAACCTACGACGGTCGCCGAGCGCAGACGGGATGGGACACGTCGTCGTTCGACGACCACCAGTGGCACGCGGCGGAACTGGTTAAACCACGCGAGCCGAAAATTGAGTGGCAATATTTTCAGCCCATTCGAACAGAAAAGATCCTGAAAGCAAAGACCATCACGAATCCCACTATGGGTGTCTATGTTTATGACTTTGGCCAGAACCTTTCTGGCGTAGTCCGGGTTCGGGCTCGTGGCGCCGCCGGGACCGACATAAAGCAGAGGTTTGCTGAAATACTAAACGCCGACGGAACCTTGTATGTGGAGAATTTGCGGACTGCAAAAGCGACGGACCACTTTATTCTCGCGGGCAAAGGGGAAGAAGAGTTTCAGCCGCTTTTCACCTATCACGGCTTTCGTTACGTGGAACTTTCGGGTGCTTCGGTAGCGCCCAAAATCGAAGATGTGACGGCAGTCGTTTTTCATACTGACGCTCCGTTTACAGCTACTCTCAAAACGGGCAGCCAAATGTTAGATCAACTTTGGAGCAATATTTTGTGGGGCCAGCGATCGAATTTTGTCGGCGTCCCGACGGACTGTCCCCAGAGGGATGAGCGACTGGGCTGGTCCGCCGATGCACAGGTGTTCTGGCGCGCAGCTTCCTACAACATGGATCTTGCGGCATTTTCTCGGAAGTACGCTTCGGATCTGCGCGGCACTCAAGTCGGCACGGACATGTATGGAATTTTCGCGCCGGGCACGCAATCAGAACACCCCGCGTCGGGAACGGGTTGGAGCGATGCGGGCGTCATTGTTCCGTGGACGTCGTGGATCCAGACCGGCGACCGCGAAATAATCGAGGAAAACTGGTCTGCCATGGAAAATTATTTGGCTGCGATCGAAGTTGCCAATCCGGATTTTCTGTGGCGAAACAAATACGGTATTCCGTTTGCAGACTGGCTGGCGCCGGAAGGCGTGACTCCTGTGGATCTAATCGCCACGGCATACTGGGCCTACGACGCAACGCTGATGAAACAGATGGCCCATTTCGCCGGCAAAGCTGGGGAGGAAAGAAAATACGCGGATCTGTTTGAAAAAATCCGGCAGGCGTTCAACAAAACCTATGTCCGTGAGGATGGATTCGTTGGAGGAGTGCCGCCACCACCCGTGTTTGCCTCTGGTAACGAGAAGAAGTTGAGCGACAAACCAGTGGAGACGCAAACCGGATACGTTCTCGCGTTGCATATGAATCTTCTCGATGAACCTCTACGTCGCATGGCGGGACAGCGATTGGCGGATCGCATCGCGGCGAATGACGGTCGGCTAGGCACCGGATTCCTCGGAACTCCTTACCTCCTTGCCGCGCTCACGGATACCGGACATATAGACGTTGCATATCGCTTGCTGCAAAGCACGAAATACCCTTCGTGGGGTTATCTTGTGGATCACGGAGCTACGACGATGTGGGAACGCTGGAACGGCGACCAGATGCGCGGCGATCCCAGCATGAATTCTTATAATCACTATGCTTACGGTGCGGTGGCAGACTGGATCTACCGCTACGCCGCGGGAATCGATACGCTGCCCGATGATCCGGGCTTTCACACGATTCGGTTGCAGCCAAATTTCGACCGTCGTCTCGGCAGTCTGGATGTCTCGTACGAATCGGTGTACGGAACGATTCGCTCCGCATGGTCAATCTCAGGAGACTTGGTTAGATGGAATCTGACCGTTCCTCCGAACACAAAGGGAGAATTGCCCGTTTCAACTGATCACATCGGTTCTTTCAAATTAGACGGAAGGCCCTTAGCAAAGTCTGGGCGAATTCACTTTTTGCGCCAGGCGGATGGTAACGCATGGTACGAAGTGCCCGCCGGAAAATACGAGTTCACCGCTACGCTCGCCGACTAACCCGCGCCACGAGCATTTCCAGCCGACGTCTTGAGCATAGCGAGGGAAACGCTCTGTCGTGGATTTGCCAGCGCCGCCGAGGCGCATTTCGGCATCCAAGCAAAAGAAAAAACAGAGCATCGTCTCGGCGCAGTTCTTTCGTTACTCGAAATCACATGCGCCTGTTGGTCGAACGCTAGAGGTGATTCGTTGGTTGTGGATGTCATGAGAAACTGACTGACGCCCGCCGCTGGCCGCCTCGACGAAATTTTTGTGCGGCGAAAGGCCATTCAGTCACGACCAAGCGGGTGGATACTATTTCCTAAGAGTAAGGCAATAGGAACCTCCTGTTACGGAAACAACCGAGAACCCAAAACGTTATCAGAGTCGTTAAAGAGGTACACAATGCAAAAAAATTGGCGCCCCCAAACGCATCCGAGGACACTGGTTGCCGCTGCTCTCCTGGCCTTCTTGCCCTGCGTGGCGAAATGCCAAAGTGCGCCGGCAGCTTCTTCCTCAAGTGAACTGGCTTCGGAGCTCAAGTCCTTAATGGCATCGGTCAGCCAGCTCCAGTCGCAGGTGCAAACGCTGAGTTCCCAAATGACTGAAATGCGCACGGCCCAGCAGCAGGCATTGCTGGAGGCTGAGCAGCTCCGTGCTGAACTGAATCGGACTAGAGAGCAGTTGGCTGCGAAAACGGCCGGAACGAACCAGTCGTATGGGGCGGGTCCAGCACAGTCTCCGTCATCCTCGTCCACTTCGGTCGCCGCGGAGGGTCGTCAATTGCCAGAAGCTTCTCTGCAAGAACGAATTTCCAAGCTGGAAGATGATCAGGAATTGATGAACGACAAAATCACTGAGCAGAGCCAAACTAAAATGGAGAGTGGCTCGAAGTATCGCGTGCGCCTGTCAGGAATCGTGCTTCTGAACACGGCAGTGACTCGAGGTTCCGTTGACAATTTGGATTTTCCACAAGTTGCTACTCCACCCGACACTCGCGGAACATCGGGATCTTTCTCCGGCTCACTTCGCCAATCGCAGATCGGAATTGAAGCTTTCGGGCCGGATATAGCAGGGGCACGTACCAGCGCGAACTTGAAATTCGACTTTGCCGGAGGCTTTCCAAACACACCGAATGGCGCGGCCTTTGGAATTGTACGTCTGCGGACTGGGACGATACGCCTGGACTGGTCCGATACTTCCATCGTTGCAGGTCAAGACTCTCTCTTTTTCGCTCCGCTCACTCCCACAACGCTTTCCTCTCTCGCAATTCCAGCCCTTTCTTACACCGGCAATTTGTGGAGTTGGACGCCGCAGATTCGAATCGAACATCGCGTCGCACTGTCGGACAGCTCAAAACTATTGTTTCAGGCTGGGATTTTGGATTCGCTCACCGGCGATGTTCCCCGGCAAACTTACTGTCTCCCAACTGCGGGAGAGCGATCGGGGCAGCCGGCATACGCAACGCACATCGCTTATGTGCGACGAGCCTTTGGAAAAGATTTGATCCTTGGAATTGGCGGCTACTATGGACGGCAAAACTGGGGCTTCGGCAGAAATATAGATGGCTGGGCCGGGCTGACCGATGTAACTCTTCCGCTGGGCAACTTTTTTAGCTTAACTGGCGAATTCTACCGCGGGCGGGCGGTGGGAGGCCTGGGAGGTGGAATCGGGCAGAGCATCTTGATTTCTGGACCTTTCAACAACGCAGCCACGAGCATTTATGGCCTGGATTCGATGGGAGGCTGGATGCAATTGAAATTCAAACCCAAAGCCAATTTCGAAGTAAACTTTGCTTACGGTCAGGATAATCCGTTCGCAAGCGAACTGAGATATTTCCCAGCCAGCGCTTATTATTATGGTTCCTTACTTTCGCGAAACCAGAGTCCGTTTGTGAATTTTATCTATCGAGTGCGCTCCGATGTGCTCTTTTCGGTAGAGTACAGGCGGCTGCAGACCTACACCTTGGATAGCAATGCGAACACCGCGAATCAGATTGGCCTCAGTCTGGGATATGCGTTTTGAAGCGAGCGGTACGATGAGCAAGGCCTGGAAGGTTACGAGCGGGCTCTTTTTCCTGGTCGCCTGCACCGGTGGTGCGCAGGTCCGGGCGCCGGGGAACTCAGTAATCGTGAAGGTTGTCGTTTCGCAGGCGGCGACGGCGAATGTCTCCAAGACAGCTGCGAGCAGGATTCAAGATGCTTCTAACGTCGCCGTCTGGCTCACGGCTCTTGACCACACGGAACGCGCGGACCCAGATTCCGCCAAGTTACAAAATCCTCCGCAACTGGTGCAACGGAACAAGACATTCGAGCCGCACATTCTGATCGTGCCGGTCGGGACTGTGGTTGAATTCCCGAACAAGGATCCTTTCTTCCACAATATTTTTTCGCTCTACGATGGACGGCGCTTTGACCTGGGCCTCTATGAAGCGGGCACCAAGCGCTCCGTCCGGTTCGACCGGCCCGGCATCAGCTTTCTTTTCTGCAACATTCATGCGGAAATGAGCGCGGTTGTAGTCGCGGTCGATACGCCATATTTTGGACTTTCCGATCGCAGTGGGAATGTCATCATTCGCAACGTCCCAAACGGACGCTACCAGATGAGTGTCTGGTATGAGCGGGGCTCGCCCGAGCTACTGAAAGAGTTGACGAGGGTTGTTACGATATCGGACTCCTCGCGGAATATAGGTCCGCTTCAGGTGCTCCAGAATCCCACTTTCACGCCCACCCATAAGAACAAATACGGCCTCGATTATGTTCCGCCGCCCAATCCTGATTACGACAGGCCGTAATTTCACAGAGCGAATTCATTGCGCACAGCGAATTCTCTGCTTTCGTTTCTGCCCAGCATGCAAGCGTAGTTCCAGTTTGGTGATTTTACATTTTGTTGACAATTCGCCGACGGCGCGCCGACAAGACTTGCGCCGAAATTCTTTACCCTTCCTTACCGGCGCAAAGAAAACGCTTGCCTACCGCCGGAAGGGAAAGCAGAGTCTGCGCGGCAAGGCGGTTGTATAATAAGCAGACTGACTTTACGAGGCTTTGCTCGATCGGACATTTCTGTTCGCTGTCCGCTCCAAAGGATCGCATGGATACGGTACTCGTTGTCGAAGATAGTCGGCCAATGCAACGCACGCTTCAACGCCTGTTCGAAGCGGACGGACTGGCGGTGGAGATTGCCGCGGACGGAGTCGCCGGCCTGGAAAGCTTTCGAAAGCAGCCTCCCAGTGTAGTCGTGCTGGACCTGAAGCTTCCGCGCATGCCTGGCAAGGAAGTTTGCCGTGCATTTAAGGCTCACGCCGCTTTAGTTCCGGTCGTGGTGCTGAGCGCGAACAATGAGGTGGAAGACAAAGTACTCTTGTTGGAGCTCGGCGCGGACGATTACGTGACCAAGCCCTTCAGCCCCAAGGAGTTACTGGCGCGGGTGCGGCGCGCGATGCGCCGTAGCGGCCAGCTGGTTGAAGCGTCCACTCCTGCGGTTTCCGGCAGCCACCACGAAATGTTGACTTTCGGCGAAAACCTGATTGATTTTACGAGCATGGTCGTCACGCGCGGCGCAAAGTCCCTCACTCTAACCGCACAGGAATTCAAGCTATTGAAATACTTCGCCAATTCTCCTTCCCGGGTTATTTCCAGGGAAGAATTGTTGAATGAGGTGTGGGGATACGAGAATTATCCAAACACCAGAACCGTGGATAACCACGTGCTCCGCCTTAGGCAAAAATTGGAGCCGGATCCGGTAAATCCGCGCTATTTTCTTACCATGCACGGCTCCGGGTATAAATTCACTCCCGATCATTTGGAGCCCGTTTCTGGGAAATAATATCGCCTGCCTGGAGATTCATGGCGCGCCTGCGATTACGCACACAGCTATTTGTTGCCTCCCTGGTGATTATCTGCGCTTTGCTGGGATCGCTCCTCGTCGTCGTCCACTATTTAGTCCGCTCTGAAATTGCGGAAGGAGTCCGGCAAAGGGCGGACGCTTCACTGCATGCGTTCGAAAGCGTTCAACGGGAGCGCGAGCTTGAACTTTCCCGGACGGCAGCCATGCTGGCTGAACTTCCGACCCTCAAAGCGGTATTGGCGACGCAGCATGCTCTAACGATTCAGGACGCCTCGGAACCCTTCTGGAAGCTCGCTGGCAGCCAGCTTTTCGTACTTTCCAGCCCGGACGGACACGTTTTCGGGTTTCACATGTCCGAAGCCGGATGGGATGCCAATCTCGCAGAGGCGGATCTGAAAAAATCCATTGAGCAGGGCGACGGAGCGTCGTGGTGGTATGGCAACGATCGGCTCTATCGGGTGTTTCTGCACGCCATATTCGCGGGCAGCGGAAGTAATCAACGCCAAGTCGGCATCATCGCTGTCGGCTATCAGATTGATTCGATGGTCGCGGCACAATTGTCGCTGGCGTCGGGCAGCCAAGTCGCCCTAGCCGCGGGCGATAAAATCATCGCTACCACGCTTTCTCCCGCGGAAGAGAAAGAGTTGCAGGACAAGATGCGCCCGGATTGGGATAACGCTCCGGGCTCCCGCGAATTGCTGCTTGACGCGAATTCCTACCAGGCCGCCACTGCCTTGCTGCACGAAGGGCCGCCGGCCAACGTCAAATGTTATGTGCTTATGTCCCTCCAGCCCGCCAACGCCTTCCTTGCCCGCCTGAATCGCACCATTTTGATTTTGGGTTTTTCGGCCATCGTGCTTGCTGCTCTGTTGCTCAGTTTTGTGTCCAGGACCATCACACATCCCCTGGACAATCTAGTCGCTGGCGTTCGCGCCCTGGCTCAGGGCGACTACGCATATTCCATAAATCTTCGCGGCAGCAGCGAAGTGTCGGAACTTGGCGAAGCTTTTTCCAAAATGCGCGGCGAGCTGCGCACTTCTGAAGAGCGGCGCTTCGCTACTGAACGCATCGCCGCGCTCGGCAGAGCAGCCAGTTCCATATCCCACGATCTGCGCCATTATCTCGCCGCCGTGGTGGCCAACGCCGAATTCCTTTACGAAGCGGAAAAGTTGCGGCTCAATCGGGACGAAATTTATGGTGAAATCAAGACAGCGTCCGAACAAATGACCGACCTGCTGGATTCGCTGCGCGAACTGTCGCGGGAGGAGGGCTCCATCTCTCCGCGGTTTGCCGCGATTGATCAGACCATCCGCCGCGCCGTGGATGCCGTGCGGGCGCGCGTGGAAATGCGCAGTCGCATCGTCTCAATTCGTTCCTCCGGAGACATGACCGGCACATTCGATCCGCAAAAAATCGAACGCGTTTTTTTTAACCTGGTCTTGAATGCGTGCGAGGCGTCGGCGCAGACACAGGGCGAAATCGAGGTCGCGGTCGAATCGTCCGCCGAACTGTTTGAGATCCGGGTAATCGATCACGGCGCGGGGGTGCCGCCGTCCGTAAACACGACATTATTTGACCCCTTCGTCAGCTTCGGAAAATCGACCGGAACCGGTTTGGGACTTGCTATCGTGAGCAAAGTGATTCATGACCACGGCGGCTCGGTAATTGTCGAAGATACATCGCCCTTCGGAACGACTTTCCTCGTCAGATTCCCGCGAGCGGCGCACGCCTTCCGGGAAGCTACGCAAACCGTAGTCACCTAACATCTTAAAAGTGGCTGCGGGAAACCCTTCGTTTGGTCAGTGTGGCAAACGGTCCGCCGCGGTGCAAAATCCCCCGCAGTGAAGACGGCAGGCGTCTCACGCGTCCTTGACGCGTCGAGGCTCCGATGCTACTTTGCACTTTCCGCGGGAAATTAGCAGGGAGCACCGTCTGAGCAGGTCTGGCAAGAAAAACCGTTCCGTCGAACTTAGCCGCCGCAAATTCCTTCAATATTGCCAGGGTGCATCCTTAGCGTTCTGTCCAGCGGGGATTCCTTTTCATTCCTTCATCACTCTTTCCCCGCCTTTTCGCGATAACGAGCAATCTGGAAAACCAGGCGAATTGCAAATTCACCCTGAATATCGCTTGAAACGAGCGATCGAAGCGATGCTGCGCAAAGTTCCTGCGGGCTTCGACCAATTCGCCAACGAGAAGGTTCAAGATCGGATTGCCGCGATTTTTACGGAATGGAGTTCACAGTTATTGGTTTCCCCTCAACAAACCACGGTCTTGGGCAAAGCGATGGCAATTGAATTTCTGGGCAGTTCTCTAAGGGCCAGTCAAGCGAAGACAGTCAACGACGCTTCGCCGTTTAAAGTGTGGCGAGTCACTTATCCGCAGGAACCTGCGCTGAAGAGTGAAGCCTTCCTTGCCGAATTACAATCCTCGTTGGCCGAATTTTCAAAACTGATAACGGCTGAGTTTCAGGTAATCGATATTCGTTCTGAATCTGTGCCAGCTCCACTGGCCGGAGCTGCCATTCCATATGTGACAGTCGTCCGCTTCGAATTGGTGGGCACAGGCGCGGCTTCTCATCGTGAACAACGCATCGGCCACTGGGAACTCCAATGGCGGACGCATCCCTCCGGTGAAATTCGCTTGCAGCAATGGCGGGTCCTCGACGAAGAACGCGCGCGAGTCTCAATGCCGGTTTTCCAGGACATTACCTCTCACGCATTTGCCGGCAATCGCTCGTACGGGCCGCAGCTGATTCCCGGGATAGACCACTGGCGAACAGTGCTCGACGGCGCCTGCGGCATTGATATCTACGGCCACAACGGAGTTTCGGTCGCCGATATCGATGGCGACGGACTGGACGATCTTTACATCTGCCAGCCCGCCGGGCTTCCCAATCGCCTCTTTCGTAATCGCGGCGACGGCACCTTCAGAGACATCACCGAATTCGCAGGCGTAGGCGTTCTGGAGAACACCGCATGCGCGTTGTTCGCGGATATTGACAACACTGGCCGCCAGGATCTTATCGTCGTTCGTGCCAGTGGCCCGTTGCTGTTCCGCAATCAAGGATCGGGGAAATTTCGTTTGCAACCAAACGCTTTTCAATTTGCAACTCCGCCGCAAGGCACCTTCACCGGCGCTGCCATTGCCGATTATGACCGCGACGGTTGGCTCGATATTTATTTCTGCCTCTACGCTTATTATCAGGGCACCGACCAATATCGCTACCCGATGCCGTACTACGACGCAGAAAACGGTCCACCCAATTTTCTGATGCGCAACAACCGAGACGGAACCTTTCGCGACGTCACACAGCAATCCGGCCTGGATAAAAACAATACCCGCTTCAGTTTCTGTTGCAGTTGGGGCAACTATCGCGATCATTTCGGACCTGATCTTTACGTGGTCAACGATTTCGGACGAAAAAATCTTTATCGCAACAACCGCGACGGTACCTTTACCGACGTCGCGCACGAGGCTGCCGTCGAGGATGTGGGCGCGGGAATGAGCGTTTCTTGGTTTGATTTCGACAATGACGGACGCGAAGACCTTTACGTTGCCGATATGTGGACCGCGCCAGGCACTCGCATCTCCGCTCAAGATAATTTTCGTAATAATGACGATGAGACCGTGCGCGCGCTCTATCGAAAACACGCCATGGGCAATTGCCTTTTTCAAAACCTTGCAGAACGTTTTGCAGATGTGGGCGCCAAGTCGGGAACGACGATGGGCCGCTGGTCCTGGTCCAGCGACGCATGGGATTTCAATCACGACGGTTTTCCGGATCTCTACATCGCCAACGGAATGGTTTCCGGCGCCACTCGAGACGATCTCAACAGTTTTTTCTGGCGCCAGGTGGTTGCTAATTCGCCGAATGAGTCCAGGCCGAACCATCAGTACGAGCAAGGCTGGAACGCCATTAACGAACTCATTCGATCTGACTATACCTGGAGCGGCTTCGAGCGAAATGTCTTCTACCTTAACAATCGCGACGGAAGCTTTTCCGACGTTTCAGGACTTGTCGGTCTGGATTTCCTGCAAGACAGCAGAACTTTTGCGCTCGGCGATTTTGATCGCGATGGCCGGCTGGAAGTAGTTCTAAAGAATCGCAACAGTCCGCAGTTGCTCTTCCTGAAAAACGTATTGCCTGAATTGCCTCCCGTCATTTCGTTTCGTCTCTCCGGGAAGAAAAGTAATCGTGACGCCGTCGGAGCCCGGATCATCATCGAAACACCCGGGGGCCGCCAGACTCGCACGCTTCGAATCGGATCGGGATTCCTCGCACAACATACAAAAGAAATATTCTTTGGCCTAGGATCCGCAAAATCAGTTGCTCAAGCCACTATCGATTGGCCCAGCGGGCTTTCTCAAAAGCTGCAAGACCTACCCATCAATCACCAAATTTGGGTCGAAGAAGGCTTGCCTCCATCGCGTATGGAGCCATTCGCCAAGCCCGCCGGTTTCTCGCCAATCGCTTCAGCCGCCCCTGAATCCGAAATTCTCCCGCGACAGGTACAAACTTGGCTCCTCGTGCCGGTGCCCGCGCCCGATTTTTCTCTTCCTGACCTTTCCGGGCATCTTGAAACGCTCTCTGCCCATCGCGGCAAAACAGTGCTTCTCCATTTTTGCTCCGCATTCTCGCCGACCGCAGAAAAAGATCTGGATAGCTTTGAGAAATCACACCAACAGTGGGCGCTAAGGGGATTGCAACTGCTCGCGATTAACGTCGCTAGCGCGCAAAACCCTGACGGCGGCAAGCCGCAATTTGCCAAAGCAGTTCACTCGTTCCCGATTCTCAATGCGACGCCAGACGTCATCGCTATTTACAACCTGCTCTACCGGCAATTATTCGATCGGCATCGCGACATAACCGTGCCGCTTTCTTTCCTGATCGATGCGCAGGGAAGCATCGTCAAGGTCTACCAGAACTCAGTTTCGACGCAGCAATTCGAGACGGATTTCAATGACATCCCGCGGAACGATTCAGAGCGATTGCTCAAAGCCCTTCCTTTTGCGGGTTTACGTGAGTCCTATGACTTTGCGCGAAACTATCTCTCCCTTGGTTTCGTGTTTTTCGAACGCGGCTATTTCGAACAGGCTGAACCTTACTTCCAGCAAGCCCTCAAGGACGACCCGGAAAGTGCCGAAGCTCTCTATGGCCTTGGCAGCGCCTACTTACAGCAGCAAAAGACCAACGATGCACGCGAATGTTTCGAGCGCGTTCTGCAACTTCGCGCTGGCTATCCCGGCACATTGCCCAATGCGTGGAACAATCTTGGGATCTTGGCCGCGCGTGAAGGCCAAACCGATCTTGCCATCGAGCATTTTCAACGCGCTTTGCGGATCGATCCCGATCATTCCGTAGCCCTGCAAAACCTCGGCAGCGCTTACCGTCAGAAAAAAGATTGGCCGCAGGCCACGCGCGTGCTCGAAAAATCTCTCGCGCTGAATCCAGATGATCCGGAGGCGAATTACAGTCTGGCAATGGTCTATGCGCAGACCAACGATTCAAACCGCGCCTACGAGTATTTGCAGAAAGCTTTGCTTGCCCGTCCTGATTACCCCGAAGCGCTCAACAACCTGGGAATCCTGTATCTCCGCACGCGACGTCCCGAAGAAGCCAAACAAAGCTTTGCCGACTCGATTCGACGAGCGCCGGCTTACGACCAGGCCTATCTGAATCTGGCGCGCGTCTATTCCATCGAAGGCGATCGCGAAAAAGCAAAAGCCGTGCTTCTGCAACTGCTCAAACAACATCCCGATCACGTCCAGGCCAAGGAAGAATTGAAGCAATTGGAATAGCTTACGTTGTAATGCGCTTCGTTGCGTGTATCTCGGGCGGCGCCGGACATCACAACTATGGCGCGACCAAAATGTGATGCGTCTCCACGAAAAAATGTTTTCAGGAAAAGCCCTGCGTGGAGTCTATTTTCGATTCGGCTGCCGCGTCATCAAATCTATATACAGTTTGTAGAATTTCTCAGCATCGATGTCGAACTGCACATTCGCGAGACGTTCATACGGAGGCAGTTTCGCCGACGAGTCCCAAAACAGCGTCTTGCCGTAACCTGCTCCGTGGTCCACATCAATGTCCATGTATAGTTGCTTCTGCCCGGTGATAATCGACGGGTCGATCAACGCCGCTCCCGCGATCTCGTCCCACATGTATCCCGTCAGCGAATATTTTCCCAGATAGCGCGTAACCGGCGTATCTACCTTGGCGATGGCGGCTTGAATGGCCGGCGTTAAACGCGTCTTCACGGAAATATCAATCGGCGTGATTGTGAGTTTCTTCCAGGGCGCACGCAACACGATCCGCGTCGCCTCCGGGTCAAACCACCAATTAAACTCGCGCCGCGCGTCAATCGCTCCGGGATCGATCGCGCCCTTATCCGCGTACAATCCTCCGCCCATCATCACAAATTCCTTCGCCAGAGTCGCAACCTCCGGGTCCAGCTTCAACGCCAACGCATAATTCGTCAGCGGCCCTCCGGCCCACAAAACCACCTGCCCGGGATACTTGTGCACCATCTTTACGATGAATTCAGCCGCAGTTCCCGCCTGCGCCTTGATGTGCGGCTCTCCTTCACGCATGGTCGGCACGTAATCCGGCGCGTGGTACGGCTCCTCGTAGATCGTGGAGCGCTGCGCCGCAAATCTCTCCGTCCAGCACCCCTTGTACTCCAACTTGCCGTAGAGCCCCTCCCAGCGCTCGGTCTCTTCTTTTGAATTGAGTAACGGGAACTCGGCTCCCGCAATCACCGGCACATCGGAGCGATCCGTAATCTCCAGAAGCCGCAATACGTGTTGCGTTTCCTCTTTCACCCACTGGTCCCCGCTGACCGTGGTAATCCCAAGAACCTCAAACTTTTCCGACTGCAGAAAGACCAGAATCGCCTGCTGGTCGCTGGTACCGGGTCCTCGTGCGTCCTGATCCACGATAACTTTGATTTTCTCTTGCGCCATTGCGGGAAGTGCTGCAAACACGAAAAAAGCAAGTGCCAGCAGCCAAAAACAAGACCGACCCGCCGAGGTTCCGGTGGGCCGGTCAATTTGCAGCTGCACGCGATTCGACAAGAATTGGCCTAGAACGTAAGCTTCAGCCCAAATTGAACAACGCGCGGGTTGTTGATTGTCGAGTTCACCGACCCAAAGCCCGGTGCGCTGATGTCGTTGACTGGCAAGCCAAACTGCGCGTGGTTGAACAGGTTGAAGAACTCCGCCCTGAAGTTTAGGCCCATATTCTCCCAAGGCAACGCGAATTGCTTGATGACGGAGAAGTCGGTGTTCACGAAGTCCGGGCCGTACACGGGCACGCGCGAAGCGTCCCCGAGGTGGCCGACCGCTTTGACGAAGCAAGCTGCGTTAATGTACTGCAAACTCGAATGGCTGGCCGCGTACGGATCGCAACCCGCGACTCTGTCTGGGCGATTAAAGTTGTTTCCGTTGCCGCCCGCATTGAATGTAACTCCAGACTGGTTGCTGCTGTCGATGAGCGGGTCAGGAAAACCAGAAGTGATTTTCTCAATCACCGTCAGCTGCCAGCCGCCCAGAACCGAGTTCGTTACGTTGTTCCACTCATTTCCGAACTTCTTCCCCTTGCCGAAAGGCAGGTCGTAAATCACGCTCGCTGTAAAGCTGTTTCTCAAGTCAATCTGCGAAGGAGCCCAATCCAGTTTGTTCCAGTTTGGCAGCGGGAAGTAGGGCGCGCTCAGCAGCGAACCCAAACCGTCGGAAAGTCCGTTGTCATAGGTGTGGGAATACGTGTAGCCAACCAAAGCATAAATGCCGTACCTTGACGCTTTGGTCTCGGCTTTGACTTGCAGCGAATCGTAGGTGGTTTTGCCGAAGTCCCCGAACACTAAGACTGCGTTACCATTGGCCGGTGTGAAGGGAGGCACAAAGGGTGTCCCATCAGGGTTGCAACCGATTTCGCCCACGCTGCAAGGCGACGGGCCAAACGTGTTGAGGTTATTCCCGGCCACGAGGACATGGTTCCCGCGTGCGCCCGCATAGCCAACTGTAAGCACAACATTGCCGGGTATTTGGCGCTCCAAGTTCACGTTGAACTGCTGAACCTTACCGAGCTTAAAGTTCCGCGGTTGGAAAAAAAGCGTTCCCGTGAATGTAGAGAGGTCTGGCGGACTGTCAAAAGTTTGAAATGCAAGACCACCACCCCCCGAAATAAATTTGTCGCCAAGTACCGTAGCGCAGTACGAAGTCGTAAAGGGGCAGCCAGCTCCAGGTATTCCAGACTGTTGGGCGAGGCCAAAGGCATCGGCCTCGGCGAAGAATGGCGGATTCTGCCAAAGCCCTTGTGCACCCATGCTCCAAGCCGAATCGTGATAAATGGCATAGCCCGCCCGAACCGCGGTCTTGTCGCTGCCCAACACCTTCCAAGCCAGCCCGATTCGTGGTTCAAAGGCCGTCCAGCTCTTCTGCACTCCCGCAGACTGCGAAACACCATTCTGGCCGGCGACGAGAAGCTGGTTCAGATAAGGGTCGTAGTTTGCCATGCGACCATCGACTTCCCTAATGGGGTTGGTTATATCCCATGCCAAGCCGAGATTGAGTGTGAGGTCCTTCGTAATTCTCCAATCATCTTGGACGAACGGCCGATAGGTTTTCCAGCGGCGGCCGGAGACCGGGCCGTTGAACGTTTGATCGTGAAAAGACACACCCACCAGGCCCATTATAAAATCCGCCGTGGGATTACCAGGGACGCTCACCCCGCTGCCCGCAGGGCCCGCAAAGCCGCTGAAATTGCCGATTGCGCCCGGGATCCAGAATCCGTC
>WNFP01002196.1_pt1 | contig 15530 bp, 21 predicted proteins | sample 5400201 | NCBI WGS metagenome assembly WNFP01 (sample SAMN13153355, study PRJNA577476) | soil metagenome | isolation source: 115 cm saprolite under Madrone tree | place: USA:California | collected 2016-06-14
GGACGCAAGCGCCCAAGGTATGACTCATGATTGGGGTGAAGTCGTAACAAGGTAGCCGTAGGAGAACCTGCGGCTGGATCACCTCCTTTCTAAAGTAGTCGTGGCTCAACCCGCTATGGTGTGCGGGTCATGCCACGCAAGCATCCCTAAGCTCTCACGGGCCGCGGGGATGCACGCTCAAGCTCTTCGCGCTCCGGCATGAAGAGTGATTTACTCTCACTGCCCTTCATCAGCTTCGGCTGAAGTCACGGCAGCTTCGGGCAGATTCTGGCAGATCGTATGAGGGTTGTCGTAAGAGCGAATAATTTGCCTGACGAAGGGCCGCTGAACACTCAGCGGCCCTTTTCTTTTGGCCCTGACCACTTTCTCATAGGCAGCCCAGGCGTGCCATCTACCTTGACGTGTTTCATTTCGGGTCAAATCAACAAGGCTGTTCCAACGTGGGGCACCGAAACGGGAATTGTTGCCAGTAGAACGAAAAGCGAAACTGGTAACTTCAACTGTCTTAATCATTTAGATATGTTCCGTTTTGGGAATGATATGGATTTATTCTTGCTCTTGATAGCAAAATTCTAATTCAGCTCTCTGAGTGGACCTATGCGGATTGGAAGCGTTCAACTGCAAATGGCACGCAAGATTGTCGAGGTGTTCAAAGCTCGGATAACGATTCTTCGAACACCTGGCCGAAAATTGAAAGTATCGTCCACGCAAACGGCAGATATGTCAGGGATTACAGCGTATCTCGTCGTTGGGTTCGAGCTATCGGTTCTGACCATAATTACCTCACTCGGAGCTCTGCTGACCCTAATGCTCATGGGCTTGCATTTGTTACCAACTTCAACTTCTATTGAGCTTTTCCGGGAGTGCGCGATCGGCGTCCTTTTGTCGGAGTTGATTTCCGTCCTTCGCCGTCATCGACCGCGAAGATGACGCTTGAGTGCTGGTGGCCGGTCCCTGCGAGATCAGTTCAGTAGGCTTCCTTCCGGTGGCGGAAAGAGTGCAGTACAACTTCGCTGCCAAATATGTCGTAGCGAAGGCGGTAGTCGCGCCACCGGATGCGCCATTGGCCTTCGCCGGGCTTCAATCCCCCAAGCTTCTTGATTTGGTGCTGGCCGCCGCGGTTGTGCGGATCTTCGGCGAGGGTGGCGACTAATTCGTCGAGCGCCTCAATGAGGGCCGCGTTCCCGCGCGATGCTTTGTGGAATTCGCGCTCAAACGCTGGAGTAGTGATAACACGAAACGCGCCGGCCATCCGCCCTTCTCACTTCTTGGTTCTACTCGCGGTTCGCCGAAGTTCCGCCAGGAATTTTCCGGCGTCGCGCCCCTTGCCTCTCCGGTATTCCTCATTGCTCTTCCGGATTTGCGCCTTGAGGCCAGGCTCCTGCATTTCCAGGTAGTCTTCCAATTCCTCCGCGCTCAGGACCCCTGCCACGGGAATCCCATCCTTTTCCAGGATGAAGTATTCCCGGTTCACGTGCGCGCGCCGCGCCACTTGCCCCAGGTTGATCCGGGCCTTGGTAATCGGCATCCGATGTATCGTTTTTCTCATTCGCCATTCCGGACACGCCCATGCTCGAGATAAATCAAGGTTAATCAATCTTAAGTATAATCATTCAACGACATTTGTGCAAGGAGTCGTCGCGTGCAGGATCCTTATGCCCGGGCCACGTCGATGCGCGGTTTCCCATTTTATAGCAGCGGGTATAGCCGCACCTCTGGCATCGGAAAGTCCTTGCGGTTATCAGTGAGCAACGCACAACCACGCTCGATCGCGATAGCCGCCACAATCGTATCCGAGAGAGTCACCGCGCGGCCCTTTCGCGCCCAGGTGTTCTTCAGTCTGCCGGCCAGCCGCGCACTCGTTCCGCTAAGCTCATACAACTCCAGTCCGCTGAGCAGTGCTTCCGTCCTGGCTTCCTCGGCGGGCCGCATGCCGGCATAGATCTCCGCGATGTTGAGCGTCGTAGTCGAAAGGATATGTCCGTCGCGTACTAGTTCGGCAAGGAATTCGCGGCGGCGGTTTCTGAGGCGGAGGATGTCAATCAGGATTGATGTGTCCAGCAGCAGCTTCATTTTTTCGCACGCCGACGCTTCCTCGTGCGCCTCTGCTCACTCTCCTGCCGAAGCTCGTGGACAAACTCCGCTGCACTGCGCCGTAGCTCGGGATGATCTGCGTCTTTCCAGGCAGGAACGTCGCTTTCCAGGAAACGGAGCAGTTTTCTTCGCTGCACGGCTTCACGGGCTGTATCGACCAGGAAGGCGCTGCGGCCTCTTGGCCCGACGATCGAGTCGATTTCCTTCACCAGATCGTGGGGCAGCAGAATATGGGCGCGTTTGCTCTTCATGAACTCACACTCAGTATGTGCTTTTGCAGTGTATCATACATGTGTGTGCTAAGTCTTCGAGACGCATTCGGCCAATGACCTTAAGTGCGGTGCGGGATTCGCTACTCGATGGCACCTTTCGCGTTGACCGCGTCCCTGAGCAAAATTAGAATTATTGTGTTGATTTCGTTTTTCTGAGGAAAAAAGGCCCAGCCCATGTGCCGTTCCTTCACTGCAGTTCTGTGTCTCGCCAGTCTGTTTGCCGCTACCACTTATTCTCAGGCTCCAGCCGTTGCGCAGTTTCGAGTCGCTGCGGGCGCCGTTTTGAAGTTTCACCTGCAAACCCGTCTCAATCCAGCGGTCCGAGACGCATTGGACGCACTTCCGAAAGGCACGGTCCTGCAAGTAAGAATGCTGGATTCCATCGATTCTGCCGCGGATCGCGACGGGGCTGAATTTCACGGTACGCTCGTGGCTCCGCTTCTTCTGGGAAGCGAGGTCATTGTCCCTTCCGAAGCGGAAGTGCATGGCTTGCTTGTGCTTCTGCGAAGCCGAAGCCATCCGGAGGGCTTCCGTTACGAACTCCTCGTCACGGGACTCACCGATCGTGGAAAATCATACGACTTGACGGCCTCTCTCAATCCTTCTTTCCTTGATCCTGCGGCCCAGCCTGCGGCAGACTCGAAGCCCGGGACGAAATAAAACTCCATGTCCAATCGGAATGGGCATTGAACTGCCACCACACGCAATCCCTGGAAGTCCTTAGTAGTCCTGGCCGTGTTCTGCCGGCGGTCCGTGCAGAAAATAGCCAAATTGAAAACAATGGTGAAGAGTTTTCCAGTAATAGTACGCATGCTACCTCACGCCTGTGATTCGCAGGGTTTCCCCGTAAACGCAATATTCGGTTGAGGATATCGGATTATTTACATTCCTTGCCTGGCATGGCAAATCTTCTGCACAACAAGCACGGCTCGGCCGAAAATCCGAGGAGGATTCGAAGATGAGGAATGTAGGACGAGTATTTTTTACCATTCTGACCGGTCTAACTCTCGTGGTCACGGTGTGGGCCTTTTCACCCCCCACAACTCAAGATGGCATGCTTTTGAGTTTGTTAAACAGCCAGGATGCTGCACAACCGCAATCTGTATCCGGGAAAATTGCCTCGGTGGAGAAAAACTCCTTCACACTCACCGTGGGACAGTCGCAGACGTCCAGTGAGAAGAACAATCTGCTGCAGGATTCGCCTAGTCCCAAGACCATGACCTTTCAGATCAACAAGAATACGACCATAGAAGGTAGCCTGAGAGTCGGCGCCAACGCCGATGTTACTTATCGCCAGGAAAAAGGCCAAAACATAGCGATCAGCGTCCGCGTTAGCGGGTAATTTGCGAATCCGCAAGGTCAACGTCACCTATCTCTCTCTGTAGTTGAACGTCAAAGAGCAAAATCCAAAAACGCTGAGGCCGGGTTTGTCCCCGGCCTCTCTCTTCTAGTTGTCTTGCACAAATCTCTTTCTGCACATCTTGGATGCCCACTCGAAGGTAGTTTCTTTGCGAATTAGAACGCCGAAAGCGGATAGACCTCGGCCTTCATTCCCCTCCATAATCGCTCACGTACAGAGTCCGCACTTGCGGCGCTGAATCTGAAAGAACGTGAGGAACAATTTATGTTGCCCATTCGCATCGTAGCCATTCCAACGGAAGTGGCGGAAGTGGTCCGCGCAACCCTTCGTGCCTCTGGCAACGGATTTCCCGCGCACACCGAGCTGGCCACTGACGACGCTCCGTGCCGCCACTGCCTGCGCACCATCGTCGCAAACAAACACCGCAGAATTTTATTTACCTATGATCGCTTCGCCGGTATCGAATCGCTTCCACAGCCTGGCCCTGTCTATGTCCACGCGGATGCTTGCTCGCGTTATTCGGAGGACGCCGGCTTTCCCGAGGAGTTGCGCGGTAGCCCCCGCACGCTCGAGGCCTACGCTCGCGGCCGCCGCCTCATCACTCTGGAGTATGTGGCCGACGGAAAATTCGAGCCGGCAATCGAAAAACTTTTTTCCCATTCCGCAGTCGACTACCTGCTGGTAAACAGCACAACCGCCGGTTGTTTTACCTTTCGCATCGAACGGGCCGGTCGATCTTGAGGCAGGAGCGGCCAAGAGGATTGCAAACGCAAGACCTTGAGAGTAGGCTCTGACCAGCCTCACCCCTCCTATTTCCTCAGCCTGTGGCTCCGTGAGGCAAGGTCCCATCTCCGGTGATACGAAGAACTTCATTCGGAGGAGGAGGAACCCCATGCCAGCCGATAACAAAGCCATCGTTCGGCGCCTCTATGAAGAAGTATGGAATAAACGGAAGCTTGAAGTTATAGGCGAAATCATCTCCCCTAGCCATGCGCTGCACGGCCCCAATGTTGCGGGTTCCGCCGTGGGCCCCGAAGCCTACAAGTGCCAGCTCCTCCTCTTCGTCGCCGGCTATTCCGATCTGCACTTCACCATCGAGGACGTCATTGCCGAGAACGATAAAGTGGTTGCCTGCTGGACCTTTTCCGGCACCCACAGAGGCGACTACATGGGAATTCCCGCAACAAATAAGAAAGTATCCATGGACGGAATAACCATCCACCACCTGGCCGGTGGAAAAATCATGGATTCCTACGGCAATTGGGATCTTCTGGGCATGATGCAGCAACTCGGCATCGTTCCGGCCCTTGGGCAAATGAAAACCCTGGCCGCTCGCTGATCCGTGATTCGGGAGGGGGAGTACTCGGGTCCAACACCCCTTAGGCCGCTGTCCCGAATTGAAACGATTTCCTCTCCGCTCTCACTACCCTCATAGGAGGATTTGCATCATGATGGGAAAAGTTTGCCTTGCGCTGGACGCCGCTTACGACATCTTGATCATGGACGCGGACGGACAGCGCCTCGCTTTGGAGAGTTTCAAGGACTTGGATACCGCACGCCGGCGCCTCCCGGCGCTCGCTGCCCAATATCCCGGCACAAAAGTCGCGCTTTGGAATCGCGACACGCGGGCCATCCTGGCTGAAACCGACGGTTATTGATCTCCCCCTCGCGTTTTGCCGCCAGTCCACACTTGAATCGGTGCGCAGTCGCACGCCTCGAAGGCACCCCGCTGTGGTTCTCGCTTTCTGCCGCAACCCTTTTTTGGCGACTCGCCCCCGTTTCATCGATTCTCTGTATTGAATCTTTCGATTGGCCTTCCAATAAATTTTCATGCCATGGCTTTCTGCTGAATGTAATATAGAGGCCGCAGTCGAAAGGAGAATTGTATGTCCAAGACGGGGAAAAGTTCCTCGCCAACGGTCAAAAAACCGCTAGCGAATGGATTCCATCCCACTACGGAGGAAATCGCGTTGCGCGCCTACCACATCTACTTGGAGCGCGCCGGCGCCCCCGGCAATGCGCTCGATGACTGGACCCGCGCTGAACGCGAGCTGCAGCAAGAATCGGGCAAGCCTGGCCGCAAACCGGGGCCGAAACTGGTCGCCGCTTAAGATCGCAGGATTTTGAAGCTCCTGCTGCTTTCTTCTGCGCGGCACGCCCGCAATCTTTGCGGGGTCCCACGTTTTTGCGCTCTTCCCGCCCGAAAACCAGACCTGCCCGCAAGTTCAGGTATAACCGCCAAGGCAAATCATCCCAAGGCTTCCCCTGTATACATTCGAACACTCCTTAGAATTAAGGAATGACCCAGCCCTCCAAAGGCGCTGCTGCCTTCCTCACTCTTTTCGGACTGCCCTTTCTCGGCGCCGGTCTTGCCTTCATTTACGCGCAGCTCGCCAGCCGTGGAAATTTCAAGACGTACGAAGTGGTCGCCGCAATCTTGTTCGGGTCTGTCTTTGTCTGCATCGGCGGCGGGCTCATCTATGCCGCTATCCGCGGCTACGGTCTCCTGAAAGAGCAGGCCGCGCGCGTGGAGGCGAATCCTCTCTCGCCGTGGCTGTGGCGAACGGATTGGGCCATGCGTCGTGCGGAAACCCAAAACAAAAAGAGCGAGATCACCTATTGGGTGCTCGCGATCTTATGCAACATGATTACGCTGCCGTTCCTGTTCAGCATGGTGCCGAATTTTATCCGAACTGGCGACCCGCGTGTCTTTCTGCTCTTGGGTTTCAACCTGCTTGGCGCAATCCTGATCGTCAAGGCGTTGCGCGCCACCATGGAGTACAGGCGATTCGGCGACACCTACTTTGAGTTTGATTCGCTGCCCTTTGCTCCCGGTGAACGCGTGGGAGGAAGAATTCAGCTGAAATTCGAGACTCGCGCGGAGCACGGCATTGATCTGCGCCTCATCTGCGTGCGAAAAATTATTACCGGATCGGGCAAGAGCAGCACGACGAGTCAAGTGGTTCTGTGGCAGGCAGACAAGAATGTTCCCGCGGAAGCGCTGGCGCCCGGGCCTCTTGGCCGCGCCATCCCCGTTGATTTCTTGCCGCCGCCAGATTGCCTGCCCACGAATCACGACAATCCCAACGATCAAATCCTTTGGCTGCTTCACGCGCAGGCGGACGTACCGGGCGTGGATTATTCGGCCGACTTCGAAATCCCAGTGTTTGGCGGATCAACGTCGCCGGCGACGGCAAGCGCATTCGGAACGGGAATTGCCACGGCAACTGACAACTCCGGTTTTCCCGCACCACAAGCGAGCGACGTGGATTCCGGCGAGGTCGCGCAGCCCGCGCAGACACAAGTGGTAGTTTCCATGGGTTCCGGCGGCACCGAATTCTATTTTCCAGCTTTTCGCAATCCCGGCCGTGCTCTAACGCTGTTTGTGGTCACCGTGGCTTGGACGTCAGTGATTTACTTTATGTACCAGAGGCAAGCTCCAGTTTTATTTTTTGTTCTCTTTGGGCTGACCGATTTGCTGATTATCGCCGGCTTTCTGCATGTCACGTTCGGAAGCGCGCTCATCAGCGTCCGGAGCGGAGAAATTTTTTCGCGCAAGGAAATTGTCGGCCTTGGCCGCACACGCCGGATTCAGGTATCGGATGTAGCCTCAATCTTGCCCGTGGTCAGCATGCGGCAAGGTGGCAACTCGACGAATGCGCTCCACGCGATTCGACTGCGCTTGCGAGATGGCGGCAAAATCACGCTGGCTGATGAAATCGCCAGCCGCCAGGAGGCGCGCTGGGTCGTATCGCAGATTGAAACGCTGGCCGGCCTGAGAGTGGATACGCACGTGGAAGTGGATCTGCCACTCGGTGTGCCTGTCACACCCATTCTGCAAAAGCCAGGGCAAACATTCACTCAGGCGCGGCCACGCACGTCGACAGCGGCATCCCTCGGCGCGTTCTTTTTCTTCGTGATTCTAGTGTTCGGCTTCATGGCCTGGCGGATGCTCTCATTTCCTTCGCGGACGAGCAAATCGCGCACGGCAGCCGCCGCACCTGTCAAGCCGGTAACGCGCCGCGTTTTTGCCGAGCCATTCACGGATGCGGACGAACAACGCGTGCGCGCTTTGCCCGCCCAAGAGCAGGCTGAGGAGTTGCTCGAGCGCGCCATTGGGCATGACATGCGCGCTTTGGAATTTTTCGATCAGCAACTTGAAAGCTGGGCCGGGCACATTCGAATGACGGACCGCATGCAGCAACTGGAACAGCGCTCGGAATTCTCCAGGGATCTTCGTGTACGCAATGCCAATGCGGACATCAATCTCGCATTGCAAGGGTGGCAGAAGAACGAGAGCGCAGCCGATCTGTTGATCCAGCGCGCGCAGTCTGATCCGAGCCACCGCGCCTGGGCTGTCTACTATCTCGGCATGCTCGCAGGCCGCGGCGTGGATTACGAACGCATCCACGGCGTGCTTTTGAACTACGCCAGATACGATCGAGACCCTTTCGTGCGCCAGTGGGCCGTCGAGGGAATGCGCTTTCTGGGCAAGGATGAGGTCCTCGATGAGCTGTTCACATCGTTCACGGAAGATCCCGCCACCAGCGTGCGCGATCGCGCCGGCTGCAACATTTCCGACTGCGGAATCTTCACTCGCAAGCAGCGCATGAAAATGGTGCCGAAGCTCCTCGGTTTGGCCAGGAATCCCCGCACCACCGGGCAGATGCGAAATTGGACTTTCCTCGCCCTGCAGGAAATCACGGATGAAAATCTGCCCGCGGACGCGCTAGTCTGGAGCCGTTGGTACGAAGAACACGGCTCCGAAAAAATGGCTGAGTTCGAACGCCTCGAGTGGTACCAAGTCCGCGGCGACGAATAACTGTACTTCTTCGAGATCCCCTTGCAACAAGAATTTCTGAAACACATCGATTCACAGCGAATCGCTGCGGTGTAGACTACCTCCTCGCCGGAGGAGGATCTGTCGATGCCGAGCGCTCAGGAAAAACAACCGCACATCCGAATCGGAGTCGATCTCGGCGGCACGAAAATCGAATTCGTAGCGCTCGAGCGCGACGGCATGGAACTGCACCGCTATCGCATCGTCACGCCGCGGCACGACTATGACGGTACAGTGCGCGCCGTTGCTGAAGCCGTTCAAGAAATCGAAAAAAAACTTGGGCGGAACGCTACCGTGGGCGTTGGAATCCCCGGAACGATTTCCACTAGGACTGGCTTGGTGAAAAACGCCAATTCGACGTGGTTGAATGGAAAACCTTTTGACAAGGACCTGAGCCGCGCGATGGCGCGCGAAGTGCGGTGCGCGAATGACGCGAATTGTTTGGCAGTTTCCGAAGCTACGGACGGAGCCGGTGCGGGCAAGCATGTCGTTTTTGCGGTCATACTCGGAACAGGCTGCGGCGGGGGAGTTGCTCTCGATGGCCGCGTCCACAGCGGTTCGAACGGAGTCGCAGGCGAGTGGGGGCACAACACTTTGCCGTGGATGCGGCCCGAGGAGTTTCCGGGTCCTGCATGCTATTGCGGGAGGAACGGTTGCATCGAAACATGGATTTCCGGAACTGGCCTGGAAGCCGATTACCATGGCGCGACGGGCGTTCAACTCAAAGGTCCCGAGATCATCGCGCGAAGCAGTGCCGGTGAACCGTCCGCGCTTGCCGCACTCGATCGATTCGAAGATCGCCTTGCGCGCGGACTGGCACAAGTTATCAATTTGCTGGATCCCGATGTGATTGTGATGGGCGGAGGCGCTTCGCAAATTCCGCGCCTCTACCAGAATGTTCCGCCCCGTTTGAAGGAGTACGTTTTCGGGAAGGAAGCGGACACGCCGGTTCTTCCCGCGAAGCACGGAGATTCCAGCGGAGTTCGCGGCGCCGCTTGGCTGTGGCCGCTGGAATAAAAAAACGAAAAGCCCCGCCGGTTGCTTCGCAAGCGGCGAGGCCTCGTGGATCTTGGTGTACAGAAATTAGTTGTGGCCGGCAGCGGCGGCCTTAGCCATCTTCGCGGCAAACTCCTGGGAGCGGCGCTTCATTTCCTCCGGAGACACGTCCTCCACATGCTGTGCGAGGCCCCACTGATGGCCGAAGGGATCGGTCAGCTTGCCGTAGCGATCGCCCCAAAACTGATTGTCGAGTGGCATGTCCACTTTGGCGCCCGCGGCGACAGCGCGGTTGAAGGTAGCGTCCACGTTTTCCAGGTACAAGAATAGACCACACGGGTTCTTGGTTCCTGGCGTGGGCGCGCTGGACATGCCGGGGAACTCGTCCGCCAGCATGATATGGGAGTCGCCGATTTTTATTTCGGCGTGGCCGATTTTGTCGCCAGGGCCGGTCATTCGCATAATTTCCGTGGCGCCGAAGACCGACTTGTAAAAATCAATGGCTTGGGCTGAGTTTTTACAGGTCAGATACGGCGTAACGGTGTGATACCCCTCAGGGATTGCGCGGACAGGTTTAGACATGGTTGCCTCCTAGTGGTTTTCGATGCGCGCGCCGAAAACGGGTGGGAGCAAACAGCAAGCGCGCGTAAAGGTGTAAATACTCTTCTGATTCGCCGGTGTCAACAGGTTCTGGTGAAGGGGCCGCTTGCATGGATCGCCGAGCGTGTGTGACGTTGCGCCAAATTACTGCGCCAAGCGGATTTCATCGAAGGTGCATTCGAAGCCGCTGCCTTCGGGAGAGCAGCACATGATGCCGGTGTCCACGGCGGCTTGCAAAGGCAGATAGCCGAGGCGCGTCGAAGTGAAATTCTTGCCGTCGAGGGAGTAGAGAACTTCGAGCGAAGACCCTTTGCGCACGATGCGCCACCAGAGCGGCTCTTTCGTGGTGATGCCGCGGACCGTGGACCAGTCCGAAAACTCGCGAGTCACGACAACACTGGCGTGGCCGATGCCGTCAACGAGTTCGAGTCCGCACTTCAGCCAATTGCCGGAGTCGATGTGGACCATCAGTCCTGCTTGATCGTAGAGTGCTGCGTATTTTCCAGCGACGCGGCTTTCAAACGTAAAGTCCCCGGTGACCGGCAGAAAGAAGAAGTGGCCATTATCGGTGACATAGTCATAAAAAGTTTTCCGCCAGAAGTCGGTCTTGGGTTTTGTGGTGACGACGAGTTGTTCGGCGGATTGTTTCGCGGAGCCCGGCTCGTTCAGCCATTTCATTTTGGCGAGCAGAGACTTGCCGGAGAGCTGAGACTCCAAAGGTCGCGCCACGGGGACGGGCCCGAAGCTCTTCGCCATCGTTGAATCATTCCATAGAGCGCCACAACTCAATGCCGCTGCCTGAGTGAGGAATACCCTGCGATTCGCAGTGTTCATAGGATGCTCCGGAAACGACATTTCCCGTTTAGACGGGCATAGTATCTCTTGGGCTCGTTTTGTCTCAAGGGCATCCGCAGCCTCATCGAGGGCATCAAATTGGCGCGATTGTTTTCGGGAGCGAGAATGTCCACCGAAATCGCGCGTGGGGACGGATTTTATGAAATACGAATTTCTTGTTGAAACGTACGACACCGAGCGGATCAAGGTTGTCAGCGTGTGGAGCGAATTCCGCGACGAGGACCTGCCGGTACGTCCGCGAGAAGGGGACCCGCGAGGGCGCAGCGTTCGCGAGCAGATGTTACATCAATGCGTGAGCGAAAACCTGTGGTTTATCAACATGCTGGGGATTGACATTGCCGCACCGCCATTGCCGACGACGGAGACGCGATTGGAATTCATGAAGCGCTACGCGGAAGACAGCGGAAAGCGGCTCGCGGCGCTGCGCGTGAAAGACAGCGCCTGGTGGGAGTCGGAAACGAAATTTTTTGATGTGCCGCGCTCCCGGGCATGGGTCGTGGTTCGCAGGATTGCGCACACGGCGCACCATCGAGGCCAGCAGATGGCGATGCTGCGCATGCTGGGCAGGGATTTGCACAGCAATTACGGCCCAACGGCGGATACCGGCGGGCTCATGCAGAATCACGCGCCGACCATCTATGGCTATCCCAGCCTGAATGCGTTATTCGAAGGAGAAGCAGGCGGCGTCAAAAAGACGCTGCTTCCGGGCGCGGGCGGCAAGGCTGTGACCGAGCGCCCGGACAAAAAATAAACTTGCGAAAACAACGCAAGCCGGGATTTATTCCGGCTTGGTGATGACGCCGCAGGCGATGCGCGCCGGAGCGCCGCTGCCGGTGCCGCCGGCGACGGCGTGAATGACAATCGAGGTTCCGCCGTTGCTGAAGACGGAGTTTTCGTCCGCGCCCAGAGTCACATTTGGCGCCACCGTGCTGGCATGCGCCTTGCCGTCAGCGGTGACAATCAGCACAAAGTCCGGAATGTCGCCGGCGGGCGCCCCTTCGTGCATGTGGCCACCGCCGCCAAAATGTGGGCCAGCGGATTTGAAGTCGGGAGGCTCGCACTTGGCTGCCTGATGAATGTGGATGGAGTGTTCGCCCGGCGGAAGGTTCTTGATGTCGAGGTTGATTTTGACGCCTTTGGGCGCGGGCGTAAGAGTGGCGGTACCGACGCTCTGGCCTTGCGCATTCTTGATATCCACGGTGACCGGCTTGGCGGCCTGCGCGCGAATCTCCCGCACAACAACCAGACTGGCTGCTGACAAAAACAGCGCGGCACAAACAGAAGCTCTCATATTGTTTCTCCTCCCAGCGGATTGTAATCCAGGATTTGGATTCTCTCAGAAAAACGCCCACCTCAATCTAGCGCAAGACCGCCGGAGATGTAACAACTTTTCCTGAACTTGATAGCCTCGACCGAAGCGGCAAAAGAAGTTCTTGAGAATTATGGCTGGTAGAGGCTCGGGAAAACTTTCTTCAGGTTTTCCAGTTTGGGCAAGTCGTTGTAGACGATGTAGGGATTATCAGGATTGTTCTTGAGGTAGCCCTGATGGTAGCTCTCAGCGGGGTAGAAAGCCTGGAAGGGCTCAACTTTTGTGACGATCGGCCGCGAGTAAACTTTTGCGGCATCAAGCTGCGCGATGTAAGCCTGAGCGATGCGCTTCTGCTCTTCGCTGGTGTAAAAAATCGCGGAGCGGTATTGGGAACCGGTGTCCGGACCCTGGCGGTTCCATTGCGTGGGATCGTGGGCGACGGAGAAAAAAACCATCAGGAGCTGTCCGTAAGTGATTTTTGAAGGATCGTAAACAATGCTGATGGTTTCGGCGTGGCCGGTGACGCCCAGGCTCACGCTTTCATAGGACGGGGACTTGACGTAGCCACCAGCATAGCCGGAGGTCGCGGAAGAAACTCCTTTGAGATGTTCGAAGACAGCCTGGGTGCCCCAAAAGCAGCCTCCCGCAAAAACGGCGCTTTGCTGGCTCTTGGCAGCCGCCAGCGGCGCATCGATGGCCGGTGCGGGAAAAGGTATTTTCGGAGTTTCGGGAGGCCGCGCGCCAAGAGCATGGAAAGCGGCCCAGGTGACAAGGCCAACAATCAAGACTAAAGCGATGCCGCGGCCAATATAGGGGCTCTGCATTGTTCTTCACCCACGAAAGAGTTTAGTTTACCCTTCCCAGGCTCGATTAGATGCGATTCGAGGAGTGTTGGATGGGCAAAGATTTACCGTCGTCCAGCAGCTCCCGGCTGGTTAGGTCAGGCCTACAATGGGAACCTGGTCGATTGGAACTGCGCGTCTGGCTGAGGCATTATGGAGAGCGAGACGGGACGATAGGTATTTCTTCTGAGGGAGACCGCCGTGCGTGCGCGAAATATTTTTCTTTTGGTTTTCACCTTTTTTCTGCCCTCTCTGGCGTGGTCGCAAGTTACCCACGGCGAGAAGCCAAAGCTGCCGCCGCCGTTCGCGACCAATTCCGCGGGCAATGGACTTGGCAGCGCAAAACCTCCCGCCGGCTTTCTGCCCACGGTGCCGGCGGGATTTCGCGTGAACATATTCGCGGCAAGTTTCAAACGGCCGCGCTTGCTCACGGTGGCGCCGAATGGCGATATTTTTCTTGCAGATACCGGAGCGGGAGAAATTATCGTGCTGCGCGACCCGCAACATTCCGGCGCGGCGCAGCAGCGCGAAGTTTTTGTGAGCGGCATGAGGCGGCCGTTCGGAATCGCTTTCCGCGAGGATTACGTTTACGTGGGAAACATGAATGAGCTAGTTCGTTTTCATTACGACGCGAAAACGTCGAAGCGGCTCGGCGAAAAGGAGCACCTTCTGGACTTACCGTCGGGCGGGCATGACACGCGAGCGGTGGCCTTTTCCGCTGATGGGAAGCACCTGTTCGTTGCAGTCGGCTCCGGCTCGAATATTGACACCGGAGAAGACCCGCGCCGCGCGGCAGTGACCATCTGCGATCCGGACGGAAAGAACGCGCGGCTGTATGCCACGGGATTGCGAAATCCCGTGGGGCTGGCGCTTGAGCTGGTCACGGGAGAAGTGTGGACGACCGTGAATGAGCGCGACGAACTGGGGGATGACCTGCCCCCCGATTATTTCACGTCGTTGAAAGACGGTGGATTTTACGGGTGGCCATACAGCTACATCGGGAGCAACGTCGACCCGCGCGTCAAGCCACAGAAACCGGAACTGGTTGCGCGTGCGATCATTCCGGACGTGTTGCTCGGCGCGCATGTGGCGCCTTTGCAGTTTGCGTTTTATACCGGGAAGCAATTCCCGGAAAGTTACCGCGGTGGCGCGTTTGTCGCCGAACACGGTTCGTGGAACCGGGCGGCACGTTCTGGCTACCAGGTTGCGTTTGTGGCCTTCAAGGATGGCAAGCCTTCGGCCGACCCTGTTCCGTTCATGACGGGCCTTGTACCGGATCCGAACGAATCGGACGTCTATGGACGGCCGGTAGGGGTAGCGGTTGGGCCGGACGGATCGCTGCTGGTGTCGGATGACGGGGCAGGCGCGATTTACCGAATTTCCGCAATGAAATAGCGCGCTTGAACAGTATTTTGGCTCAACGGTGTCAGGAATGCCCCGGTCTATTCTGTCAGGGATGTGCCCGGTCTGTATCCATTTTACTGCGCCGTACCACCCCCTATGTTTTTTGCAAGTGTTGCATCTAAAGGACTTAGGGTTTTACGTAAGTGGTTTAGAATCAACACTTGTGGACGTCCCATAAGTGTTGATTCTAAAGGGACTTATTTTGCGCCGAAATTGTGCAACTCCTGTATGTTCGGGAGGCCCGGACGCTAAGCTAGGGTTACTGGATTATCGACAAATGTACCTAATGAGTAGAGTACCGGAGAAGCGGCAGTCTGTCAAGAGAAAAGTCAGAGCCGACGAAGAAGTGTTCCAAAATGGGAATGAGCATTAAAGAATTGTAATGGTGGAGGGGCAAGTTTTGAGGTATGCTCCGTCGCCCATGCTACCAGCACACTTAGACTTAGAAAAGCAGCCGGGGTCCAACGGTCAACAGATTGTAATGCGGCTCGACGGCAAACTCAGCCTCGAGACCGTTCACAATTTCATCCAGACCTTGCGGCCGGAGCCTGCCACCCATCTGATACTTGACTTGGGCGGCGTGTCGTTTCTCGACTCCGCAGGCGTGGGGGCGCTAGTGCAGCTCTTCGTTCACCGGAGAAACCACGGGCAAACCTTTGCGCTGACGGGGCTGACGAAACAGAGCGGAGCGGTGATCCAGGTGGCGGGGCTCACCAAGCTGCTGCCCATCCATGCTTCGGTAGAAGAAGCTCTCGCGGCGCACGCCTAGACTCGTTTAGACTAGAACCCCGTCTCATAAATCGAGGAGCGAATCGGAGGCGGCAGTTGCTCCGCCCCGGAAATAGCTTCCGGTTTGTCCGTGATACGCCAAAAGTAGGGCCGGTCCGCATTATGAGCACAATGGCTTGACCTGTTCTTCATTTGAACGCCGAGCTGAACAGGGAACATTTTCAAGCTG
>WNFP01002197.1_pt1 | contig 15530 bp, 15 predicted proteins | sample 5400201 | NCBI WGS metagenome assembly WNFP01 (sample SAMN13153355, study PRJNA577476) | soil metagenome | isolation source: 115 cm saprolite under Madrone tree | place: USA:California | collected 2016-06-14
GCCCAGAAGCCGCTCGGCCAGGTAAACCAGTTCGAACCATGAGTGCCGGCGAATCCTGCCGTTCCCCCGAGGGTCACGGTGGGAAAATACGCCGCGCGGGCGATGCCGATCTGCTGGTTCGCCTCAGCCACTCGGCGCTCCGCAGCGGCGATGTCCGGGCGCCGCTGCAATAGTTCAGAAGGGAGTCCAATCGGAATGCCGGGAGGTTGGTATTTGAGCGGCGCGGCTGCGAGGCTGAAGTCCGCAGGCGGCTTTCCGATCAGAATCGCAATGGCGTGTTCGAATTGCGCTCGTTGCACCGTGACATCCGTGTCCTGCACGCGAGTGGTGTCCAACTGCGTTTGCGCTTGCGCAACGTCGGCCTTCGGGGCTACGCCTCCCTTGAAGCGATTGAGGGTGAGCTGCAGATTGTCGGTATAGGCTTTCACTGTATCGTCAAGAAGTTGTTTCTGAGCATCGGCGGCTCGCAATTCGAAATAGTCCAGGGCGAGTTCGGCCTCGAGGCTGAGTTTTGCGGTCTCGTAGTCGGCCGCGGTCGCTTGCGCTTCTTCCCGCGCCGCAGCGACGCTCCGCCGTACGCGACCCCAAAGGTCCAGCTCATAGGAAAGATCAAAGGGCAGCACGAAATCGCCCTTGCTGGACTGTTGGATCTTCGACGGGAAGTTCGGCGAAAAGTCTGAATTCTTGACATAGCTAGCGCTCGGCACAGTAGAGATGGTTGGAAACTGCGAAGCCCGATTGAAGCGAATCGCTGCGCGAGCTTCACGGAAGCGCGCTTCCGCTACTTTCAGGCTCTGATTGGAAGCGGCGATCTGCTCTTCCAGCTTGTTGAGTTCCGGATCGCCAAAAATCTCCCACCAGTTTCCGCGGCTCGTCTGGTCGCCCGGCTGCGCGGGTTGCCACTGGTCTGACTCTTTGAATGAGCCCGGCACTTCTTCCTCATAGGCCGGTGTCGTGGGCACCGAGGGCTTGATGTATTTAGGACCCACGGTGCAACCCGCGAGCAGCAACACTAGAATCAGCGCAACGATGCTGGTGAGGACGAAACGCATGACGGGGAAGAAGTACCTCATCGGCCCGATCCACCTGCTGGTTTGTTGCTCAGGCGCACTTCCATGCCGGCGACCAAGGAGTCCGAAGGGTCGACGATGACTGCGTCCGTTGTTTGCAGGCCTGAAACGATTTCGACGCTGTTGCCGTAATCGCGGCCGATCTTGATCGGAACCAACTCGGCTTTGCCATTGCGAACCAGTCCGACCTGCAAGCCCTCTTTCCGGAAAATCAACGTATTCGAAGGAATGGTTACCGAGCGAGTCTCGTCAGGCAGCTTAAGGTGGACAAAAACGTAGGCGCCCGGCAGTAGCTGGCCGGTCGGATTGTCGACATCGACTTCGACAAGCAGCGTACGCGAGGCGATATCAATGGAGTTGGCGTTGCGAACGAGAGTGCCATGAAAGGTTTGGCCTGGGAATTCATCGAGGGTCAAGGTGGCCGGCGCACCAGAGCGCGCGGCACGGGAGTACACCTCGGGAACCGCGACGTACAAGCGGAGCGTGCGAATAGCGGCCATGTGAAAGAGTTCCTTCGGTTGTGTGGTGGCTCCTGCGTCGATGAGTGCGCCGATGTCCGTATTGCGGGCGGTGATGATGCCGTCGAAGGGAGCATAGACTTTCTCAAACGCTTGCAACTGCTCCAGGCGTCGCACGTTGGCGGCGCTGGATTGGGCCGCGGCTGTCACCGCGCTGAGATTGCTGACCGCCTGGTCGGTTTCCTGCTGGGACACGGAGCCGGTGCTCACTAAGTCTTGCCAACGGGCCGCGGTAATCTTAGCAATGTTCAGATTGGCCTGCGCGGTGTCCAGGTCTGCTCGAGCCTGCTGCAGTTGCTGGTCGACTTCGGGCGTCTCGATCTCCGCGAGCAACTGGCTCTTTTGGACATGGGCGCCAATGTCGAAATTCCAGCGCTTGAGATAGCCACTGGTTCGCGCATAAATTGGTGCGTCTCTGAATGCCTGAGTGCTGCCGGGCAGGACAATTTCCTGTGTGTGGGCGCCCTCCCGAGGAAAAACCACAGAGACAGTGGGAATGGCGGCTTCTTCCGTTCGTCGCTTCAGCCGCGATTCGGCCGCCGCGCGCGAATGGATGCCGGAGTAAATCATGAGAGCGAGAGCAGCAAGCGCGGCAGCGGCGAAAAGGATTGCGCTTCGGCGCCGGGGTCCTGGTAGAGGGTGAAATTCATCGGGACTCGGTTGCACGGGCTGTGCTTCGATCGTTTCTGGTTCGGGAGTGGTTGTCACATTTTCCTCGCTCGGTGCCATTCGTTTTCCTTTAACTCACGCTTGAATCGGTTCAGGCTCGCCCGCAGACTGTTCTTGGACAGCCGAAGGGTCACGTCGTCTATGTAACAAACTAAAGACCGCAGGGACGAAGATCAGGGTGGCCACGGTAGCGCACAGCAGGCCGCCAATGACGGCGCGCCCGAGCGGTGCATTCTGCTCGCCGCCCTCGCCCAACCCGAGCGCCATGGGAATCATGCCGATGATCATGGCCAGAGCGGTCATGAGCACGGGGCGAAACCGGGTGAATCCAGCTTCGATGGCCGCTCTGACGGGATCTCCGTGCTGCAGGAGCAGTTCTTTGGCAAAAGAAACCACGAGAATACTGTTCGCCGTTCCGACGCCCATGCACATAATGGCGCCCATTAAGGCGGGAACGCTCAGTGTGGTATGCGTTACGAACAAGAAACCGACGATGCCGGCAAGCGCGGCGGGAAGCGCCGTGATGATGATGAAGGGATCGAGCCAGGACTGAAAGTTCACCACGATCAGGAGGTAGACGAGAACGATGGAGAAGACAAGTCCGCCCAGCAACCCGAGGTACGAAGTGCGCATGGTTTGCAGTTGGCCCCGAACGGTCACGAAGCTGCCACGAGGCAAGGACTTGCGGTTGGCGTCCACAATGTGCGTGACCTCGCTGCCCACAGCTCCGAGATCGCGTCCCTGAACGGCCGAATAGATATCGACCACGCGACGAATGTTATAGTGGTTGATCACCTCCATCTCGTTGGCCCGTTGGATGGAAGCGACATCCGCGAGAATTTCAGGGCGCGCGGCGGCCGAAGCATTGAGCGGAGTGTTCTGAAGGTCTTGGAGGGATTGAATCGAATATTGCGGAGTCTGAGTGACCAGGTTGTAGCTTACACCGTTTTTCCAATTCAGAAAGAACATTGGCGTAATTTGGAAGCTGCCGCTGAGGGAGTTCAACATGCTGTTGGCAACGTCGCGCTGGGTATAGCCGCCCTGGGCCGCCTTGGTGCGATCCACGGCCACGTCGAACTCAGGGTAATCAAACGCCTGCTGTATGCGCGCATCGGCAATGCCCGGAACCCGCTCAATTTCATGCAGCATGCGGGCGGCGACTTCACGATTGCCGTCGATATCGGCTCCTTCGATTTGGACATCGATGGGCGCCGGCAAACCAAAATTCAGAACCTGAGTGACGATGTCCGACGGCAGGAAATAAAAAGTCGTGCCAGGGTATTCACGGGGCAATTTCTCTCGCAGGCGCTGAACATAGTCGCCCGTGGTGTGGTGATCCTCCTTAAGAGAGACCAGAATATCGGCGTCGCCCGCTCCTATGAGCCCCGATGTGCTATGCATGAAATTGATAGAGCTGTAGGGCAGGCCGATGTTGTCCAGAATGTTGTCCACCTCGCGTTCGGGGATCTCACGCCGTATCGAGCCCTCGACGAGATCGCACAGCTTTGCAGTCTCTTCGATGCGCGTGCCGCTCTTGGCGCGGAGATGGAGGATGAATTGGCCGCTGTCCGTACTGGGAAAGAAATCCTGACCGAGCCACGGCACAAGAAGAAACGCCGCAGCGCAGGTCAAAAGAAAGATGGGGATAAAGAGGACCCGGCGGTGGACAAGCACTGTCAGCAGGCCCTGGTAGGCATTCCGAAGCCGCTCGAACCCGCGCTCGAACGCTCGCTGAAACCGCACGAGAGGATTCCGTGAACTGGCAGCGCCGCTCTGCTTAGCTTTCAGCAGGTACATCGCCAATGTAGGCACTAGCGTTCGTGAAAGGATGTACGAGGCCAGCATGGCGAACACCACGGCTTCGGCGAGAGGAACAAAAAGGTAGCGGGCGACACCGCCGAGCAGAAACATCGGCAAGAACACGATGCAGATGCAGAGCGTGGATACCAGGGCGGGGACGGCAATTTGCGCCGCGCCTTCCAGGATGGCGTCGCGTTGGGCTTGTCCCTCTTCGAAGTACCGCTCGATGTTCTCAATCGTAACCGTAGCGTCGTCTACAAGGATTCCGACGGCGAGAGCCAATCCCCCTAGTGTCATGATGTTGATGGTTTCGCCGAGGAAGCTGAGGACCATGACGGAAGTCAGGATGGAAAGCGGAATCGAAATAGCGATGATTAAGGTGCTGCGCCAGCTTCCCAAGAACAGCAAAATCATCAATCCCGTGAGACACGCAGCGATGATGGCCTCGCGGATGACGCCGTTCACCGAGCCCCGGACGAAGATGGACTGATCGGACAAAGGCAGAATCTTGAGTTCTGGGGGAAGCGTCTGTGCGACCCGCGGCAGAAGGCCGCGAATGCCTTTCACGACGTCGAGCGTAGAAGCGTTGCCGGCCTTGAGGATGGACACCAGCGCACCGCGATGACCGTCCTGACGCACGATGTTGGTCTGCGGCGCAAAGCCGTCGCGCACATTTGCCACGTCACGAAGATAGATCGTGGAATTCCCAATGACCTTGACGGGCAGGTCGCTCAATTCAGGGACCGTTCTCGGACTGGCGTTCAGCCGAATGTCGTACTCGAAGGGACCCATCTTTGCCGTTCCGGAAGGCACAATGAGATTTTGCAGTTGCACGGCAGTGAGAACATCTTGTGGCGCCAGGCCTTTCGATTGCATCAACCCTTGATTCAAATCGACCATGATTTGGCGTTGTTTGCCGCCGTACAAAAAAGGAATGACGGCTCCAGGCACTGTCACCAGTTGTGGCCTCAGGAAATTCTGGCCGAGGTCGTTCAACTGCTGTTCCGAGAGTCCGCTTCCGGAAAGGCCCAGCTGCAGAATGGGAACGCTCGAAGCGCTATAGTTGATGATCAGGGGAGGCAGAGTCCCCGGCGGCAATTGTCGAAGCACGGTTTGGGATATTGCCGTAACCTGAGCATTCGCGGTGTCCAAACTCGCGCCGTGTTGCAAGTAAATCTTGACAATGGCCTGACCGTTTACCGTAGTTGATTCGATGTGTTCGATGTTGTCGACAGTGGTGGTCAATATTCGTTCATACGTGCTCGTGAGCCGGCCTTCCAATTCTTCGGGATTCATGCCCGTGAACTGCCACGCAACCGCGATCACCGGGATATCGATGTTCGGGAAAATATCGGTCGGCGTGCGCAAGATCATGATGGGGCTCAGAACCAAAATGAGCACGGCAAGAACGATGAAGGTATACGGCCGGTCCAGAGCGACTCGAACAATCCACATAAGTAAAACTCCAAATACTCCAACCGCGAATTGATCGCGGAAGCAAAAGCATGAGATGAGACCGCGCGGTCTCTCGCTAAAACAAATCTTCGTGCTACCAAGCGACCCGAAAACCTGTTTTCGGGACATCTAGGTGGTCGAATGGCCCGTTAGAGAACCATGGACCAACGCTCACCGGGACATTAGGACCGGGAGACCTGCCTCGTAAAGGACTGTCCGGGTTACGCCGCCGAACACCCACTCTCTCAACTGGGAGTGGCCATAGGCGCCCATCACGAGGAGATCGGCGCGGAAAGTGGCAGCTTGCGAAAGCAGAAGTGTACCGACGTCTTTCCCCTCGGGCGACATGCGCCGTACTTCCACGTGCGCGCCATGCCGCGCCAAGTGGCGCGCGATGTCCGCCCCCGGCTCCTGGCCGTGACCCTCCGGGCGGCGCTGACGGTCGGCGACCAAGACCTCTACCGCCTCAGCCTTCGCAAGCAGTGGCATGGCGTCCGCCACCGCGCGGATGGACTCGCGCGTGGCGTTCCACGCGACAAGGATGCGCCGGACTTGGGATAGCTTGCCGCGCGGCGGAAACACGATGATTGGCCGGCCGGAACTCAAGACGAGGGACTCCGCGAGGCCTGGAGGGCCGGCCGTTTGGCCTGCAGATTCCGGGCGGGCGACCACCACGAGGTCCGCGTAGTACGCGTGCACGCCCACCTCGCTGCTCAAGTAGGGCAAGGATCTCCACTCCGACTCCAACCGGATTCCGTGACGACGGACGAGGTCTTCAAACTGAGCCCGGTGGTCCGCCTCGATGCGCTCGAGTTGCGCTTGGTGCACCTCGATCGTGCTCTGCATGCCTTTGCCGCGGGCGAAGGTCTCCGCCGGGGTAACTGTGGGCTCCGGCTGCATGAACACGCTGATCAGGCGCGCGCCGTGCTCCTCGGCAAGTACGCTGGCGAATTCTAAGATGCCTGCAGACTCGGTGCGCCCATCGATGAAGACCACGATTTCCCCCAGCTCAGCAGTACCTTTGCCAATGCTCAAGGGAGAAGGCTCGGGGGGAGACCACGTCGATTCCTTGTTGGTCATAGCGATTCCTCCTTTTCGTCGTGCATTCTCTTAACAGGCTTGCCGAAGCTCGGGAATCGCCCGTGAACGATCGCGAACTGATCTCTGCGTCCGCAACGCCCTGGTTCTATACGGTCGCGTGGACTCGACATAAAGCTTCAACGTCTGGCGTAACTTCCTCCGCCCGTGGAATACTCGTGCCTTCACTGCTCCCACAGACAAACCCATGACTTGAGCGGTCTCTCCTGTGGAGAGCTCGCCAAGTTCCCGGAGTTGGATTGCTTTACGCATTCCTGGTGTCAACTCCTTTACAGCCGCGGAGAGAATTCGCTCCTGCTCTCGCTGCAGGCAACTGTCTTCAGGGCTCGGGCCCGCGTCCGGAATATCCAGAGGCAACGCTGTTTCGTCGTCCGTGTTTGATTCCGCGATCGGCACCTCGCGCGATCCACGCTTTCTACGCAACAACATAAGCGCCTCGTTGATGGCAATCCGTGTTAACCAGGTGGAGAATAAGGAGTCGCCCTCAAACTTCTTCAAATGAATGAACGCTTTCTGGAAGCTCTGCTGCACGACGTCTTCAGCGTCCTCCCGATTACGGGTCATGCGCTGGGCTAATGAAAAAATCTTCCCCTCGTGCCGTTGGACCAGTAGCTCAAATGCGCGAGCATCCCCGGTTTTCGCGCCAGCAACCAGCGCTGCATCTTCCCGTGCAACCAAACGATCGGGGAAGGAACTCGTCGGATTTGCTCCGCGAATTGGGCTCATGATTTCAACTGTCATTGTTCTCCTTCTCTGCTCACTTTTAAACTGCTCCCGGTTGACTGACTCCACGGATTGGCTAACTTGAATTGCAACCCCGAGTCCTTTCACTTTCGTTTTGCTACGCACTGAAAACTAACTTCTAAGTTCGAAATGAACTGTAACTTCCATTTCGACAGCCACGGGCGTGCCATTAAGTAGCGTTGGCTCATACTTCCACTGCAACACGGCCTTCAATGCCGCGGGTATCAGCGACGGCTGCCCACTCAAGGCGCGCGCTCCCACCACGTTTCCGTGCTCATCGATCACCGCGTTGACCACCACGGTGCCCGAGACGTGCGCTTGCCTCGCGAGTACGGGATATTCGGGTTGGACCGAATAGATCTGCCGCGGTGCTTTGATGTTGGAGCCAACGCGAACAATTCGCTTCGTTGCGGACTGCTGCGGAGGCGGGATCGGTATAGAAGTCCCCGTGCCACCGATAACTCCACCGAGCGAACCGCCAAGTTGTCCCCCCGGCACACCGCCTGGGACGCCTCCCACGACGCCCCCCGCTACGCCTCCCAAGTCCGGCGCGCCGGCTGCGTTGTCGAGAGAGACCGTCCTCGGAATTGCGGTCGGCGTAATTAGTCTTCCTACTGTGTAGGTAAGATTGGGGCGCTTAGATGTTATGTGAGGAGCCACCGCCCGACCCGGTGCTGGTGGGGGCGGCGCAGCAGGAGGGGCGGCCAAGGGAGTGTCTACGTAGCTGCGCAGTTGGATCGTCTCGGTTGTGTACAATGGCACGATGATCAGGGTCGCGAGAATTACAATGTGCAAACCTGTCGCGGCGGCCCACCGCAGAGGGCTCCTTCGTCCGGTTCTTGTCGTGCCTGTCTCGAGCAACGCGTTTAGAAAAACATCGTTCCGTATTGTCGGGGTCATACGTACAGGCCGTGTGGGCTTGCCTGCGAGCCCTTTTAGCGCTGGATCGAAAAGATGCATCGGATGAGTAGTCATTGGTCCTCCACTCTTGCCGTTCGGTCCGCGGAAAAGCTTGTCGCATTCACTCCGCCGATCTTCACTTGTTCAAGCACATGTTTTACGTACAGACCGCTGGCAATTAGCTGCGCGCCTTTCTTGCACATGGCCCGCAGCAGTCGTTCCCCGCTTTTGTCGATGAACGTGACGTCATTGAGGTCGATAATGCAGGCTCGCTTGTCCTGGCTCTTGTGCGCCCTCTTCCAAGTTGTTCTCAGCTCGCTGACCCACGGCCCGACCAAGCGTCCCTGCACGACCCATCTCCGATCTGTTGCCGTCTCCATGATGGTGATCTTCAGCACGTCTACCTCTCAGGCCCGCCAAAAAGAGACCTCACGCTCAGCTCCGTGCCAGCCACAGCCCATAGCGCACGGACTCAAACAATCCAAATCCTTTGCCGTAGCGCAGGACGCGGTACCACGTGTTCCACTTACCGGTGAAAATCAAAATCGTTCGCATAGCGCCTCTCCGTTCACCTGCGTTCCATTCGGCCGATAATGGGGACAGCAACACGGATGCCAGAGCTCAACGTGATTGGGCCACAACGGAACTCCTTGATTTGTTTGAGATAACCGCAAAGCGAGAGATTTGTGAGATCTGGGTGCCAGCGTGCCAATGCCAGGTATCTAGCAGACTGCCAACTTCTTCGCACATCATCGCACATATGCAAAGTGCACCTGCGATGCCAATCTCCTTGTGCCGATAGACACAATCAAATGCTTGATTTCCGAGAGGATGCTCGGAGGAAAGGAATCTGGAGCCCGTCAATTCCGCAGCGGCCTGTTTTCATACCGACACGGCTTTTGACACTTCTAGTCGTCCCGTTGACAGCACCGAACGGAACCACGAGCATTTCACATTCGAATTAAAGGGCTCTGCTCTCGGCTCCACTGTCGACGACTAAGCATTGGCCGGTGATGTAGGAAGAAGTAGGAAGACATAAGATCATAAGGGCGGTGTCAGAAGTGAGAGCTTTTCAGAGAAGGAGCTGAGGTAAGGAATAAAGACGTGCGATTATGCAGGGCCGCGTGAGATTCCGAGTTTGCGTATTCTTACTTGGAGGGTCGATCGATTCATTCCAAGACGTGCCGCCGCACCGTTGGGACCTGCAACGACCCAATTACTCTGCCTGAGCGCTTGAAGTATCTGTTGACGTTCCGTTTCCTCCAAAATACTGTACAGCTTGCTACTTGTTTTGGAAGGCGGAGGAGCGCCCCCTTCTTCCGGGTGACCGGCTTTGGGAAATTTCAGATCAGCCACATCGACACTCAGGGCCGGCCCAGCCGAGACAATTACGGCACGCTCGATTACATTCTGAAGTTCTCGTATGTTCCCCGGCCAATGATATCGGCACAGCGCGTCCATTGCCGCTGAGGGAATCGTTTCCATGACCTTTTTCATCCGTCTGGAAAATTGCTGCGTGAAGTGCCGTACCAGGAGCGGAATATCCCCCTGGCGTTCCCGCAACGGCGGAACATGCACAGGGAAAACATTCAAGCGAAAGAAGAGATCGGATCGGAACTTCTGCTCGCTCACCATCGCTTCTAAATCGCGGTTCGTCGCGGCAATCAAGCGCGCATCTGTTCGAAGCGTTCGCGAGCTTCCCAGCCGCTCGAACTCCCTTTCTTGCAACACGCGAAGCAGCTTGGTCTGCAATTCGAGAGGAATTTCTCCTATCTCGTCCAGAAAAATGGTGCCGCCGTCGGCGACTTCGAAGCGCCCAATTCGTTGCGCGATCGCTCCGGTGAATGCCCCTTTCTCGTGTCCGAATAGCTCGCTTTCGAGCAAGCCCGTTGGAATGGCCGCACAATTGAGCTTGACGAACGGCTTCGAGCTACGGGGGCTCAAATCATGAATGGCCCGCGCAATCAGTTCTTTTCCCGTGCCCGTCTCTCCATAAATCAGCACTGTCGAATCCGTCGGCGCTACGGTTCCCACTCCTTTGAGTACTCTGCGCAGAGAAGCACTATTCCCGATGATCTGCGCAAAATTCATTTCCGTGCGGATTTCATCTTCTAAATAGAGTTTTTCCTTTGAGAGTTGCTCTTTCAGTTCCCGGATCTCGCGGTAGGCCAGCGCATTCTCGACCGCGAGAGCAAACTGGTTTGCAACCTGGCTAAGGAACTCGATATCGGCCTGACTGAACGCATCGTCTCGGAGTCGGCCGAGAACCAAGACGCCAATCGCGCGATTCCGGCTGATCAACGGTAAACAGCAGACGGACTTCAAACCTTCCCGCACCGCGATCTGGACGATTGGGTAATTGAGCCAACCAGTGAAGGGGCTCTGGAGCATCAGAGGCTTCATAGTTCGAAATGCCGTACCGGAGGGCGTGCCCTCCATCGAATAGACCAACTCTTCCTGGAGGAACCCTTTGCCCGCTGGAAAGTCAAGAGCGTAGAGTCGCAGCTGCTTGTTTTCCGCATCCGGGAGCGATAAGCCGGCATAGTCGCACTGCATCACGCGCCGGACGTCGTGCGAAATGGCACGCAGCAGATCGCGGAGCTCCAAATTCGAGACAACCTGATTCGTGACGTCAAGGAGCAGCCGGAGCCGGTCGTTCTTACTCTGCAGCTCCTCAGACGCCCGTCGCAACGCCGCAAAATTCAACGCGTCGTCGAACGCCAGCGCAATGTAATCCACCACTTGGGACACGAACTGGATTTCGCTTGGCGAGTAGGTATCCGCCTGCTTGCTACCGAAGGTGATTGCCCCCAGTTTACGGTGCGCAGTCGTCAATGGGAGCGCGCAAATCGAGCGAATATTCAGCCTTTTCAAGATCGCCTGCAGCCGGCCATAGCACGGCTCCATTTCCTCCGTCGACCTCAGTAGAGGTTCTTGCCGATCGTAAACCCATAACGTAAGAGTCTCCTCGGGTATTAGCTGCTCTTCGGGAAGCAACTCTGATCGACTCGCCATGTCGATGAAATAATTTCGAAACGTATCGGAGTCTTGGTCACGAAGAGACACACCGATGAAGTCAAACTGCACTACCCCATGCAGCTCGTCCATCAGTATGCCAAAGAGTTCTTTAAGGTCGCGGTGCGCTCCGATAGCTCGGGACATGCGCACGAGCGTTTCGTACCGCATGGCAAGGGCCGGTGCTGCGAGGACCTCCAAGTCGGTGTTCACAGTGGGCACCACCAGATCAGGTAGATTCCTGTCCATCTGATGCCCGTCGGGGCACAAGTGATACACGTCGTCAAAAGCGAAAAAGATGCCTTTGTCGTGTAATCGACCTTTGCAGAGCTTCGCGCGGAGTACCGAGCTAACGGCGCAGCCGAACTCCACAGTAGTTACTCGTGTTTAGTATTGATTCGGCGATGGTTGCCGGATTGCTGTTACGCAGGAGCTCGCGGGTTCGAGTCCCGTCGCTTCCGCCAATTCTAAACCTGCGGCCATGGGGGAATGAGTGGCCTCTCAGGTCAATAGAGGCCAAACTGATGGGTGCTAGCCACGCGACTGATGCAGGTGCAAGGGCTCGACCCAATGAGGCCCAACAGGTCAACATGAGAAAAGCCGTCCGACCGCTCCGCGACAGCGACCCAAACGCTTCGATCGCACGCGAGCGTTTGCGAAGAGGTTATCGCCCTGACCGAGTGCGAATCCTATTCGTTGGAGAAGGGCCACCTGCTTCTGGGCGGTTCTTCTATCAGGCAGATTCAGGACTCTATCGGGCTGTCAAAGACACGTTCATTTCCACATTTCCCACTCTGCGAAAAGCGCACTTCCTCGAATCGTTTCGAGCCCTGAGTTGTTATCTGGTTGATTTATGTGGACAGCCAGTGGACCGCATGGACAGAAGGGCACGCCAGCGAGTTTGTTTTGCAGCGGAAGCTGGCCTCAAGCGAACACTGCGGCAACTTCGTCCAAAGATTGTTGTGACTGTGGTTCGATCAATCAGCCCGCAATGTGAGAAGAGCTGAGGACCAAGCAGGGTGGTCCGGTCTGCACGTCGAGCTTCCGTATCCGGGACGGTGGCTCCACCATCGTACCGAGTTTCGTCGGAAGCTCGCACTCCTGCTACGCAAAAGCGTATCTTCAATTCCGGAAGTATAGGGCCGGGATGAGGTAAACGAACATAATCACGCAGAAGGTTACAAAGGCCGCGATGCTGCAAAGCCATGGGAGCACAAACGTGCGGTCGCTAGTGCTGGGCCGAGGGAGGGAAATCCCAATGATGTAATGAAATTCTCGGAAGAACTCGGCTAAAAACTTAATCATGGTGGCTCCCTGATAGCTTCACGTTAGGCCGAGAGTTCCGGATCCAACACGCCGCCGGCCAGCGCACCGTTGAACTGCAGATAGCCCCGCAGGACTGCGGGCGAATTGGCCATGATCTTGGTCGTGTTAGGGATAAGCTTGAGCTTGGCTTCGACTCCGTCCAGAAGCTCCTTAGCTTTGCCGGTTGCTTTCTCCGGCTGAATTGGGGCTAATCTCGACGTGGTATCGCTCCTTTGCATTTGGCTTTTTTGAACTACGCATCATTAGATTCAAAGGCTCGCCGGAAGGCGACTCATACCAAAGTATCGACGATACCATCGTCCAATTGTTTTGCCTCCACGCTTCTGGTGTGATCGCTTCGTCGCAACCGATTCAATCGGATATGCGCAACAAAAGGTCTTTCAGAAAGGAATCCACTATGGCGCACCGACGACGGTCGGACCAACGAAAAAGAAGTAAAGGATGTCAGCGACCTCAGCGCTTTCGCTAACGCCAATCTGACGCGACGCGACGTTTTGGTTGGAGGCGCCGCCCTAGTTGCAACCATCGGACTCAGATCCACAGGGATTGCCACTTGACCAAATAGGCGGAGATTTCTGCTTCACACGAATTCGATTCAGGAGAAAAACAAATGAGCACAATTACAGTGAAAGATGGTACGACGATCTACTACAAAGACTGGGGCAAGGGACCAGCCGTAACATTCTCGCACGGTTGGCCGCTGAACTCCGATGCTTGGGACGGTCAGCTGCTGTTTCTGGCCCAACACAGGTATCGCTGTATTGGAGTTAACCGGCGCGGGCATGGTCGATCCAGTCAGCCGTCCACAGGAAACGACATGGACGGATACGCAGATGACCTCGCGTAATCGAGGCGCTGGATCTCAAGAGCGTAACACTCGTTGGACATTTGACGGGAGGTGGCGAAGTGCCATTGGGGAATGTCCACAACATCACCGTGAAGCCGCTGGTGGATAAGATGAAAAGGTCGCTATCGGCACGCACGATCAACAAATATGTGGAATACGTCGAACAAATTGTGGCTTCGCCTAAGGATGGCAGAACTGGAGAGCCTATCCATCCACGAAAGTGGGACACTTCAGTGATGGACCTTCCTGTAGTCAACCCGAAAAGGCAGCGCCGACCTGCACTCAGGCTGGACGCAATCAACACACTTGTGTTGAACAGTGAGGGCGACGAACAGGCGCTGTATGTCTTGCTCGCCGCCACCGGAATGCGAATCTCCGAGACATTGGCCTTGGAGACTAAGCATTTTGTGAACGATGGCCGAACGATTCAAGTGTGCCAACAAGTTGATCGGGATAGACCCCGTATCGTTCCGTATGTAAAGACAGATGCGGGATTCCGTGAAGTTGATCTCCGCCCGGTAGTCGGAGAGTACCTCCGAGCATTTAAAAGTGGCAAGGACGGTCTGCTGTTCCAGACCCGAAATGGCACGCCTTACTTGCACAACAACCTGGAGCAACGTTGGTTGACGCCTCGGCTTCAGGCCATGCAGATTGACGAAAAAGGGATGGGATTCCACGCGCTTCGTCGCTTCCGAAAGACATAGCTTAGAGGAGAAAGGTGTCAGGAAGACATCAATAATTTCTGGATGGGACACCAACCCGAGACGATGTCCGAACTCTACTCCCGCATGGAGTTCGAGTTGGACCGTCGCCTTGAAGAAGCAGAGAAAATCGGTGTCGGTTTCACCGTTCCATCAGTTGAAATCTCTTCAATTGCTCGAAGTGCTCCAAGAAATAGCCAAGAACTGGAGCTCGAATTAGTTGGGTAAGAGCAGTAGAATCAAAAGAGTAACCAAGGATGCGCCCGTAGCTCAGTTGGATAGAGCGTCTGCCTTCTAAGCAGAGGGTCGGGAGTTCGAGTCTCCCCGGGCGCGCCACTTACTCCTTCTCCGTCCGTTACTTACACGCGGTCATTTCTTGTTCGTTCCCGGCAGCGGGCTGACCGTCATAAAAACGTAATACTTTCCCCTTGCCGTAGACCTTCTCATTTGCTTTTTCCAGGTTTTGCCGAACCTGCTCCACCATCCCCAGTTGATAGTGGCGCTTGGTTTCAGGGCTCGAATGACGCATCGCGCGCTGCACAACGGCGTCAGGCGCAACCCAACTGAGGCGCGTGCAGAACACATGCCTCAAATGGTAGATCGGAAAGTGAGCTACTCCCGCGTTCTTTAGCGCCGTCTTCCACACCGTTTTAACCGTAGTGATCGGCTGGTCGGGTTTGACCGGACTCGGAAAAAGAAACGGGCTCTTGCCTCCCTGCTCCTTCTTCCAACTGAGAAGAACATCGTGTGCAAGCCCGGTCAGGGGTACAGGCTCGGATGAGCCTTCTGTTTTGGTTTTCCCTCCGAAGAAAATCACGTTGTGCTCGAGATCGATCTGACCCCAACGGAGAGAGAAGCCTTCGGTATAGGTACGGCCGCCCGCTTGCGCCAACCTGGGACGCGACGTGGGTATGGGGTCGACAACCCGCCCCCGACAGAAGCAGGCTGAAGATTCAGGGAAGGGGTTGTGGGTCGAAAGCACAATGCCCTAGCTCGGTCTTTCTGGTCGAGCGCCTGCTAAGCAGGTGTGCTATTTGCAATCTCTTGTAGACAATTATTCTGAGTACGCCGGCCGATCGCACTCAGATTCAGTGCGTAACAACCGTTCTGCTTGGCGGCGGTTTGGAAAACCGCCACCTTGTCAGATCTGGTGCGGATGTTTCTGCAACGGTCTGTGCAACCGTCGTGGCCTTCTATCGTGTGACAGTAAAGCATTTGAGCGCTTCACGATGGAATGCTGCGTCGAGCAACTGTTCCGACTCCCCACAACCAGAATTCTGGCCTGGAATATTTGCTGGTTGGTCCTTCTACCGGAACCAAGCGGGATCACTTCCTGCAAGCGGACTCCCCGTACTTATCCGCACGATGCCCAACTGGATTACTTCCG
>WNFP01007633.1_pt1 | contig 15522 bp, 13 predicted proteins | sample 5400201 | NCBI WGS metagenome assembly WNFP01 (sample SAMN13153355, study PRJNA577476) | soil metagenome | isolation source: 115 cm saprolite under Madrone tree | place: USA:California | collected 2016-06-14
ATCGCCACGACCCGTACCATGGCGCTGCAAATGCACCCACCCAGAATCATTTATGTGCTTGTTTTCGGGCTTGGCCTCATCTGCTCGCTCCTCGCAGGTTATCGCATGGCGGGTGGTTACCGGAGTTGGCTTCATATTCTCGGCTTTACGGTTATAACGGTCATAATCGTCTACGTCATGCTCGACGTCGAGTACCCACGCGCGGGGCTGATCCGCCTCGAGAACGCCGATCAACTCCTGGTCGATCTCCGCGCCGGCATGAAATAACCACGAGCGCTGGCAGGTTTGACAGTTTCCGCCGGATCGGCACTGTGTTCAGCTGTCGATATTGCCCATATGCCTAGAACTAGAAGAAACACAGAGTTCGACAAATGGTGGAAAGAGTGGAGCTCAAAGGTCACGCAACTTCACCTAACAGTTGAGCGCCGAGTGCCTGGCAATGAGCTGGATCACGATGTAGAACGCACCGCGGGTGCAAAGCGCGTCATTCTGCCAATGGAACAGACACCGAGGGCGTTAGCGAATCAATGACCCAACAGTGAAGGGTAACTCTTGGAACGCACGAATGCCACCAAGACAAGAGCGGCATGGAATCGGCTGGTGCGAGATACAATGCGAGGTGCACACGCAGTTACTCTTGCCGTCCTTGCGTCCACGTCCTTAACGTTTGCCCAGAACGATCTACCAACCTTCAGAGCGGATGGCGCGAGCGCATTTGTCTGGGGTGACGACAACTACTCCAGCGCTGTGTCCTCAAGCATCCACGACCCAGTAACCGGTAATGTAATCCACAAGCTGAGTCACGCAGGAATCGAAGTGAGTTCACAGGCGGGGTTCGAGAGCGTCGGTTACGGAGCTGCAGGTGAACTCCTGAGTTTCACGACAACAATTGCCAACAACACGGAGTCTGAGCTCTCGGTGCGTCGCGGTGGTGCGAGTATTGATGGGCATGTGGCCTTTCCTTTATCAGTTGTTCCCACGAACAAAGGCCTCAGGAAACGAGAGCGGACACAGGCGTGGGAACTTATCAAAATGACCTGCTTTTTGAGTGGGTTTCTTGCGCACGAAAACTACTTCTCTCCGAACGATTCCTCAAGAGTCTTTACAATCCCTCCCAAGAGCGGATTGAAAGTATCCTTTGTCACTCAAGACCCTCGAAAATATCCCTTCCGCTGTTCTACGGACGGTTGCTATCCCACTGGGACTATGCGGTTTTATGTGACCATCAACACGACAGACTACGTATTTATCTGGCTCGGTCGCTCCTCAGTCAATTGTGGTAAGTGATCGGACGCGCCGTACCCCGCCTGACACTCCATTAGTTGATTTTCAAGTCTGGCTGCGCCCGTCCGTGGAGTGACACCCTGCTGGCAAGTTTGACAGTTCAACACCGATTTCTTGGGGAATATAAATCGAGACATTCGACCCCTTGCTAGGTACCTGCCGGATGAAGCGTGACGCTACAAGTGCTTGAAGGAGGTTTGCAGCGGCTGTTCATGTCAAGTAAGGGAGGGTCCTCACGAATCAGAGTTGTTGAACATGAGCCAAACTATCCACATAAATCGGGTTGGATTGGTAGCCTTGGCTCTGAGCTTGTGCGCTAATGCCCAATCGCCCCAGGAAAGATCTCCGATCGGTGCTGTGCTAGGCACGAGCACTCCGGTTGAAGAGCTAAGTACAAAAGCCTCTCCAGCAGTAGTCCATATAGAAGTATCTAGCTATCGAACTTCAGCAGATGACGGCGATGAAATTAAGAATCAGACCCTCACCAAGCGGCAAGGATCAGGTTCGGGTGTAATCGTCGACCCCGATGGGTACATCATCACCGCTTTTCACGTAGTCAAAGGGGCAAGACGAATACGGGTTGAACTCGACAGACGTGTCCGTGCTAACTCACCTGCTGGTGAACTCTTGAACGGGAAGCGCAGATCGTCATTTGAAGCGAGAATTATCGGTGTGTCCAAAGAGGCAGACGTTGCTGTCCTGAAGATCGAGGCTCAGGGCCTGCCCACGATCGCGTTCTCTGAATCCAACAACCTCAAACAGGGACAACTGGTTGCTGCTTTGGGAAGCCCCGAGGGACTCCGAAACTCACTTTCGTTGGGAGTCGTGAGTTCGGTAGAGCAGCAAATTGAACCTGACGATTCTTTGGTATACGTCCAGACGGACGTCGCACTAGCTGCGGGCAGCAGTGGCGGACCATTGGTCGACATTCAAGGAGGAATGGTCGGAATCAACGTATTCAGCTTAACGCAACGAGGAAGAGAAGAAGGCCTAGGGTTCGCGGTTCCGAGCCCGATGGTCCGGTTCGTTTACGGTCAGATTCGGCATTATGGTTTTGTTCCGAGGCCATATTTCGGTGTGGACGTGCAAGGGATAACACCAACTCTGGCCTCAGCACTGGGGTTGCCGACGGATTCGGGCGTGATTGTCGCGGGTGTTGGTCCAGGAAGTCTAGCCCAAAACGAGGGCCTGCAGGCGGGAGACGTGCTTGTTAGCCTCGATGGAATGCCCCTGCAAAATGTTCCTCAACTGACGTGGTTACTTCTTCACAAGCACATAGGCGACCGAACACGGCTTGAGATCCAGCGAAAGTCGAGCAAGATTTTTTTGGACGCGTCTTTGATCAGTGAGCCTTCGGATCCTGAGGGCTCCATCGCGACGATTGATATCGAAGAAAACCTCGTGGCCAAGTTGGGTATCGTGGGTTCTGCGCGGAAGCACGGAACTGCTGGGCCGTCCCCCACAGCCTCGGGGCCGGGTGTGTTAGTCGTGGCTCGGCTGCGCGAAAGCGACACGCGAGCCGAATTAGCCGCCGGCGACGTGATCTGCTCCGTGAACTCCGTCCCGATTACTTCGGTCGCACAGTTACGCGCGACCATCGAGAGTTTTAAACCTGGGGACGCGATTGCGCTACAGTTGGAAAGGAAGGGCAAGCTGATGTATATAGCGTTCGAAATGGATTGAGAGCCTACAGCACATCGTCGCTCTGCATCTGCTTCACCACAAGCTTCACCAATTCGTTGATTGCCTTATGGGGTTTGGAAGGATTGAATGTGTCAGTAATGCCCGTCCACACGAGTTCTCCCTCCTGCGAGGAGACTACATAAAAATTAGTTTCGATGCGTACCTTCTTTTCTTTTTTCAGATAGTCGGGAGCGTAGACTACCGGGTATACCGCGCCGTAGTATCCATAGAAGCTATTGTAATAAGGATACGGAACCATGTAGGGACCACCGGGGATATAGGTGATGGTATTTTCCACCTTGATCAAGCGCGACACTACAACGGCGTCAATCTTGTTCTCGCGGATCTGGGTCCTGAGATAATTGAGGTCAAACTGGGTACCCTCGGGCCTGAGCAAGATAATGTTGCCAGGAATCGCCTCCACGCCAGTAGCGGCAAGCTGCGCGGCCAGAGCATCCTCGAAGTCGGCGCGAATCTCAGTTTTGTCGCTCAGCCCTAGGGCCAGCACCCGCTGAAACTTCTTGCTTGATGTATGGTTTGGATTCTTCCAGCTCATTACGACCTTGCTGGACTTAGCGGCAGCCAATACGACCGCCAGCAGACATATAGTCAAGATCCCGTTCCAGCGATGCATCGACATTTGCCCTCGAAAAGAGAAAAGTTTCCGCTAATCAGGAGTGAGCCGGCCATACAGCAAGGACCGCATCCACTGCGAGTCCGGTTGACTTAAGCCTCTCAAAGCGGGGATTAGCCCGACGCTTGATGTGCTCAGCCGAGCAGACTCCGCACGTGGTTGCCGCTGCAGATCCGGCTCGCGAGCTCACGAAATCCCTCAACATCTTCAGGAGGGGCGAACAACCCACTTTCTTCCTCGGCAAGCTCGCCGGGACGTGAGAGCGGCAGCCTCACGTGACGGCTAACGAGGTCGTAAGTACCGAAGACTACGCCCAGATCCGGGGATTGGATGCGAAATTCCTGGCGTAGGCAATAGGCGCTCCAGGCGGCGTTCAACACGACCGCCGCCTCCAGCAGTGCTGCTCGGTACTTCGGCCTACGAATGACTTCGAAGCCGTAGATTGTTTCCAGACCCACCGCAGCTACCCGCACGGCGACTTGGATTTGGTCTACGATCGACCGGAGGGGGTGATCGGTCGCAATGTCCAGATAGCGACGCGGCTCCAGGTACAGTTTCACTGCCTCGGTGACGGCGCTGCACTGCGCGTGTCCCAGCACAACCAAAAGCTTGAGCGTCGAAGGAAAATGGCTTACTGCGTACCGCACGCTGCCCAGGCATTCCTGCCCGAGCACATTGCCGGCAACCCGTACAACGAAGAGTTCGTTGCAGCCTTGGCTGAATACCATTTCTGTGGGAACGCGAGCGTCGGCGCAGCCCAAGACGGCAGCAAAAGGAGCCTGCACGGGCGCGCCTCCGTTCCCCGCGCCCCAGCCCAGAGCCCGCGGATCAAACGGGATGACCCGCGTCTTCGCGCCCGCGTAGCCGGTGTCAGTCATTTCCACGAAGTCACGATTGCCTTGCACCAGGAGCCGACAAGCCTCTTCCGAGGTCTGGGGCATCTGGTGCGACGTGGCCTTCGCAGGATCGAAGCGATTGATGAGCTCGAACATAGTGTCCTGGTGCTATGTGCGCCCCATAGCGAGTTAGCTCGCCACGCGGAGTGCTGGTTTTCTCTGCTCGACGAGAGCCGTGATTCGCATTCGCTGCGCGATCCCGGGAATTCTCGTTTCGAGTCCTTCCGCATGGAGCAGATCGCGCACGTCCCCGTGAACTTCAGCCAATGAAAGCGATGCGCCCGCTTGTGCCACTTGCTCATCGAGTTCGCGGAGCATCCGCACTCCCGCCAAGTCGATGTTCGCCGAAGTAGACAGGTCGATAATCACCAGGTCCACGGCGCCGCGTCGACGCATGCGTTGCAGCACCTCGTTCTTCACGTTCTCGGCATTGAAGTAAAACAGTCCCGCTTCCACCCGCAGCACCACCGCCTGTGGGATCGTTTCACTCTCGGGATAGCGCGATGAATCGGCAAACCGGTCGGTTCCCGGCAGTCGTCCCAACACGGCGATTCTGGGATTGGAAGCCCGTTTCAGCAGAAGCAGGATGGAAAAGATAGCCGCCAGCAGCACGCCCTTGAGGATTCCAAACGCCAACACCCCCACCGTGGCCACCATGGCCACACGAAATTCCACTCTGCTGACCCGGTACAGATGCCGAAGTTCCCGGGGTCGAATCAATCCCCCGACTGCGATCAGCACGACCGCAGCCAGAACCGGCTCAGGCAGGTTTTTCATCAACCCAGTCAAGAACAACAGGACGACACCGATGCCGGCCGAGGCAACCACCAGGGCGACCGGAGTTTGGGCGCCTCCCTTTTCGTTCACGGCCGATTGCGACATACCTCCCGCGAGTGGATAGCCTTGCCCCAAACCCGCCGCTAGATTGGCAAATCCCAGCGCCAGTAACTCCTGGCCCGCGCTGATAGGATAGCCATGCTTGATGGAAAATGTCCGGGCCACGGAGATGCTCTCCACGTATGACAGCAGAAAACACGCTAGTGCAACTCCAAGCAGGTTATCCACTTCGCTCCATTGCACAACCGGCCAAGCAAAATGAGGAAACCCTTGGGGAATCGCGCCCACCGTTTTCACGCCTCGACCACTCAGCGAAGAGAACGACATCACCACGATCGAGAGGGCAACCACAAACAGCGCGATTGGCCGTCGGGGCAACAGTCGCTCGCCTAAGACAAGAAGCGCGAGAGCACCCAGTCCTACACCCAGGGTTGCCAGATTGGTCTCCCCGAGGTGCCAGAAGACTTCGATAATCCGAGTGAAGAAATTGCTCCCCCCACCCCTGATGCCAAACAACTCGGAGACAAAATTTGCGATGTTTCCCAATCGGAGAGTCCAGGCAAGGATGCCGATAAGCCCTGCCAGCACCGCTACGGCCGCCGCCAGGTGGGTCTGGCGCAGCGCATCTCCGGCCGCCAACGTACCCAGGGCCGACCCAATCAAAATCGAGATTGCGGAGGTTGGGCCGATGGCTAGCTGTCGGGAGGTTCCGAACGCTGCGTAGGCGAAACCTCCCACCAGGTAACAATAAAGACCAGCTTGAGGGGGCAAGCCGGCAAGCGAAGCATAGGCCACTGAAACCGGAACGGCGTAGGCTGCCAGGGTAAGTCCCGCAACCATGTCCGGACGCAGCCAGCTTCTCTGATATCGCGGCAACCACCCGATGACGGGGAGCGCCGAACGGATGCGATTACGCCAGGGGTGATCGTCATCCGACTGGGTCCTCATTGAGTTCCCTCCCCTGCACCCTCGGTTCGGCTATCAGGCCTCCGCACCACCTACCCGGCAACCTGCTCACGAGTAATTCGAGCCACCATTTCTGATTTCGCGATTTGCAACGCATCGGCCGGTTTCAAACGAGCGAACGAATCAAGCGTGCGCGCGATGACTCCGGTCCATCCGGTTTGATGGCTGGCCCCAAGTCCGGCGCCGTTGTCCGCTTGGAAATACTCGTAGAACAAAATGTAATCCTTCCAGTGCGGGTCTTCCTGGAACTTCTTGGTTCCGCCATAGACGGGGCGCTTGCCGTTCTCATTGCGGAGAAAGATGCTCGACAATCTACGCGCAATCTCTTTTGCCACCTCAAACAACGTCATGAACTTTCCAGAACCCGTGGGGCACTCGACCTTGAAGTCGTCGCCGTAGAACTGGTAGAGGTTCAGCAAACCGCGGATCAAGAGCAAATTCACCGGCATCCAGACGGGGCCGCGCCAGTTGGAATTACCCCCGAACATCCCGTTATCTGACTCCGCCGGCAGATATTGGACTTTAAATTCCTGTCCGCTCAGGTTGAACACAAACGGATGCTCCAGGTGATATTTGGACAGGGAGCGGATGCCGTACGGACCAAAGAATTCATTTTCGTCGAGCATGTAAGCCAGAATCCGCTCGACCTTTTCCTTGTTGCAAACCGACAGGAGTCGACGCTCGGCGTACCCCACGAACGTACCATCCGCCGGTGCAATATGCTTGAGCAAGTCGGGATGGCGCTTCTTGAACAAATCAATCAGTGCCTGCAGCCGCGGATGGCGCACCAAGATGCCTTGTGCTTCCAACACGCTCGACGCGCAGAGTGGAAGCAATCCCACCATCGATCGGACTTTCAGTCGCATCGCATCGCCATTCGGGAAATGGAGCAGATCGTAAAAGAATCCTTCCTTGCTGTCCCACATCTCGTCGTGGTTCTCGCCAATGCGGTCCATGGCGTAAGTGATCCAGACAAAGTGTTCGACAAAACGGTAAGCAACGTCCTCATACATGGAGTCGTAGTCCGTCAGAATGAGCGCGATCTCCAGCATGTTCTGGCAATAGAAAGCCATCCAGGCGGTACCATCTGCCTGATCGAGGTGACCGCCCGTCGGGAGTTGGGCACTGCGGTCGAAGACTCCGATATTGTCGAGTCCAAGAAACCCGCCGGCGAAGACGTTCTTACCCTCAGGGTCTTTCCGGTTAACCCACCAGTTGAAGTTCAGCATCAGGCCTTGAAACGAGCGCTCCAGGAAACGAAGATCCGCGCGGCCCAACTCTTTTTCAATGTTGTAAAGAAATAGTGTTGCCCAGGCATGCACAGGTGGATTGACGTCACTGAAATTCCACTCGTAGGCGGGGATCTGTCCGTTGGGATGCGAATAGAGGTTCCGCAGCATCAGCAGAAGCTGATCCTTGGCAAAATCGAAGTCCACCAACGAAAGGGCAATCGTATGAAAAGCCAAGTCCCACGCTGCATACCAGGGATATTCCCATTTGTCGGGCATCGAAATGATGTCTCGGTTCAGCATGTGGAACCACTCGGCATTGCGAACGTTCTTCTGATCAAATCCGGTCAACGGATGACCTTCATGTTCCTCGAGCCAACGGTCGAGGTCGAAATAGTAGTATTGCTTGCTCCACAACATCCCGGCCAGAGCCTGGCGGTGCACGCTGCGTTCATCCTCACTCAAAGAATGAGGGGTGATTCGGTCGTAGAATTCGTCGGCATCGGCCAGGCGAGCAGCAAATATCTGGTCGAACGTAGCGAAGGCGTCGGCTGGTGGTTTCGCACTCAGGCGCAACCGGACTACTTTGCTGCCACCAGCTTGGACTTCAAGACGATAGAGAGCCGCGGCCTTAGTGCCCAGCTTGGAGGGATTCACAGCATCGTGATCGCCGGCGATCACATAATTATGAAAAGCATCTTTTACAAATGGCGACGGATTAGATTGGCCCCACAGGCGACTCGCGTTGGACTCATTTTCCGTAAACAACAGTTCTGGATTACCGTCGCACTGAAGCGTGCGGTCACCCAGCTGATCATGCGAAGCCAGTACTGTTCCCTCTTTCACCTGCTGTATCCCCGGCTTGAGTGCACCCTCGTCCCATGACCAGGTATTGCGAAACCATAGTGTCGGGAGCAAATGAATCTCTGCCGCTTCCGAGCCACGGTTGTACGCCGTGATGCGAACCAGCAAGTCCTCCGGATCTCCCTTGGCGTATTCGACGAACACATCGAAATATCGATCAGCATCGAACACACCCGTGTCGAGCAGTTCATACTCCAGGTCTTCGCGTGATAAACGCCCATTTGTTTCCACCAGGGTGCGATAAGGGAATTCCTGCTGCGGATACTTGTACAGATACTTCATGTAGGAGTGCGTCGGCGTGCTGTCGAGATAGAAGTAGTATTCCTTTACATCCTCGCCGTGATTGCCCTCGCTATTGGTCAGGCCGAACAGGCGTTCTTTCAGGATCGGATCCTGGCCGTTCCACAGTGCAATCGCGAAACACAGTTGCTGCTTGTCATCGGAGATACCGGCCAGCCCATCTTCCCCCCAGCGGTAAGCACGGGAGCGAGCCTGGTCATGGCTGAAATAATTCCAGGCATTCCCGTCCTGGCTGTAGTCTTCCCGCACTGTCCCCCACTGGCGTTCACTGAGATACGGTCCCCATTTCTTCCATGGAATTTCCTTTTCGCGGGATTCATTCAGCCTGCGCTGCTCGTTGGTTTCAACATAGGCAAGGTGAGGTTTCTGGATCGATTTCATCACGATTTCTCCGAGGAGGTGAGCAGCATCCCGCGCGTAATACTAGAACGGCCTTGCTAAGTCTCGGTACTGACAGAACTGACAGCTGAGTGCCGGTGCGATAAGCACCTTCAGGCGGGCATCGTCATCATCCATAGAACCCTGGCTATTCCTGACGAGGATTGAAGGACAAGTCAATGGCACGATGCATCGTCGTGAAAGCTGCGACTCCCGAACATCGACGCCAGGAAATGCCCACACGTGATGATCTTCTGGGAGAGCGGCTCATCGCGCAGGGCATTGGCTGATAGTGCATATTTCGCTGTGTCCATAGACTTTCGCGCTTCTACCAGTTTGTTGCTCCACTGGCGCACGGCCTCGAACTCGTTGTTGAGTAACTGAAGAGCATTGCGATCCGCTTCGGTCCTGGCCGCTGCGGACGCCAAATTGACATTATGCGAGGCTTGTTCGCGGTAGGTAGCCACCCAACTTTCTGTGACTTGGTATCCATTTTGAATGGCGTAGCCGAGAGTGCTAGCCCATTCTCTCATCTCGGCTATCGCTTCGATCCCTGCCTTCATGAAGTCCTGCGACAATCCGGAGTCGTCCGCCGGACTTGGAGGCGGAACGGTGGTGGGACTACTCACCGCGGGAATGGGTAAATTCAGGACAATGCGGCTCGCCTCGAACCGCAACGACCCATCGGTGATACGAGCCACCGCGTCCAGATCAACATAAAAGCGGCCGTCGATCTTGACTAAGTCCGCTTGCCCGGCCTGTCCGTTGATAACCAACGTGCGGCTTTGATGGTTCACTTGCGCCAACGTGGTTCCGGGTACGGAGACCAACACCAGGCACATTACTGAAATACTCCACAAATGCTTTCGCATGAGGTGTGTCCCCAACCGAGCGTTCGACGCGCAGAGTGCTTTGGCGATACCGAGGCTTAGCTTAAACACGAGCGCGGCATGGTTGAACTGTCAAGAATGATAGTTCTGTGGGCATCGCAAGAAACGCCCTTGACGTAGATGGGCAGCGCACCTCAAACGTCTGGCGGCGGTCAGAGCGCTATTCGCCAAAGGACTGGCTCGCCCTGCCAGACCTTGTGAGGAGCCAAACCTGTTCGATCTGCTAGTTTCTCGCTGAGACAGTCTGGAGGAGAATTCAGGCGTAAGGACCACGAACTGTCCTGCACAGACAAAGCGTTGGTGTGACTTAAGCGCGTTCTGGCCCCGGACATTCGAAATGAAACCGAGAAATTAACATAATTTTGACGGTCGTCCCAACCTGAAGAACTGTCAATTTTGGCAGTCGTGCCCCGCTTCTGCGAGGGTGATCATTGAGTTGACACTCGAGAGCATCTGATCCGCGGAGAGGTGAAATGAAATCACGAGAACTCAGGCGCGAAGCCATATACCGGGATACGAGAACTTGGCCCCGCCCGGCAGGACCGCGACAGCGGTTGGAAGGACACTCGCTATGAAACCGAAACACTCCCGGTCAGGATTTGCGACTCCCATCATTCGAAACCTCATGGCGCTCCTTTGCTCAGTCGTGCTTGTACCTGGAGATTTTGGTCTGCTCGCAAGTCCCGCTCCACTGCAGGCGGCCGCCGCTGGTGACGAATCGGCTGCTGTGGTTCCGGCCGACCAACTCGATTCTCTAGTTGCTCCAATCGCGCTCTATCCTGATCCGATGTTGAGCCAAACGCTGGTGGCTTCCACCTATCCCCTGGAAATTATCCAGCTCCAGCAGTGGTTGGGGAAAAACAAGAACCTGAAGGATAAAGCTCTCGCCGATGCGGTGGCGAAGCAGCCCTGGGATGCAAGTATTCAGGCCATGGCAGCGCTTCCGGATGTGGTCAAACAGATGGCAGAAAACATCCAGTGGACGACGGATCTCGGCAATGCTTTTCTGGCGCAGCAGAGCGATGTCATGGACGCTGTACAACGTATGCGCAAGAAAGCTAAGGACGCGGGGAACTTGAAATCAAGTGAGCAGCAGAAAGTAGAAACCCAGGTGGTCGAAAGCAAGCAGGTCATCGTGATCCAGCAGGCCAGTCCGGAAGTTGTGTATGTACCCAGTTATAACCCGACCGTCGTGTACGGAGCGCCGGCTTATCCGTACCCGCCCATTGCGTATCCGCCGCCGGGGTATTACGCCGCGGGTATGGCGATTTCATTTGGCGTCGGGCTCGCAATGGGAGCGGCCTGGGGCGGCGGCTGGGGCTACAACAACAACTGGGGCGGTGGCAACAACAATATCAACATCAATACCAACAACAACTTCGTAAAAAACTCCAACCGTCAGAACGTCTCGAATCGGTCAGGCGGCGGCAACACCTGGCAACATAATCCACAGCACCGCGGAGGCGCCCCTTACTCGAATCGGGCGACTGCAAACAAGTATGGTGGCTCAGCTCGCGGAGATTCCATGGCCTCGCGGCAGGACAGGGCGCGCCATAACCAGGGTCAGCGTGGAGACAGGCAACAGGCGGGTTCTCGCGACCGGGGCAATGCTTCGGGGGGACGCCAGCAGGCAGGCGTCAGTGACCGCACGTCTGGCGGCCGAGACGCCGGCAACCGGGGTTCGGGAGGGAACACGGGTAATCGAGGGTCGGGTGCCAGCGCTGGCAACATGAGTTCGAATCGTGGTGGCGGAGGCGGCGGAGACCGTGTCGGCAACCGCAGCACTTCGAGCGGCGGTGGAGGATCCCGTAATTCCAGCGCCTTTGGGGGTAGTTCCGGAGGCAGCGCGCGGGCCAGCAGCTCCCGCGGGTCCTCCAGCATGGGAGGTTCCCGCAGCGGCGGTTCGCGCGGCGGCGGCGGCGGCGGCGGAAGGCGGAGGTGAGGACGTCATGACTAAGGAGAAGCACATGAAATCAAGACCATCTACCTCTATCACACGGAACTCTCTGCTCGTGTTCTGGGTCGCCATCCTATCGTGTTGTACTCTGGCAGTCACTGTCTATGCACAGTCGACAGCGCAGGCACAAAAGGCGTTTGACACGCCTCAACAGGCCGTCGAAGCGTTGATTGCGGCAACAGGCAGCTATGACGTTTCCGCCCTGCTTGAAATCTTCGGTCCAGACGGCAAGGACTTTATTGCCTCTGCAGATCCGGTTAGGGACAAGAACGTTGCTGCTGCGTTTGCCGCGAAGGCCAACGAAAAGAAAGTCGTAACCATAGACCCGAAGAACAAGACCCTCGCCATTCTCTCGGTTGGCAATGACGATTTTCCGTTTCCAGTTCCGATCGTCAAACAGGGTGGGAAGTGGCATTTCAACTCCAAAGAGGGGCGGAACGAGATTCTCTTGCGGCGGATTGGAGCCAACGAGCTCGACGCAATCCAAATCTGTCGAGGTTTTGTCGATGCACAGAAAGAATATGCCTCAGAGGTTCACGATAATTCGGGAGTCAATCAATACGCACAGAAAATCATCAGCACTCCCGGAAAGCGCGACGGTCTGTTCTGGCGGAACGAAGATGGAACGCCGGGTGGCCCCATCGGCGAGAACGTTGCCCGGGCCATTGAGGAAGGTTACTCCAGCAAAACCTCACCGTATCACGGCTACTATTTCAAGGTATTGAAAGGGCAAGGGCCCGCGGCGGCGTTGGGACAGCTTGATTACGTGATCGAGGGAGTCATGATCGGCGGGTTCGCTCTCGTTGCGGTCCCGGCCGAATATCGCGTCACCGGGGTCAAGACCTTCATGGTCAGCTACGACAGTATCGTTTACGAAAAGGATATGGGACCGGATTCGCTCAACTTAGCCAAGAACATGGAGCGCTACAACCCCGACAAGACTTGGCACCGCACTGACGACCAGTGGCCCGCAGATCTTGTCGCCACTTCCGATTGAAGGTGCCACGAACCAGTGGTGAGCTGGACTGTGGCTCGTGCGGCCTGGCCCCTTACGCGTTGGCAAACGGAAGCCCCAGAGTATTGTCGAAAGTTCCGCAGAGCTCCAGCTGTACAAAGCCGCAAGCCGGACACAATGCCTCATCGAGCACGAACAGTGAATGAATCGATACAAATGAATTGCACTGGCCACAACGCCACAACGTGGCACGGTGTTGCGGAACCGAGGCACAGCTGTTCGTGATTTCCATGTTAAACATCGTGAACGCCTTGCTTAAAGTTAAGCTGAGACTATCTATGGCAGCACAGAGGTGGGAACTGTCAGTTGTCGCAGGCCCCGGTCTGGGTGGTCACGCCCTGCAACGAGTGGTCGTAGCGCCGCTCTGTGCGGCAGGCAAAGAGGAGTCCTGCCCTCCTAATCAATGGACGCTTCGCGTACATGAGGTGAGCCAAGGCCCTGAAGGGCGTACCGGAGTGACCCGACGGCGGCCTGATATCAGATGAAACCAGGGTAGAAGGCCCAGGGCACCGGGAACGGGCGAAGCTGTAACAAGTGACAGTTTTTTGTCGGTCTGATGTCATTGTACCCTTTCTGGGCGCTCCCCTTTTTGTAGGAGGAGCTTCCACTTGAGTTGGCGACGTCTTCGGAGATCGCGTGAAACTGAACCACCATAAGCTTTGGACCTGTTTGTTGGCAGTGGCACTTCCCATAGTCAACGCTTTCGCCCAGAAAGTGAGTGTGGGCTACGACAAGAGCGCAGACTTCTCGAAGTATAAAAGTTACACGTGGGCGCAGCCTACGACACCACCCAGCAGGCCACTGCTCTATTTAAATATCGAAGGCGCGATCGATTACGAACTGAAGGCCAAGGGGCTGACAAGGACGGAAACCAATGGCGATCTCATCCTGGTTCCTGGAGGAGGAATGGAGCTTGGCATGAACAACGCTGTGGGGACGCCGATCATGCCCACCTATAGCGGTCCGCCACCCGCAATGGACGCCACTATGTGGACGGGAGCAGCGGGGCCTTCGAACCTCCTGGCGCCATACGTTCCAGAAGGAAGCCTGATGCTCAATCTCATCGACCGAAATGCCAATAAGGTGGTCTGGACCGGCACGGTTAAACAGAAGCTCGACATGGAGAACAAGAAGAAGTCCCTCAAGCTGATCGACAAAGCGATTGTCAAACTACTGAAGGACTTCCCGCCGAGAGAGAAGTGAGAACAGCACCGTCGTTCGGATCGAGTGGGTTCGGTCTCGTCATGCATTGCGGGATACCAGAGTAAGGCTCTGTCATTAGCATCGGTTTCGACTTCCAAACAAATCAAGGCTCCACAAGAGGAATGTCGGAGGCTACCTGCAGATCCATCAGAACCCCGATCCTCCGGTCGACCTGAAAGAATAACGCGACCACTTTTCCAGGCAGCACCTTCTGAAAAATCGGAATATATTTGATTCTCAATTGGATCGCTGCGTCGTCCGCTGCAGTCCACCTCTCCATGATGCTCTGAGCCTGAGCATCGGTAAACGCGGCATAGTTCGCAGCGTATTCCTTTATGAGGGAGAGCTTGGTATCGTAGATCTTTGCCAGTTCCGCCGCGTACTGGTCATAGATTGGCCAAAACTTCTGCGCTTCGGCGGCGGTCAATGTAACATTAGCGGCCACAATTTGTTTTCTCTGTGACCGTAAGTCTTTGCGCAATAGCTGGAGATCTCGATCGGCCGTTGCTGCAACATTTTGCGAAAGTAATGGTCCACGCCCAAGCAAGATTCCTGCCACAATGAAAGCAGCAAATATAATCTTTCCCATCGTTCTCCCTTCCGGTACAGAGTGCGACGAAGCTTCTGCAATTAAGGCCGCTAAGGAGTAGACGACGAGGCGCCGTAATGCAGCGGGTCCGCGCTCGTATCAAGTTAAGTTCAGAATACCCTCACTGCTACTGGCACAATTGACAGTCAACTGGTTCCTTTACAACAACTACTGCTGCGCCTCAACGGTTAGCCTCTCCTCGGGGGGCGGCACTCTGGGTTCGTCACCCCCCATCACATCAGCCAGCTGCCTCTTTACTTGGTGGAATTCGCTCGTGTCTACTACATAGTCGGTCTGGGGCACAAGACGATTCGTAGCTTGCGTCGCCCGCCTTATCCTCGTGACAGTCGAGGGATGCGTATCGAAGAGCCGAGCGAAGAAGGATGATGGTTCTCCTTCCTCCTGACACGCATTTTTGAGAAGGCGCGCTAACGCAATGGGATCGTATCCGGAAGCGGCCTCGTACTTGAGTGCCAGCCGATCCGCCTCGAATTCAGCATTGCGTGCCAGTTTGAGGGTAACGAGCCGACCGAGGCGCCAACGTCTTTTGGCCTCGAGCTTGGTGAAATGCCGGGCGGTGACGTGTCCGGTCTCGTGGGCTAGAGCGGCGATCAACTCAGCTTCGTCGTCGGCAGTTAGAATCATCCCGCTAGTCACATAGAGAAATCCTCCAGGAAATGAGTACGCATTGGCTTCGGAATCGTTAACAAGTTTCACGAAGAAGCACCCTCGCAAATGGGAATTGAGTACGATGGCCTGCTCCAGGCGATTCAAATACTCGGTGATGTTGGGATCTG
>WNFP01008100.1_pt1 | contig 15518 bp, 13 predicted proteins | sample 5400201 | NCBI WGS metagenome assembly WNFP01 (sample SAMN13153355, study PRJNA577476) | soil metagenome | isolation source: 115 cm saprolite under Madrone tree | place: USA:California | collected 2016-06-14
CCGCGGGCTGATTATTTTTTGGATTATTAACCTGGGGTTTCGCTGCGCTCCACCCCAGGCTTTATGTCGTCTCCCGCTACCCCGGACTAACTGGAGCTGTCGGACTATTACGGTTGTGGCCGGGATGTTTGACTCTGCTGATTCAGACCGCGATTTAGCAGCATCTTTACTTCCACACGCCGGTTCTGCGCCCGCCCGGTTGGGGTGGTGTTGTCGGCCACGGCCGCTGTCTTGCCATAACCCATCGGCGTCACAAAACGCCTCAGCGGAATCTTGTGATACACCGCCAGATACTGGACCACGGCATCGGCACGCTCACGACTCAGCCGGAAATTTTTCGCTTCGCTGCCCGTAGAATCCGTATGTCCGGCAACTTCGATCGTATACGCTTTCGCACTTTCGGCTTTAGCAGCGAAGTCGTCAAGTTGTTGCTTGGCTTCCGGTGAAAGCACCGCGCTGTTTACCCGAAAAGTCACGGCGACGTTCGCCTGCACGTCATAGTCATCGAGCGCCGAGACGCGTTCATTCACCGCGGTTACTTGTTGACGAGCCTCCGCGGCGATGGAGTAGAGCTCATCCATCTGGCCTGACATGGCCTTTTGGTTTTCTTCGACCGGCGAGACGCGGGTGTCGGATGTGATCGCGGCCCGCATATCCGACTCATTGAACCGAATTTTATCCGCCACGAGTTGCCCCTGCGAATCACCACGTCCTTCGACTTCTACGATCAGTCCCCGCAGAATATCGGTGACTGGATATTTCTTGCCGCTGCGAAGGAAACCTCCATTGGTCTTGATGCTGGTGTTATCGTTGATTAAGACTTGATAATCGGCGCGACTCCGGTCGCGTATGGTGAAAGTGTCCGCGTCGCGCGACATGACGACCCCCTGGAATTTCATCCTCGATCCATTGGGGACAGATCGGAGACTTAGATTTTGATTGTTAGCGCTGGGGATGGTTGAAACTTGCGCGGAGACCAGAGGCACTATCGCCGCCACTAGGGCCAGGCAGCAAAACATTGTGAATGGTCTAACATAATTCATCGGTCTATTGCTCATGATTTCGCTCCTTAAGGATTTGATTCGATCGGAATGAAACAAGACATTCCTTTTTCGTCGCCCGGGAACTCTGGAAGATTGCAGCACCGTAGCGGCGAACCAAACATTCTTTCTCAATCTCTTTTGTGCTTTGTTGCAGAAGAGCGACGGTTGCCTGCTAAATTTGCGGTGAAGGTTTGGTAAGGGGAGTAGGTAAGAGTGGGGTTGCTAATCTCGGGGCATTAGCCCGACCGGCAGGGAGGGCTCCTCGGTGTATTGATTGAAGCCCTCCCTGACGGTCGGGCTAGTGCCCCGTGCGAGGCGCTCTCGGCAAAGCTCGCATAAAAGTGCGTTCGTACTTAGTGAAGCACTCTGTTTGTTCGTAATGGCGGGTGATGGCAAGACACTCAGGGTCATTCGCGACTTCGCGGCGGTAAGATTCATAAGCTGCGACGTTGGGAAAACTGAACAAAGCTATTGCGACGTTGTACGGGCCTGCTTCACCGATGCCGGGAAAACTGAATTCCGCCAATGGAGGAGCGTCGCCAGGAACAAAGTAACCTTGGTGCGTTCCGCCGTATTTTTCAATTAGACGCATCCAGACAGACGCGTAATGTTCGAACTCGACCAGCTTTTCCGGATTAATCGTGTAGCGCAGGAAACAGGTAATCAATTGTCGTCTCCTCTTCGATAAGGTTAGAAGTTCGGTCTAATGCGTATCGCGCATGAATGATAATAGGATACAGCACTCTTAACGGTAGCGCGGGGTGCGAAAAAGAGCTGATGATCCGGTCGCTATCGCTCCGGTTCTGTAACTCTGTCGCCTGCTAAAGCGGGCTTGGAACCTTTTTTTCCGCATTCACCCCGAGCAAGCGAACGGCGATCTCGCCTTCGCTCATTGATACTTTGACCCACCCGCTCACGCGGGTGGTACTGACCTCATCGCGGTCATTGACGCGTAACTTCATCTCGTTACATCGAGGTTCGGGCTCGCCTAAGTTATAATCTCTTAGCCTCAGATCGGCAGAGCTAGGTAACTGTGGGAATCCACGTTGCCCGCAAGAAGGTAGCTGAGGCAACGTTATTCTAAAAAAGATTGGACTTATCATGGCTGCAAAACCTCCAGGTTCGCGTTTGAAATCATATACACCGCAGGGAATCGTCAACGCGCCGCCCAATGAACGCAAGCACATTCTGCGCCGGTTTTGGTTTCCGGCAGTGATTCTGCTGGCGCTGGCCGCCGGCGGATTGACCGGCATCATCGCCGCGTATCAGCTCAATTATTCACAGGCAGCCAGCGAGGTTGCCGCGCTGGCGACCTACCGGCCCAGCGTGGTGACGCGCATCTATGCCGACGATGGCCAGACGGTGATTGGCGAGTTCGCGCTGGAAAAGCGTATCCCGCTGAAGTACGAACAGATTCCCGCCAACATGAAGAACGCGATCCTCGCGGTTGAAGACGCGCGCTTCTATGATCACATGGGCATCGATCCGATTCGTATCGTCGGCGCGACTTGGAAAAACCTGACCAGCGACAAGGTCGAAGGCGGCTCGACGCTGACGCAGCAACTCGCCAAAAATCTATTCCTCACTCGCGAGCAAACTCTGAAGCGCAAGATGAACGAGTGGCTGCTCGCTCTGCAGATCGAACGTTATTACACGAAGAACCAGATCATGGAGTTGTACGCGAACCACATCTTTCTGGGGGCGAACGCGTACGGAGTTGAGGCCGGGGCCGAAACCTACTTTGGCAAACAAGCGAAAGATCTAACCCTGGAAGAAGCGGCTTTGCTGGCCGGCGTTCCCAAAGCGCCGAGTGAATACTCGCCCACCGCGAATCCGGCGCGAGCCAAAGAACGGCGGGATTTGATCCTCGACTTGATGGCCAAGACCGGCTTTGCCAATCAATCGGATGTCGATGCCGCAAAAGCGAAACCAATTCAGCTTGCTGATTCGGCTTATTATCAGGCGCCCCAGGCGCTCTCTCCCGCTTTCGATTATCCGGTGGAATACATCCGTCAGGATCTCGAAGACAAGTACACCACGCGCGTGGCGCAGACCGGACTCGCAGTCTATTCAACCATCAATGTCGCGGCGCAAAAGAAAGCTTATGAAGTGGTGCGCTCCGGCTTGCGCCGCTATGACAAAGGACATGGCGGTTGGCGCTCTTCTTATGAAGCGATTCCCACCGCCGCCAACAACGGAGTGCCGACCACTCAGGAATTGGCCAGCTTCAAATATCCCGATTGGTACCGCAATGATTACCTGCCGGGCCGTTATTTGAGGGGCCTGGTGATGAAAGTCGACCAGAGCAGAGACGAAGCTACGGTGCGCTTTGGCAACTACACGGCAACGGTCACAGCTGCCGATACAGGTTGGGGCAAGCGCGCCCCGCGGACGGAATTCAAACCGGGCTATCTGGCTGAGTTCGAAATCAAGGAAGTCGATAAGAAAGCTCATCATCTGAAAGTCGAGTTGGTCCAGGTGCCCGCCGTGCAGGGCGCGATGATGACCCTGAATGCAAAAACCGGCGAGATCATCACGATGATCGGCGGTTACGATTTTCTGACGAACAAATTCAATAATGCCTTTCAGGCTTATCGCCAGACGGGCTCCGCTTTCAAGCCTTTCATTTATACCGCGGCGATCGAATGGGGCATGACGCCCGACACGACCGTCAGTGGCGCGGCCATCAACATCAACGGCTGGCAGCCGCACAACTATGATGGCTCGACCAGTTGCGGGGACCTGCCTTTGAAGACGGCCCTGGCTCATTCGATGAATATTCCTGCAGTGCATTTGCTGCAAACCGTGGGAATTCAAACCGGCGCCCAGATGGTCCGCCGCTTCGGTGTCAAGGTACCGATGGCTCCTTATCTCCCATCCGCTCTCGGCGCGACCGAAGTACCGCTTGATCAGATGGTTTCGGCCTACTCTACTTTTCCCAACAAGGGTGTGCGGGTCGAGCCGCACATGGTTCGGCGCGTGCTGGATCGCGACGGTGCGATCATGGAAGAATGGGAAAAGACCACCTACAAAGTGGTCAGTGAGTACGTAGCGCTAACGATGGTTTCGATGATGCGCGGCGTCGTGCAAGGCGGCACCGCGTCTTCGGCCCAGGTCCTGGGCGTGCCGCTCGCAGGCAAGACCGGGACGGTGAACGATCATACCGATGTTTGGTTTATTGGTTACACGCCGACGTATGTGACTGGCGTCTGGATGGGTTATCCGGGAAGAAAGAAACCGCTCGGCAACGAAATGACCGGGGCGGCCGGGGCTCTGCCTTACTTCATCGAGTTCATGAAAGATTTTCTGAAGGAAAAGCCGAAGGAAGATTTTCCGAAGGCGCCGACCATGCCCGAAGACATGAAAGAGATGTACAAGCAGCGTCAGCGTGAATTGCAACTCGAACGCGCGCAGATGACTGCGGATGAGGATCAGACCCAAACGGATCAGACTGCTAATCCGAATCCGAACACGATCACAACGCCGCGCCTGGAAGACAACACAGTGCCGGCACCGAAGACCGACGTGCCGCCAGAGCCGCGCACAAACACTGAAACTCCCAAAGAAACCAAGCCGGCGGCCCCGGCTGGGACTCCGGCACAGACTCGCCCGCGAGAGGCTGAACCGGCCAAGAAGAAAGGTAAGAAGGGTGATGACGGTCCGCCGGGATAATTGCCGAACGACTTCCAGAGGTCTGATTTCGGTCAGTTGAAGCATGAGCGGTTTCTTCCCCTCCCTTTGGGAGGGGTTAGGGGAGGGTTCATAGGTTGACGCAGATAAGCCCTCTCCCCGACCCTCTCCCAAAGGGAGAGGGAGTTAGACGGCTTCATTTTTTAGTTTTGTTTGTGCGAGAGTTCCGTTAATCGAAATGAGCACTCAAATCATCAGTCAAGCCGAAGCCATTGTCGAGATGATCGACCGCATGCCCGCTGACAGCGTGCTGATCCAGCACGGAGTTGGTTGGCACGACTATGAGGAATTGCTTGACGCGGTAGGGGAAGCTAGCAGTCTGCGGATTTGTTACGACGAGGGAACTCTTCAAGTCATGTCACCCTCATCCAAACACAAATACGTTACAAAAATGATCGAGCGCTTGGTGGATCGAATAAGTATTGATCAGCATATTAAGGTTCTGTTCTACGGATCGGCGACACTCAAGAAGCAAAGCGAACAGAAGGGAGCAGAGCCCGACGCCTGTTTCTACGTTCAGACCGCCGACGTAGTTGGCAAGAAAGATCAAATCGACTTTAATACCGATCCGCCGCCCGATGTTGTCTTAGAGATCGACATCCATCACGAATCGATTTCGAAGTTTCCAATCTACGCGGCCTTCGGCATTTCGGAGCTTTGGCGCTACGACGGCGAAGCGCTGACCATCTATCACTTGCGCGCTGGGCAATATGATTTGACGGACGGGAGCCTTGCCTTGCCGATACTCACCAGCGCGGTGCTCACCGAATTTCTCGCTCGCAGTCCGAAAGAAGATCAGTACGATATCGTGTTGGCGTTTGCAGAGTGGTTGAAGGCGCAGTAACCCTAAGCGGCAGGCCCAATCCCTGATCATGATTTGTCAGCGCTTTTATGGCGGGAGACTTTTCTACGTTTCAAACCGTCGGTTGACGTTCAAGGCGTGGATGATCGGCTGCCAGTTGTTCATCCGAGCGCGATCCGCGTCTGAAAGATTAACCTCATCAAACCAGCGAAAGCCCGGATCCTTGCGTGGCTCACCGGTTCGCTTCGGCTTAGCAATGTAATTCTGGAAGACCTCGGAAACGCGCGAAGCAAAGTCGGAATAACGATAGACGTAGAAATCTGGCAATTTGTTTTCGTGCAAATTCACCAACACAATGAAGGGAACCCCTGGTGTATCCGTAGGACCGATCTGATTACCGAGCTTCCACCCTTGAGTATTGTCTACTGAGCGAGTCTTCACTTGAATAGATACGGACGTAGTACCGTCGACATTAGTCGCTACTACGTCGAATAGAGGATTGTTCTTTGGTGTAAGGAGCGCCAGATAACCCATTCGACAGAGTTCGGCGCAAACGTAATACTCGCCAGCCGTGCCTACCAAGTTCTTGGCCATCTTAGCTGCGCTGTTCGACCCGTTTCGCTGACGCTTATCCCCGACAATCCGCATTCGCTTCCCGACGTGTTTGCCTCTCGTGCCCTGACTGAAATCGTATTCTCTACGCATCGTTAACCCTCTTCGTAAGCGCGACGCTCGCGTTTTGTCGGCGTGCGGGCGTTAATGATTCTGATCCTATCGCCGCGCTCGGCATATGATACTACCAGCAACCGCCGCTTGAAAGACCCTCCAACTGAAATGAACCGGAGCTCTACGAATGAATGATCCGGATCGTCAATCGTGATCTCAAATGGATCTGAGAAGACGGTCGCAGCTTCTTCAAAAGAAACCCGATGCTTCTTCTGGTTGAGAAGATTCTTGTTCTCATCCCATTCAACGATGCATTCAGCGCCACGGCTCGTCAAGTTACTGTCTCCATCTTCGTGTTGAGGATGGTAACGCGCCCGTCAATGCAACTAGACTTGCTATCTCACGATCTTCCCCAAAACATGTGGCAGCATCTTCCGCCACCACGGCCAGTCATGGTTCACATCGTGGCCCCACAACTCGAGCGAGTGCGGAATTCCTTTGGCGGTGAGAATGTCTGAGAGGTGCTGGCTACGCTTTGGATCTTCATAAGAACCCTGACCGGAAAGGATGTAGATCGCGTCGGCCCCGCGCAGGATCGGCAGGAAATAATCATCATTCAAACCCGAAAGATAATCGACCGGGTTATTAAAAAAGACGTTGTCGTCATAGAAGCCGTTCAAATAGGAACGTATGTCATAGCTGCCGCTCATCGCGATCACGCCGCTAAACAAATCGGGATGCTTGAAATACTCGTTCGCTGAAAGGAACGCACCCAGGCTGGCGCCCGTCGTAATCGGCCGCGCATCTTCGCCATTCTCGTTCCGGATCAAAGGCAACACTTCCTCGGTGATATACCGATCGTAACGCGTCAACAATTCCGCTTTCAGATTGGGCGGCATTTGCTCGTTCAGCAGGCTGTGCCGATTGACGCTGTTGATTGAATAGGCGCGGATGAGTCCCCGCTCGATGAAAGGCTTGATGGCATCGACGAGATAAAATCTTTCATACTCCAGATAATCCGCCGCCGCGGTCGGCAGCATCAAGAGTGTCTGGCCCGCGTGGCCATAGGCCACCAGAGGCATTTCCATCTGTAAATTCGAACTAAACCAACTTGTGGTTCTGCGTTCCATTAAACCTCACTTCTGATTAGAGATTTGTACTGGCGCCGAGGCGGCCAGAAATATTGTCGCACTTCGCGCTTAGGTGCAAGCCCGAGGAACCTGCGGCCCGAGACGCATTGCAAGCCCTACTTGCAGTCGACCCTCCGTACTTACTGGTCTTAAGCTGTCTTGCGCAAATGTCGCCTAACTATTGACGCACCCCAAAAGATGGGATAGCCTTTGCCGCGCTTCGTCACGAACGGGTTCTAACCAACGGACTGGCATGGCCGCCTTACCGCCTCATTGCCCATCGAACAGCAGAGCATCAACAATATGCCGAGACAGATGGTTTGGATTCTTGTTTGAGGACAATATGAAACGAAAAGCTAACTCGATACGCGTCATCCTTATCTCGTTGTCAATTGTAGCAGGAGCGAATGTTGCGAGGGCCCAGTCTGCTTCTCCTTCTCCCGCCCCAACCGCGTCGCCCAAAGCAGTCGAGACTCCCACCGCTTCTCCCACGCCGGCTCCTCCGCCCAGAGTAACAGGAACCGGAGGACACCTTGAGCTGGATGACATCATTCAAGTGCAGGTCGATCACTTTAGCGAGTGGGCCGCCACAAACGACGCCACAAAACTCGTTCCTTTCATCAATGGCCGCGCGATACGCGGTAATTATCCAGAAGAGATTCACCCGGACAAGAACCGGCTCCATTTCCATTTGGAGATCACTCCGGCAAACAAGGAGGTCTGGACCGATCTACTGGGCGCGCCAACAGGCACACACCATCCAGTTACCTTTACCATTGGGCTGGAGAATCAATCGCCCTTTGACAGTGTGTACGGTCAAGACAATCCGCTGCCTTTAACTGTAATTTCACCTGTGTACGGGGTGATCGCTTTCATCGTCTTATTGTTCACCGTGATCTTGTTTCTTTGGTTGGCGCGCACGACTAATCTGATTCGCGAGACTGGGACCTGTCCAGTGCCGGGTAAGCTCAGACCTTACAATCTTGGCCGCACCCAGATGGCTTTCTGGTTCTTCATGATCTATGCGTCCTACTTCACCATCTGGTGATGGGAATCAGCGCGGGAACGGCGCTGGGCGAGGCCTTGATCGACTCCGGCTCGGACAATGCAAACGCAGGTCGGCTACAGTCGGCGACGGCTGAAAAGCAATCGCTGGAACAGAGCATTCCCGCACTTCAGTCACAAATAGATACCCTCAACACCAGGACCAGCCTGGCGCCCGAAGATACGAGCAACCGAGATAGTCTCAACAAGCAACTGCAAGACAGTCGTACCCGGCTGGCCCAACTCAATCAGCAGATTCAAAGTCTCACGCCATCGGCGACGTCCGGTGCGAGCAAAGGATTTTTGACCGACATTTTGTCAGACGAGAGTGGCTACACCTTTCATCGTTTTCAGATTTTTGCCTGGACGATCGTGCTGGGAATCATGTTCGCGTCCTCGGTCTACAACAGTCTAACAATGCCGGAATTCAGCACCACTTTGCTGGGACTAATGGGAATCAGCTCAGGAACCTACATTGGTTTCAAGTTTCCCGAACAGAAGTAAATGCCTCTCGGTTAATTCGCGGACGCTACAACACCGCGGTCTCTTCCAACAGTCTACCGCTGTCAAACCTTTCCACGCCCAGTTGCTTTGCGTCGATCAGTTCGGATTGACCTTGCAGGATCAAATCAGCGGTGATGCGACCTGACGCCGGCGAATGCATAACGCCGTGGCCGCTAAAGCCGTTAACGAAAAACAGCCCTTTCACATTCGGCGACGGACCGATGATGGCGTGGTGATCGGGGGTCATCTCGTAGAGTCCGGCCCAGGCGCGGCGCGGATTCACTTCGGCTTCGGCCAGCACCGGCACGCGGGAAGCAGCATGCGTTAGGATTTTTTCGATGAAGGTCGGATCGAATTCAGTCTTGAAGCCCGGGGCCTCTTCGGGATCGTTCCACGCGAGGAGGATTCCCTTCCCTTCGCGCCGAAAATGAAAGCCGGTGGACATGTCGATCACCATGGGAAATCGTTTTGGCAATTGGTCGAACGGTTCAGTAGGGACCAGTTGACGTCGCAGGGGCTCGACGGGCAACTCGGCGCCGGCCATCCTGGCTACTTCCGCGGCCCAGGCGCCGGCGGCGTTGACGACCACTCGCGTTGAAATGAAACCACGAGTAGTCATGACTCCGGCGACACGGCGCTCATCCAATGCTGGAAGCACGGATGTTTCGTCCGCATTCTTTCGCAAGGCGCCGCTTGGGCTCCTGGATGGGGACGGGACGTCCGCGCTCCCAGCATCGACTTGAATTCCGATCACTTGCGTATCGAGCCACAAGCGCGCGCCGCGCTCGCGCGCGTTCAGCATGAACCCCATCATCACGCTGTGCGGGTCGACGAAGCCATCGGTCTGACAGAAAGTTCCACCCAGAATATCGTCCGCACGAAGCTGCGGCACCATTTCCAGAATCTCCGCGGGAGAAACCAGTTCGACATTGTTCACGCCCAGAGAAATTTGCCGATCGCGGTTGGCTTTCAAGTAATCAAGATGTCTTTCATTCGTGGCGCAAAACAAGTAACCGTGCGCGCGATAGTCAGCCGGGTGTCCTACTACTTCATCAAAGCGAGAGAAGAATTCGATCGAATAGCGTGACATCTGTATGTTTACAGGCGTCGAGAACTGCGCCCGCACACCGCCCATGCTCTTTCCGGTCGAGCCCTTGCCCTGGTGCGCTTCGCGCTCCAGCACCAGCACATTAGTGCAACCAGCCTCGGCCAGGTGATAAGCGACACTCGATCCGACGATGCCGCTACCGATGATGACGATGTCTGCGGTTTCCACAAGGAAAAAGTAAAGAAGGCGTTCGGGAGAGATCTGGAACCGGCCACGACTATGCCGCCCGATGTGCGGAAAGGCTATGTCTTTCCGGCTGGTCAACTACGTGATTTTGGGCCTGCGCGCCTGATCATGTTTGCTGGGGCCTATCCCGACGAAAGATTCACGCGGCGCAGCAACTCTTCAAAACGTGGATCGCTGCGCAGACTCTTGAGCATGGGATCTACCTTGACCAGAGCCGCGCCAGGTTCATGGGCGTTGAGTGCTTTCTCAAGCCAGGCGAATGCGGAACCTTTGTCTCCCAGACCAGCATAAATCGAGGCAATCTCCGTGGCGTGGCTGTGAAATTCCAGATCCATTTTCAAGCGGTTGAGAATCTTTAGAGCTTCTTCTCGACGACCGTTAAGCGCCGCGGCAAACGCCAGCCAGATATCCATTTCGGACTCTCTGGATGGGTCAAGGCGAATGACTTCTTTTAACTCCGCTGCAGCTTCCTCATGTTTACCTGTTTGCGTATACGCCTCACTCAAGCGTACGTGCGCTACTCGAAAACCGGGATCCAGGGCCAGCGCTTTCAGATACTGTGAGATTGCTTCGTCATAACGCTCGGCGAAGTACAGCATTTGACCAACGTCGGTGCTGATATTAACCGAGACGGGATCCAGGTCCCGGGCTCTCCTGATTTCAGACAGTGCCTCTTCCATGCGACCCAGCGACGCAAGGTTGTAAGCATGCCAATGACGAGCTGTGACGTAATCAGGAGCGAGCGAGATTGCCCTTTGGAATTCGAGCTCTGCTCCAGACCAATCCCATTCAATGGCGCTCTCGTAGTACGCGAGCGTAGCGTGTGCCTCGGCGAGGTTATCATCGATCGCGAGGGCCTTCAGCGCCAAAGTCTTTGGCGACTCGGTAATCGCCGGGTTTTCGCCTCCGCCCAATAAAAGGCAGTCTGCCATGCCCACGTAAGCTGGAGCGTAATTTGGATCAATTTCCAGGGCTCTGGCAAATTCGTGCGCAGCTTTCCAGATGTCGTCGGCTGTCCGTTTATTCCAATAATATCGACCTTTCAAATAAGCCTCGCGCGCCGCGGGATCTTCTGCCGTCTTAAGGCGAACTGGCGGCGCCTCACCCGATGCAGCCTTTGCGGCTCGCAAGTGGGCCGGCCTCACGTATCCGAAGTAAGCGGCGGCTACCGCGCCAATGATCAGGCAACTTGTGGCGAATATCATCGCGGGTTTCCTGCCTACTGCCGTCTGCCTACTGCTTACTGTTCTCAGACTTTCACTCTCTTCTTCCTTGAAGACGACATGAGTGCGTGTATGCCGATGCACCAGCCGCGCACTGCTCTCCTCCTGATTTATTGCGCGGACATCACCGTTGAAGCGAAATCCGTACCCGCGAACGGTCTCGACGTATCCGTCGCCGTTGACGCCGTTACTCAGAGTCTTCCGCAAGACAGAGATGTAATGATTCAAATTGCTCTCTTCCACAAACGAGTCGGGCCAGACCTGTTTGAGTAAAACGTCTTTCTTCAACACGCGACCGCTGTTTTGCACCAGCACGACCAGCGTGTCGAAAGCCTTAGGCGGGAGAGAAACGGTTTGGCCATCGCGCAGCAGTTGGCGCTCGGCCGGTATGAGCCGGAACGAATCGAATTCGTATGAGAGGTGATCGGTCATGTGATGGTTAAGCCACGGAGGCATAGAGTGACAGAGAAGAAACAAACATTAGCCGCGGATGGACGCAGATTAACGCGGATTTGATATTCGCTATTTCTAATCTGCGAAAATCCGCGTTCATCTGTGGCTGATTTTCTCCGTGTCTCTGTGCCTCTGTGGCAAATTTCCCCGATTTCAAGAAAAATTCAAACAATCTTCAAGACACATCCCGGCCTATTCATTTATTAAGACGCACCGGTGAAACTGATTAAGAAACTCAAGCAACTGCTTTCCGGCGCGAATTCTAGGACAGAAGCGCGAACAGAGCAATCGGAATGGGCAAGGAAGACTATGAGGTCGGTCGAAGTCACGGTCGAAACGGATGAGGCGGCGTTTTATCATGGTGCGGATTCGTTATCAAAGAAACTCCATTCGTCCGATGAATCGATTGGAGGTGTTAAGCAGCGGTAATTAACCGCGATTCGGCAAGTGTGCGATAAGAATCGCGAGTCGCTACCGATTTGCGATTGGCTTTTAATCCATAACCAGAGGAGTACGTCAATGACCAATCAGGAACCACCGGAGCGCCATCGTGAGCGACGTGACGATGAATCTGAAGAACATGACTCGTCAGCAAGACTTATTGATGCTGAGAAGCAGATCTGGGAATCCATCATAAAGAGCGACAAAATCAAACCAGATGGGCAAGAAGCATATTTGGACGGTAAAGGCTGTGTAGAACTCCTGACGGCTAAGGTTGAAGAAGGCGAAGCAAGCTGGGCCTATCAATGCAAGAAGGAAGATGGGAAATGCAAAGATTGCACCGTCACAGTTCACATGTACGTCAGTACTAAGACAGCGCCAGTCACGAAAGTCGCCGAAAAATACATAACGATCGTTTGTCGAAAGGTGTGATCCCAGCTAAATGATTGGAACTTCGTCGAGCGGTACTCGCAGCCGCGCAAAACTCTCGGACCTTGAGGCGGGAGCACATCTGGTTGGTAATGCTTCGTTGATTTCCACCGAAATGAGGAGTTTTGATCGCATGAAAATCATAAATCAAGGCCTAACGATCTATACGTCTCGGCTCCTTTCGATTGCTTTGGTCCTGCTCGCGACTCTTGCCTCCTTTCAAAGGATCACGCTGGCTCAGGGGCCGTCGGAAGCGCCGGTAAACATCTTTTTCCATGGGTGTTTGGAAAAGAAATTTCCGAACATTTCTCGGGGCGGCGATGGCCTAACTGCTTTCGATCCCAATAGCGGACGGAACTTTGCTTGGGACAAAGAAAAGCAAGCTTGGATAGACATCAAGACACTTGAATGCATCTGTCCGGCGTGCTCAGGGAAAGACGATCCGAAATACGCGCCGGTAAATATCTTTTTTCATGGATGTTTGGAAGGGAAATTTCCGAACATCTCTCGGGGCGGCGATGGCCTAACTGCTTTCGATCCCGATAACGGACGGAACTTTGCTTGGGACAAAGAAAAGCAAGCTTGGATAGACATTAAGACCCTCGAATGCATCTGTCCCAAATGTCCGCCACCAGGCACAGTTAAGCCGCCGCCGGCCACGCCCACTCCTACGCCCGAGACAACTTCACTTCCGCCGGAAACTTCTTCAGGTGACGAGTATGCAAAAGCTCTGGAGTTCTTTGCTGGCGGTCAGTACCAGCGCGCGCCTGATGAACCGGTCAAGAACTTGTTCGGCGTCGACACGTCACTCTTCTACAACGTCACGCCGCACGTCAGCATCGGCGGAGACTTTAGCTTTCTATTCGGCTCGACGAAGGAAACTGTGGGCACATCCACACTCGACACCTCACTGCACCGGCAGACCTATCTCTTCGGTCCGCAGTTCAACTTTTATCCCGACGATAAAGTGAAGATATTTGTTCATCCCCTGTTCGGCGTAGTCCACGACACCGTGAAATTCGATTTCGGAACCTCGACTACTGATTCGTCAGCCAGCGCCTTTGCGATGGCCTTTGGCGGTGGCGTGGATGTACGCGTGACTCCGCGCGTCTCGATCCGCGTTTTCGAAGCCGACTATGTCCCGACGCATTTCGGCGGCGAATTCCAGAACAACTTTCGCCTCTCTACCGGACTTGTTCTTCGATTTGGTGGTAAATAAGGCAGCGATCCGGTAATACCAGGAAGCGAGATAAGACGGTGCGGATTGAACCCAATACTTCGTCGTAGAAGTCGCGCGGCGATCATAACGGAAAAACCATCGGTCAAAGAACTTCCACTTCTCAAAGGCCTACCGGCAAACACAAAAAGGGGGAACAGGTCCTTACTTGTTCCCTCTTCGTTGTCTCTGCTTTTGAGCCCTCCCTTACGGTCGGGCTAGTGCCTCATTCGTTACGCCGGGGCGGGATTGCTGCCGGTAATCGGCGGCAGGATTGGCTTAAGAGGCCGCGCGTTCGGTTCATTAACCGGCGGCTGCTCTGAGGATGCGGTCGAGTCTCCGTCCTCGATAGTCAGACCCGCCACGACGCGACGAATCTGCACGCCGTCAAGCGACTCGTGCTCCAGCAGAGCTTCGGCCAGCCGGACCATCGTGTCGCGATTGTCTTCCAGGATTTTACGCGCGCGCTCGTACTGCTCCGTCACGATCTTACGCACTTCGGAGTCTATGCGAATCGAAGTTTCCTCCGAATAGTCGCGATGCTGGGCGATCTCCCGGCCGAGGAATATCTGCTCTTCCTTCTTCCCAAAGGTCAGCGGCCCAAGTTCAGACATGCCGTATTCGCACACCATCGCTCGCGCCAACTCTGTCGCACGCTCGATGTCGTTGGAAGCGCCGGTGGTGATACTTCCCAGGAATGTCTCTTCGGCAATGCGCCCGCCCATTAGGATCGAAATCTGGCCGAGCAGGTATTCCTGTGTATAGTTATGACGATCACCTTCCGGCAGTTGCTGTGTCACACCGAGCGCCATGCCGCGCGGAATAATGGTGACCTTGTGCACCGGATCGGCATTCGGGACTTTCAAGCCGACGAGAGTATGCCCGGCTTCGTGATAAGCCGTGACGCGTTTCTCTTCGTTCGAGATGACCATGCTCTTGCGCTCGGCGCCCATCAGGACCTTGTCTTTGGCCAGCTCAAAGTCGGACATCGAGACGACCTTCTTGTTGTAACGCGCGGCGTTAAGAGCAGCTTCGTTAACCAGGTTCGCCAGGTCCGCGCCGGTAAAGCCGGGCGTGCCCCGCGCGATCACGCTGATATCCACATCTTCGCCCAGCGGAATCTTGCGCGTGTGAACTTTCAGAATGCCTTCGCGCCCGCGCACGTCCGGACGAGACACGACTACTCGGCGATCGAAGCGCCCAGGTCTAAGCAACGCCGGATCCAAAACATCGGGCCGGTTCGTCGAAGCGATCAGAATCACGCCGTCGTTCGATTCAAAGCCATCCATCTCAACCAGCAACTGATTCAGAGTCTGTTCGCGCTCGTCGTGGCCGCCACCGAGCCCGGCGCCTCGATGCCGTCCGACAGCATCAATCTCATCGATAAAGATTATGCACGGTGCGTTCTTCTTACCCTGTTCGAATAGATCCCGTACGCGCGATGCGCCTACACCGACGAACATTTCGACGAAGTCCGAACCCGAAATCGAGAAGAAAGGAACATTGGCTTCACCGGCGATCGCGCGCGCCAACAGAGTCTTGCCCGTTCCTGGCGGGCCCATCATCAAAACGCCCTTGGGAAT
>WNFP01002204.1_pt1 | contig 15516 bp, 8 predicted proteins | sample 5400201 | NCBI WGS metagenome assembly WNFP01 (sample SAMN13153355, study PRJNA577476) | soil metagenome | isolation source: 115 cm saprolite under Madrone tree | place: USA:California | collected 2016-06-14
CGCGTCACTAACCGCAGCAGCAATCCTCGCGCAAATACAGACACAGCAATGTGAGGTGCCTGCATCCTTCCATCCGGCCCCGGAACCGCACCCGGCTTCACCGTCGTAAACTGGAATCCACCTTTCTCATCTGCAACAATCCGCCCGCAACCTTGAAATCCCGGATCGACCGGCTTGTTCTGCTTATCTTCCGGATGCGCGTATTTTCCATGGCTATTCGCTTGCCAAATTTCTAGAAGCGCGTCCGGAACCGCTTTCCCGTCGCCGTCGACCACGCGCCCCGCAATCGTAATCTTCTCTCCGAAGACTCCCGCCCCCGACAAATCGGTTTTCCCGAGCCGCGCAAGCCCGATCGTGAAGAACGGGCCCACAGTTTGTGATGTTGTTGCCTGGAGCTTCATCTCATCTTTCCGTCGGCGTGGCCTCGCGGCCGTTAACAACAATGTCGAAGCGGTACCCCAGCGCCTGATCGGGAATCGTGCTCCCCCAATCAAATACGGAAATCAGCCGGTTGCGAGCCTGCTCATCCGCAGTACAATTGAAAATTGGATCGTAGGGAATCAGCGCGTCTCCCGGAAAATACATTTGCGTAACAAGCCGCGTGGCGAACGCCGGCCCGAACAGTGAAAAATGAATATGCGCGGGACGCCACGCGTTCTGATGATTGCGCCAGGGATACGCACCTGGCCGTATAGTAATGAAGCGATATCGCCCTTCACCATCCGTGAGTGTGTGACCGCACCCGGTGAAATTCGGATCCAGCGGAGCGTCGTGCTGGTCCGTCTTATGCAAATAGCGTCCCGCCGCATTCGCCTGCCAGACTTCGATGAGCGTATGCGGAACCGGCCGCGCGTCCTCATCCACCACTCGCCCGCTCACGATAATTCTTTCGCCAAGAGGTTCGCCGCTGTGCGCCCGCGTCAAATCGCAAGCCTTCACATCGATCGCCTCTTTTCCAAACAACGGCCCCGTCACTTCCGTAAGCGTGTGAGGTATATACACCAACGGCTTCGAAGGCGCGCGCTTAACGGAGGACACGTACGGAGGATGAAGATGCGCCGGTTGCGTGCCCGGAGCCGCCCGCCGATATCCCACGACGTTCGTCATCCAATCATTCTCCTACTCTCCCGCTCAGCACGGTCACCGCGCCGCAACACACCACATTTGAACGCCCACCAGCAGGTCGCGCAATATCGTATCAGCACCCAATTCGAAGCCCAGATCCATTCGACTCGAATCAAGCCCGCTCCGTTCGAATCTGCGTTCGAATGCAATCTATGCATTCGAATCGCCTCCGTCAAGCCGATTATCGAAATCTCGTGCGTCTATCGACCAAATTTCGTGTATGCTCTGTCGTTCGAATGACGGGGTTGATGGAGTTGAGGGGGACGCCCATGCCGGTGGCCGATTCGAATGCGGGTTTCAGAAAACGCTCGCGCACCGCGGATACGCCTGCGGCACCGGTGGAACCTGTGCCAACGCCAGTTCCGCAGTGCGACAAATTGGACGGCGATCCCAACTTTATGACCTCGCTCGCTCGCGGCCTGGCGGTAATTCAAGCATTTTCGCAAGCGAAGCGGCAACTTACCATTTCGCAGATCAGCGCCAAGACAGGATTTTCCCGCGCCGCGGTGCGTCGTTGTATTTACACGCTTTCGCAACTTGGATTCGCCGGCTCCGAGGATAATCGCCATTTTCATTTGCGCCCGCGAATTTTGACGCTCGGACATTCCTACATTTCTTCGATGCCGCTGGCGGTGGCGGCGCAGCCGGTGCTCGAACACGTCAGTCATATTTTGCGCGAGTCTTGTTCGATCGCCACGCTGGACGGTCCAGAAATTGTCTACATCGCGCGCGCCAACGTGACGCGCATCATGGCCATCGCTCTCGGCGTGGGGAGCCGCTTGCCCGCATTTTGCACTTCCATGGGCCGCGTTTTGCTGGCCGACTTGCCGCCGGAAAAACTCGAAGAGCTGCTCGCAGGCATTGAATTTACGCGCTACACCGAACGCACTGTGACCAACGCGGAAAAGCTGCGGCAAATTCTCCGCATGGTGCAGCGCAACGGCTACGCCGTCATCGATCAGGAATTGGAATACGGGCTGCGCTCGATGGCCGTGCCCATTCGAAACCCGAGTGGAAAAGTGGTTGCCGCGCTCAACGTCGGCGCGCATGCGCAGCGAGTGTCACTCCAAGATTTGCTGATGCGCTTTCTCCCGCACCTCAAAGCGGCGGCGCATGAGCTATGCATGTTTTTGAAATGAGCGATGCAAACCGAAATCCGGGCAAGACGCAGGGCATTCGAACGGACCGAGTGAGGCGAGGGTGGTGGGCGCTTGCCGAGGGGAAAAGGAAGAGATGCAGTTAAACGCGCGCCGTGACGGGCGCGATGTTTCTTGCCCGAGGTGGACATCAAGCGAAGGTTGGGGCGGATGCTTTCGCCATGTCTGGTAAGCGAATACTCGACGCGCGGCGGCATATCGTTATGCTTCGAGGATACGGGTAGCGAGAGAAAGGCAGAATGCGGGCAATCGATTACTTCGACAAGGGAGCGGAAGCGTTTCCGAGCAGAATCGCGATCATCGATCGCGCGACACAGTATTCCTATCGCGAAGCCCAGGAAGCCAGCCGGCGCATTGCGCAGGCCATGTGGGCGGCGGGATTGCGCGGCGAGGAGCGCGTGGCGATTTTCTCGCCCAACGACGCCCGCGTTTTGCTCTGCATGGTGGGGCTGATGCGCGCCGGCGGCGTTTGGGTCCCCATCAATTACCGGAACGCGCTGGATGCCAACGTCGAATTCCTGAACTATTCGGGCACGTCCTGGCTCTTTTTTCACCGCAGCTTTCAGCAACAAGTGCGCGAGATCAAGGCGCTCGTGCCAACGCTGCGCCACTTCGTCTGCATCGATGCAGAAACGGATGGCGATACGTCGTTGGAAAAATTCATGCAACAAGGCGAGGCCGCCGAAGAGATCAAGTGGGGCGACGCGCGAGGCAATCTGGAGCGGCTTGTTGGTCTGGTGCCGACGGGTGGCACGACCGGACCCGCCAAAGGCGTGATGGTGACGAATCTTTCCTGGGGAACAATGACGGAACTCGCCCACCAAAATCTGCGCTGCGATGACATCGAGCCGGTGTGCCTGAGCACCGCGCCTCTTTCGCACGCCGCGGGAGTGGTGGCCTTCGCGATGTTCTCGCTCGGCGCCACCAACGTGGTGCTTCCCGCGTTCGACGCGCTGGAAGTGCTGCAGAGCATCGAGCGTTACCGCGTCACGCATGTTTTCCTGCCTCCGACCGCGTACTACGCGCTGCTTGCTCATCCGCAGCTTGGCGATTTCAAGTATTCGAGCCTGCGCCGGCTCTTAATCGCCGCGGCGCCCGTCGCACCGGACAAATTCAAAAAGGGCATTGAAGTTTTCGGCCCGTGCTTGTGCCAATCCTACGGGCAGACCGAAGCGCCTATGTACATGACGTTTCTCGATCCGGCGACGGTCGCGGCGGCGGCCGCGGGCGATCATCCAGAAAGATTGCGAAGCTGCGGCAAACCGACGCTGGCGGTGCGGCTGGCGATTATGGATGACGACGGCAAACTCCTTCCGCCGTTCAAGATCGGCGAAATCGTGGCGCGTGGCGCCCTGGTAGGCGCTGGTTATTACAACTTGCCGGAAGCGACGGCGGAAATTCGAACTCATGGCTGGCATCACACGGGTGACGTCGGCTACCGGGATGACGATGGGTTCTATTACATCGTCGATCGCAAGAAAGACATGATCATCACCGGCGGTTTCAATGTGTACTGCGCAGAAGTTGAGGGGTGCGTCATGGAGCTTTCGCAAGTGCGTGAATGCGCGGTGATCGGCGTGCCCGACGAAAAATGGGGCGAGGCGGTGAAGGCCATCGTCGTACTTCGCGATGGCGAGGTACTAAAGGAAGAAACGATCCTCGCGCACTGCAAGACGCGGCTCGGGGGAGTGAAATCGCCAAAGTCGGTCGAATTCTGGCACGAAATTCCGAAGACTCCGTCCGCAAAGACGGACAAGAAAACCATCCGCAAACCCTTCTGGGCGGGAGCGGACCGGGCGGTGCATTGAGTTTGAAAGAAGGAATGGAGAACCAGGAAGATCATCGATCGCGATTCAGGAGGGCCAATATCGTTACGATTTTACGAGTTCCCAAATCTGGTGGAATACCGACGACCAAGGCACGAGTGGTGCGCCGGTTAAAGAAAGAAGGCAGCAAGGTCAAGCAAGGTGAACCGATTGTGGAGTTGGAGACCGACAAGGTGAACTACGAGCTGGATTCGACTGCCTCGGGTGTGTTGCTCAAGATTGTTGCCGCCGTAGGCGCAGAAAGCACCACTCAAAATGGTGACGGCGCTGGATACTTCGATCCCATTCAGCGAGCCGCTGGAAAATTTCGTGCTGCCCAACGAAGAAAAAATTGTATCCGCGGTGAAATCCGTTTTAGCCGGGCAAGCCGCCACAGTCTGGCGAAGAAAAAAATACGAGACAGAGGCACGCCAATTCGAATGCCGTTCTGTTTTTTTTGAGGCAGCAAATTTTTTGAGGTGTGATTACGGAGCAATGCCAAACATGAACGAAAAGCGCCTGGAAGCGGTTTTCAGGCGATATTCGCGCACCTGCTTGATTAAAGGCTTGACAAGCTGGCGGAGCAGGCGTTAGACCTGCTCCGCATCAGGGGTGTATCTGGAATTTTGTTGCGACGAATCGGGCGTTCGAATTGTTTTTCTCCGGGGTGATTTGTTGCGACGAATCGTGGATTCGAATCGTTTGTCCAAGGGGTGAACTATGAGGCGACGCTTGGGGTTATTGGCCGTCCTGGGGGTGGTCATTTTCGGAGGTTTGGCGAAACCGGCCTGCGCCCAAGTGGGCGGCAGCGCGGCGCAGTTGAACGGGTCCGTCCGCGACGAGAGCGGAGGTAGCGTGGCAAAAGCCAGCATCACGTTGCGGGAGACGGAAACAAATCGCACGTACACAGCTGTTTCGAATGACAACGGTTTGTATGTACTTGCCAGCCTGCCCCCCGGACGCTACGAATTGACGACCGAAGCCTCCGGGTTTGCGAAGTCGACGCAGACGGGCATTGTGCTAACAGTGGGACAGGTGGCGACGATTGACGTCACGGTGAAGGTCGCTTCCACGGCGGAGAAAGTCACGGTGACGACCGAGACGCCGCCGGTGGAGCCGACGCGGACGGAGGTCAGCCAGGTGATCAGCACCAGCCAGATTGAGTCGCTGCCGATCAGTGGCCGGCTGTTCACCGATTTCGTTCTGCTGACCCCTGGCGTCACCACCGGCCGCACCAGTCTCCAGTCCACCTTTACTGAATCGGAAGTCACGCGCATCTCCTTCGGCGGCATGCGCGACTTTAGCAATCTCGTGACCGTGGACGGCGCGGACACCATCAACACCGTGACCGGCTCCCAGCGTGCCACTCCCTCCCAGGAAGCGGTGAGCGAATTTCGCGTGGTCAATAACGGATTCGGGGCCGAGCAAGGCCGCGCCTTGGGAGGCATCGTCAACATCATCACCAAATCCGGCACCAACGACCTGCACGGATCGCTTTACGATTACTTAGAGAATAGCGCTGTCAACGCCCATAACCTCCTGCAACAGGGGATCTTGCCGGTCTCTGGAAAGGCGGTGCCGAATACGCTCCGGCAAAACCAGTTTGGCGGCACGCTTGGCGGCCCGATGAAGAAAGATAGGACGTTCTTCTTTATGAATTACGAAGGGCAGCGGCGCGGGGAAGCGGCCGTGCAATCGCCGACGTTGCTGAGAAATTTCAATTTGATCAACCAGGCGAAAGCGCTGCTCGGAATTGCCGCGGAGCAGGAATTGACTCAGAAAACACAGGATTCCGACAAGGGGTTCGCCAAATTAGACCACCAAATCAATAAAGATAATCGACTAACGGTGCGCTACAACATCGAGGATGCGCGCAATCTTAATGTGCTTGTCGGTGACACGCTCGACGGCGGCGGCCTCGCGGCTTCCTCGAGCGGCCATCATAACTTCTTCCGCGACCAGTCTCTGGTGGGGAGCGTGTCTTCGCAGTTGAAGCCCAGCCTGGTGAACACGGTGCTTGCGCAGTATGCACGGCGTCACTCGACCTTCCCCGGCGCCACCGGCCAGCCCAATCTGGACCTGCCGAACCTGGTGATGATGGGACATAACTTCGGCATCTTTGATGCAACTTATGAGAGCCGCGGGCAGTTTGCCGATTCGCTCTATTGGGTCAAGGGGGCGCATCTGGCCAAGTTCGGCGTGGATTATAACCACGTCAACGACCATGTCATCTGGCCGGGATTCTCTCCCATGCGCATCGTTCTGCCAGGTGTGAATTGCCTGGTGGATTTTGCCAACTACGTGAACCAGGTAAAAGGCGCTCCTTCGCCCTATCTCGGCGCCAATCCTAACGAAGGCCCGTGTCCCATGGCGCTGCCCGGCTTCAGCACCCATGGAGATCCTACGCGCAATTGGGCGATTAGCGCAGGGGGACCGGGGCCGGGCAACTGTCTGACCCCCGATGTTTTCGCCTGTGTCGCCGGAGGACAACACGGACCAGGCGTCAATTTTGCGGATAACGCGAACGGCGTACCGGTTGCTTTCTGGCCCGCACCGCTCGGCCCACAGGACAATTCCCAAGTGGACGGCAAGACTCCGCCTAGCGTCAATACCAACTGGCAGACCGCTTACCCGTCTTCTGCGACACCCGACTACTTCTCGGAGATTACTCACGGCTATTTAGGCTTTTTCGCCCAGGACCAGTGGCGGGTCACTTCCAAATTCACGCTGAACTATGGAATGCGCTGGGATTATGAGACCGGACTCAGCGGTACGGTGAACAACTTCTACAAGGCCTTCCAGCCCAGAGTGGGGTTGGCGTATTCTCCGGACAAACACACGGTCATTCGCGCCGGGTTCGGGCTCTTCAGCGACCGCTACAACATTGGTTTCTTCTTCGTCACGCATCCACAGCGGCCGACAACGTTTGTTTGCGTGGCGCCCACTCCGAATTGCCCCGCAGGAGGCAACTTCCCCTTGCCCGGTATTCGGGATGGCGCGTTTAACGCTACGTATGCCCTGAACCAGTTACCATTTCTCGGCGCTGGCGTTACGCCCTTCGGTATTCAGCCGTCTGACGCGGCTGCGAATTTGCTGCGGTTTGGCAGCTATCAACCCGTCGCCATGGTTACCGATGTTACGAAAGGCGAGTTCTCGCCCGTGGGTGACGGCACGGTGGAGAGAGCCAGTAAGATGCCCTATGCTGAGCAGGGCAGTTTGGAGATTGACCGCGAAGTCGGCCACGGCCTGGTGGTAAACATCGGCTACCTCTTTGTCTCTTCGCACCATCAAGTACGCGCGGAAAATCTGAACGTATGCCCGGCAAATACGACTGGCGGAGCAAGCCCCAGCGCAACTACCGGGTGGTATCAGTGCGGAACATCAGCAGCCCCATTTAAGAATTACACCGCGCCGCCGGGCGATTACCCCGCAGGCAAGAGCTTTTTCCAGACGGTGCTGATCCCGGTCGGCCTGCTGTACTACACGGATAACAGCGGCAACAGCGTGTATCATGGCGCGACTCTCTCCGTCACACAGCGAGCCGGGCAGTATTTCCGGCTCAACGCCAATTATACTTTCTCCAAGACGTTGGATGACGGCACCTTCACCACATTCGTGAGCACGCCGCAGGATCTCTACAAGAGGAGCCTGGAGCGGGCGAATTCGAACCAGGACGTTCGTCACCGCTTCATTGCCAACTTCACGGCCATTGGCCCGCAGAAGACCTTCCTGCGCAACACCGAATTGAGCAGCATTGTGACTTTGCAGGGTGCGCGTCCGTTCACGATGTTCGTGGGATTCGACGCCAATAATGACACCAACCCGGTGACAGATCGCGTGGGTTACGCAGCCCGCAACACCTACTGGGGCGACAAGTTGAAGACAGTTGACTTGCGCCTCTCACAAGCGTTCAAGTTCCGCGAGAAGCAGAGGATTGACGTGGCTGTGGATGCTTTCAACGCGTTCAACCGGCCCAACGTGGACGAGGTGGACTCTGTTTATGGCACGTATAACTTCTGCGGTGCGGTGCCTCACAATTACAAGGACGCCGGATCGCTGAAGATTCAGAGCAAACCTTTGTCGTTTATCGGAAGCTGTCCCGCGGCTGGTCCGCCATTCCCGAATGCGGACTTCGGCGCGCCGAGAAAAGTATTTAACGCCCGGCAACTGCAATTGTCGCTCAAGTATTCGTTCTAAATTCACAGGGCGACGGGGCGGGCAAATCAAGAATTGCCCGCCGCTTTCTCTGGAACCTTTGCAACGCGCGAAGGACAAGCGCGACCTGAAAAAGTTCTATTCACTCGAGATTCCGAAGAGCTATAACAATTGCACGGAAGACATTGCTTTGCCTCCGGAAGAATGGGGATGGCATCCGCGGATGTCGAGCCGATGGGGGCGATATCGCCTGGTGCAGGTGCCCGGGAGCCATGAAGTGATGTTCACGAATCCGGGGGCTTGCGGAGAAGATTTTGGAAGCGGGGCGGGACTAGATGACATTTCGTGTGTGCGGGACCCGGATTTGAGCGTTGTCAGTCATCACTGCTCAGTTCTCAGTCAGAAAAGAAAAAGATATTTTAGTTCTTGATGAAGAAGTTTTGCCGGGAAGAGTTCTGGTTGACCGGAGAAGAGACGAGACGCGATGACGAAGATGGATGCGAGGCCGGAACCCATTGATGTGGAGCTGGCGAAGTCCGCGGTTGTTGTCGTGGATATGCAGAACGCGTTTGCTTCGAAGGGCGGGATGTTGGACATCGCGGAGATGGACATTTCCGATGCCCCGCGAGTCGTCAGCTCAATTAAAACCGTTCTGGACGCAGCGCGGAAGGCGAGGGTTCCGGTTGTTTACGTTCAAATGGGATACAAACCGGACTTGAGTAATAGCGGGGGGCCGAATTCTCCGAATTGGCATAAAGAACTGGCGATGAATTTGATGAATTGCCGGCCGGAATTGAAAGGGAAACTGCTGACGGAAGGCACGTGGGATTTCGAGATCGTGGAGGAGCTGAAGCCGGAGCCTGGAGATCTGGTGTTGATCAAAACGAGGTACAGCGGGTTTGCTGGGACGACGCTCGATTCTCAACTGCGGACGCGGGGCATCCGGTATCTTTTTTTCATGGGCATTGCCACGAACGTTTGCGTGGAGTCCACGTTGCGGGACGCGTATTTCCAGGATTACTGGCCGATTTTGATCGCGGATGGGGCCATGCCGGCGGGTCCGGCGATGGTGCATGAGGCGACTTTGTATAACGTTGAGAATTTCTTCGGGTGGACGATTCGCGCTGAAGAATTTGTCAGGGCGATGAAAACAACCAAGCCATGAGGCCATCTTGCTGACCGCGGATATCGACATCGGCGGAACGTTGACGGATGGGATTTTCATCGATGGGAAAAAGCTCGTGTGCGTGAAAGTGGACACCACTCCTCACGACCTGACGGTGTGCTTGTTCGAATGCCTCACGCTGGGCGCCACACAGTTGGGTTATGCCGACGTGGACCCTTTCTTGGAGAACCTCGAACTGATCCGCTGGTCCACCACGATTACTTCCAACGTGCTCGCTGAATCCAGCGGGCCGAGGATTGGCTTGCTGATCTCACGCGGGCACGAAAAAAATCTGTACGGGCGGGAAGCGCACGGGGTGGTGCTGAAAGGAATCATTTCCGAGTGCGACGTGATTGGAGTGGACGATTCCACGAGCGAGACGGAGATCATGAATGGGGTGCGGTCGCTGCTGGAGGGCGGAGTGCGCCGCATCTGCGTCAGTCTGCAGGGTGCACATCGCAGTCCGGCGCGGGAGATGCAACTCAAACGCATCATTGATCAGCAATACCCGGATCATTTCCTTGGATCTGTGCCCGTCCTGGCGGGAAGTGATATCTCGAAGAGCGCCGACGACGCGACGCGAACTTATTGCGCGATCATCAATGCCTACACGCACGGGGCGCTAGCGGCTACGCTTTTTAAGGCGGAGGATGATCTGCGGCGAGAGCACGGCTATGCGGGAACATTTCTGGTGAGCCACATCAACGGCGGCGTCGCGGGTATTGCGAAGACGAAAGCGATCGACACGATTGAGTCCGGTCCTATTCTTGGGATTCACGGAAGCGCGCATCTTGCGAAGATTTACAAGACTAGCGAAGTCATCGCGCTGGACGTTGGGGGTACCACTGCGAAACTGAGCGTGCTGCGAGATTCGGAGCCGGTGCAAACAAAGCCGTCGGATATTTTCGGCATTCCCGTACAGATCTCGCTTCCGTATCTGCGCTCCATCGCGCTCGGCGGAGGCAGCGTGGTCAAGGCCCAGATAAACGGCAAGCCTGGGGAGATAACGCTTGGTCCCGAGAGTATGGGCTCACTTCCCGGACCAGCTTGCTACGGGCTCGGAGGAGACAAGCCCACGCTCACGGACGCGTTCGTGGCTTCGGGGCTGATCAATCCGGACTATTTTCTCGGAGGGACGAAAACGATTCAATTGGAGGCTGCGCGCAGTGTCATTCAGGAGCTGATCGCGGGGCCATTGAACATATCGGCTGAAGAGGCGTGCCGGAACATCATTGGGACGGCATTTACAGCGGTGGCGAATTTGATCGCACATGCCGGTGTGGAGTTGGGGCAAAATCTTGCCGGGCACACGCTTTTTGCTTATGGCGGAAACGGCGGGCTGTTTGCGTGCGGTGTCGCGGAGAGGGCCGGCCTGGATCAAGTTTATTTCTTTTCGCTTGGTCCGGTATTCAGCGCGTTCGGATCGTCGGTTTCCGACATTTCTCACGTGTATGAGCGTATCCCGCAGTTTACCTCGTGTTCAGACGGCGCCGTTGCTGAACTGAACCGTATGCTTCAGGACATCAAGGCGGAGAGCTTGCGAGATTTGCTTGGTGAGGGGATTAAGCCGGACGGAATTGAATATTCGATGGAAGTGGAAGTTTCTATTCCCGGCAAGGCGGCGATGGCGGTCGAGTTTCCCGAGGCGACTCTTGGTGATGGAGGGAATCTTCGCGCGAGCTGCGAGGCTAAGACTGGAGTTTCTGCTGATAAGGCCACGATAGAGCTGCTTCGCGCGCAAATTCGCAAAGCCATGCCTAAGCCGGCCCTCGTGGAAAGGCCGATGCAGGGAGCCGATTCGACGCGCGCGATCAAAGGGACGAGAAAAGTTGCGTGGGGAAGTTCGAAGGGTGAAGCGCAACTTTATGACTGGGAGTTGTTGCGGCCGGGGAATCGCGTGGAGGGTTGCGCGGTGCTCGAAGGCGCGAACAGCACGTATTTCGTTCCGGAAGGTTGGACGCTGGTGGTCGACCAATTCGGAAACGCGAAACTGAACAGAAAATAGAAAGAACGAAAATCAGCAGTACGTTGGTACGAAAACGAGGGGAACGCGATGGCATCCGAACAGGAGAGCCGCATACGGGTCACGGAATACCTGGACTTGGATATTCAGCAGGAGCGGTGGCTGTGTAACCGTTGTGGACATGAAATCGGTCCGGCGCGGGAGAACTACAAGAAGGGCTGTTTGCTGTACGACCGCGACCCGCGGGAAATTCATCCGCCGCTGGTCTCGGGTGAATTCAATTTTTCGCCTGACCCCCTTTGGGTGCGGATAGTGGAGATTTATTGTCCTGGTTGCGGCACGCAGGTCGAGACGGAATATCTTCCGCCGGGGCATCCGATCACTTGGGACATTGAGATGGACCTGGATAGTTTGAAAGAGAGATTGCGTAAGGGTGAGTTTGTTATTCGTGCGCAGCGGCTTGAGGTTGCCGAATGAATTCGATTGATATTGACGTGGGCGGGACGTTTACCGACCTGGTGCTCAATTTCAGCGGGAAAACCCTGATCAAGAAAGTTCCGACGACGCCTTACGACCTTTCGGTTTGCTTTTCGAAGGTGATTGAAGAAGGAGCCAGCGCGCTGAGCCTCAAGATGGAAGAGTTGCTTCCTTCCATCGATATGATTCGGTATTCCACGACGATAGCGATGAACCGGTTGATTGAGAGGAAAGGGCCGCGGCTGGGGCTGATCACCACGGAGGGGCACGAGGATGTGGTGTTGATCGGGCGGGGCGCGCAGTGGATTGATGGAACACGGGTGGCCGAGCGGCGGAACCTGGCTGTTCAGAAAAAACCGGAGCCGCTGATTCCGCGGGACATGATTGTGGGCGTGAAAGAGCGCATTGATTCGCGCGGGAATATTATTCGAGTTTTGGATGAAAACGATTTGCGGGCGAAGGTCCGCTACCTGGTGAATCGCGGGGCTCGGGGGTTTGTGGTGTCGCTGCTTTGGGGATTTCTGAATGCGGCGCACGAAAAGCGCGTGAAGGAGATTATTCGTGACGAGTACAAGGAGTTTCACATCGGCTATCTGCCGGTGGTGCTTGCGGGGCAGGTGGTGGGCAAGCTGGGTGAATATGAGCGGACGCTGGCGGCGATTCTTGATGCGTACTTGCAGCGCTCGATGCAGATTGAACTTTCAGCGATGTGGGACAAGCTGCGCGAGCGCGGGTACAAGAAGCCATTGCTGATGATTCAGAGTTCGGGAGGAATCGCGGAAGTTTTTCGAACGACAGCGAGCCGCACGTTTAATAGCGGGCCGGTGTCCGGGTTGATGGGGGCGCACCACGTCGCAAAAACGCTGGGCTATCAGAACGTGATCATGACGGACATGGGAGGGACGAGCTTTGACGTTGGGCTAGTGGTGAAGGACAGCGTGCGCAGCTATGATTTCAGGCCGATCATCGATCGGTGGATGGTGGGCATCACGATGATCAAGACGCTGTCGATCGGAGCGGGCGGCGGCTCGATCGCGTGGCTCAACAGACTTTTGCAGAATCGGGTGCAGGTGGGGCCGAAAAGCGCTGGCTCGATGCCGGGGCCGGCTTGCTTTAACCGTGGGGGAAAAGAACCGACGGTGACCGATGCGGATGTTGTGCTCGGCTACATCAACCCGGAATATTATTTCGGCGGGAGAATGCGCCTGAACAAGAATGCGGCGGTCCAAGCGATTAGAGACAAGATTGCGAGGCCGTTGGGGATTGAGATCGAGCAGGCGGCGGAGGTCATTCGAAAGATTGTGAATGGGAACATGGCTTCGGCGATTGTGAAAGAAGTGCATTTGCGCGGATACAGTCCGGAGGATTTCGTTTTGTTTGTTGGCGGAGGGGCGGGGGCGACGCACGTCGAGGGGTACAAGGCTGACGTGAGAAAGGCGGTCGTGTTTCATTTTTCGCCGGTGTTTTGCGCTTTCGGATCGTCCACCATGGACATCATGCATGTTTACGAAGCGTCGAAGAAGATTACTTTGCTGGAGCCCGGGACGCAGAAACCTTCGCAGGAGTTTGCCACGTTTAATCTCACCGTGGAAAACTTGATTGAACAGGCCAAGCGGGACTTGGTTGCGGATGGACTTAATGTTCATGGCGCGACATTTGTGCTTGAACTCGACATGCTCTATGGAGGGCAATTCCATGTGAAGCGGACGCTTTCACCGCTGCTGGTATTGCATGGCGTGGAGGATGTTCACGCGGTGTGCGATGCATTCGAAAAAGAATTCAGCGAAGCGTTTAGTCCGTTCGTGGTGAATCCTGAGGGAGGAGTTTTCATTGAGAGTTTCATCTTGAAGGCTATTGTTCCGACGAAGAAAGTGGAATTGCCAAAGATGAAGCTCGAGGGAAGCAATCCTAGCGGTGCTCGGAAAGGTGAGAGGGGGGTGTTCTGCCCAGAGGCGAAAACTTTTCAAACGACGCCGATTTATGGGTACGAATGGCTGCGTCCGGGCAATGTAATCGAAGGACCGGCGGTGGTCGAAGGGGAATACACAACGCTGGTCGTGCCGGCTCCGATGACGTTTGCCATAGACGAACGCGGTCTTGGGATTCTGGAAGGATAGGCCGGCGACAGGAAGCAAGGAGAGTCATGCCCATACCCACGTTAACCGAAAAGCTGGAATGGCTGAAGCCGGCGAAAGCTTCTTCCTACGAAGAGGAATGCGCGAAGACGTTGCGGCAAGGCGACTATGAGATTGGGGTGCAGGTCACCAACGACATTCTCGATGAGGCGATGGAAATTTTCATCCGGTCTTCGCGAAGCTACTTTGGCGTTTCAGGCGATTCCATGGTGGCAATTTTCACGGCGGGCGGGGATCTGATCAACGCGGCTTGCGGCACCTATCTTCACGCCATCATTCAGCCGATCGTCATCAAATTTATTCTCAAGTATTACTCGCAAAACCCGGGGATTCGCGAAGGCGACATCTGGTACACAAACGACGCTCTGTATGGAGGGATTCATAATCCGGACCAGGTAGCGCTGATGCCGGTCTTTCATAAGGGCAAGCTGCTGGCGTGGACGACTGCGGCTTTGCACACGACGGAAACCGGCGCCATCGAGCCGGGTGGGATGCCGGTTAGCGCCAAGTCACGATTCGAAGAGGGGCTGAACATGCCCCCCATGAAAATCGGAGAGAGCTATCAACTGCGAAATGATTTTTTGGAATTTTATTCCGTCTATGGACTTCGTGCGCCGGCGATGTTTATTTCCGACTTACGCGCGAGATGCACGACGGCGGACAGAGTCCGCGTGCGATTGCTGGAACTGGTGGAGAAGCGCGGCGAGGAATATCTCGTCGGATTGCTGCGCAAGATGCTCGTGACCGCGGAGTCCGGCGCCCGCCAGAAGATAAAATCTTTGCCGGAAGGGAAGTTCCGCGCGGTTGTCTTTAACGACGCTATTGGTTGGACTCCCGCGCTGGTGCGAGCATGTTACTTGACGCTGACTAAGAAAGACGACAAGCTGATTTTCGATTTCGAGGGGACTTCTCCTGAAAATCCGTCTTCTTATAATGTTCATTCGCAGGCGGTCGTCGGACACATCGCGAACTTCATGTATGAGTACGTTTTCCACGATCTGCCCATTTGCAGTTCCACGTTTGCGCCTATCGATTTCATTTTCCCGCCCAATATTATTCTCAACCCGGATAAAGCCGCGGCAACAAGCTGTTGCGTTTACATCGGAATGCAGTGCCGCAACGCCACACACAACAGTTTTGCCAAGATGGCGTTCTCCTGCGCGGGACTTTGGCAGCAGGTAACGGCAGCGCCGGGCAGCCAGCATACCGCGCAGATTTGCGCCGGCCTCTCGCAGTGGAAACTCGCGGTTTCGGACGTTCTCTCTTTTTCGCTCAACACGCAGGGACAGGGTGGACGAGCCGCCAACGATGGCATGGACTCGTATGGATTCGCCTGGTGCGCGTTTGGCCGTGCTCCGGATTCGGAGCAGGTCGAGAGTGAACTGCCTCTGACCGTAATGCTCTCCCAGCATTGGAAAGACTCCTGCGGCCACGGGCACCATCGAGGCGGATCTGGCGCTGTCCAACAATGGATGATCCACAAAGTCAGCGACATGGTTTCCATGTGCATGGGAAACGGAAGCAAGGTGCCGCT
>WNFP01002207.1_pt1 | contig 15505 bp, 12 predicted proteins | sample 5400201 | NCBI WGS metagenome assembly WNFP01 (sample SAMN13153355, study PRJNA577476) | soil metagenome | isolation source: 115 cm saprolite under Madrone tree | place: USA:California | collected 2016-06-14
CGCACGGCATTGGACACGCGCTGCAGCGCGTCATCCTGGCCGACAACCCGCTGCCGCAGCCGCTCTTCCATGTGCACGAGCTTCTGCGCTTCGCCTTCCAGCAACCGGCCCGTCGGAATGCCCGTCCACTTGCTCACGAGTTTCGCGATGTCTTCCTCATCGACTTCTTCCTTCAGCATCGGCGCGCCTTTCTGCACCGCAGAGAATCGTTCCTGCGCCTTCTGCAGGTCGCGCTCCGCCGCCGCGATCTTGCCGTAGCGGATCTCCGCCACCTTGGCCAGTTCCCCGGCGCGTTCGTATCTCTGTTCTTCCGCTCTGAGCTGTTCAATCTGTTCCTTCAGCTTGCGGATTTTTCCGATGGCCTCCTTTTCCGCCTGCCAGCGCGTCTTTCGTGCGCTGGAATCCTCTTTCAGCGCCGCCAGTTCCTTCTCAATCTGCTTACGCCGCTCCTTCGAGTGCGCATCGGTTTCCTTCAGCAGCGCTTGGCGCTCAATTTCCAGCTGCATGATGCGCCGTTCGATCTCGTCAATCTCCACCGGCAGGGAATCGATCTGCATGCGGAGACTGGCGGCCGCCTCGTCAATCAGGTCGATGGCCTTGTCCGGCAGGAAGCGGTCCGAGATGTAGCGGTTGGAGAGCGTGGCCGCTGCAAGAATCGCCGCGTCCTTGATGCGCACACCGTGATGCACTTCGTAACGTTCTTTCAATCCACGCAGAATCGCGATCGTATCCTCGACCGTCGGCTCGCTTACCAGTACTGGCTGGAACCTGCGCTCCAACGCGGGATCTTTCTCGATGTGTTTCTTGTATTCATTGAGCGTTGTTGCGCCGATCGCGCGCAGTTCGCCCCGCGCCAGCGCTGGTTTCAGCATATTCGAAGCGTCCATCGCGCCTTCCGCGGCCCCTGCTCCCACAAGAGTGTGCAGCTCGTCGATGAATAAAATGATCTGCCCCTCGGCCTCGGTGATCTCCTTCAGGACGGCTTTCAGACGGTCTTCGAACTCACCGCGGAATTTCGCTCCCGCCACCAGCGCCGCAAGATCCAAGGCCACCAGGCGCTTAGTCTTCAGCACGTCCGGCACATCACCGGAAACGATCCGTTGCGCCAACCCTTCCACGATCGCGGTCTTGCCCACTCCCGGCTCGCCGATCAGCACCGGGTTGTTTTTCGTGCGCCGCGCCAGAATCTGCATCACGCGGCGAATCTCTTCGTCGCGCCCGATCACCGGATCGAGCTTTTGCCGGCGCGCCAGTTCCGTGAGGTCGCGCGCATATTTTTCCAGCGACGCGTAGGTAGCCTCCGGATTCTGCGAAGTCACGCGCTGCGTTCCGCGCACTCCGGTCAAAGCCTGCAGAATTGCTTCGTGGGATGCGCCCTGTCGTTTCAACAATTGTCCCGCGGGGTCGCGATCCATTCCGGCAATCGCCAGAAACAGGTGCTCCGTCGAAACATACTCGTCTTTGAAGCTGTCCGCTTCCTTGAGCGCGCGCTCCAGCACGTCGTTCAGCGCCCGCCCCATGTGCTGCTGGGCAAAGCCCTGCACCTTTGGCAACCGGCCGATCTCCCGCTCAATCTCTTGCGTTAACACTTCGGTGCGAATTCCCAGACGCGCCAGCAGCGGCGACACCACGCCGTCGGCCTGGGCGACCAGAGACGCCAGCAAATGTACCGGCTCGATTTGCTGATTCTCGTGGCGCGCGGCGACTTCCTGCGCGCTCTGCACGGCTTCCTGAGCTTTCACGGTCATTTTTTCAAATCGCAACATACTGACCTCATTTCCTGCCGCTGCTGTAGAAAAGGGGCCGGCACTCTAGCCAGCCCCTTATTCTAACCGCGATTCTCTTTTGAAATTACCTGCCGGCGGCAGAGGCGGCCATCGCCGGAGTCCCGACGGTGACTTTGATTTGCTTCGGCTTGGCTTCCTCTTTCTTCGGGATGGTCAGTGTCAGCACGCCGTTCTGATAGTCGGCCTTGATCGCTTCCGCATTCACGGTGTTCGCCAGCGTAAAGCTTCGAGCGAAGGAGCCGTACGCGCGCTCCACACGCAGGTAGTTCTCCTGATTCACATTCTTCTCGAACTTGCGCTCGCCGCGAATGGTCAGGATGTTGTTCTCCACGCGGATGTCCAGATCCTTGGGATCGACCTCCGGCAGATCGGCCTTCACCACCAATTCGTGTTCGGTCTCGTAAATGTCCACTGACGGCGCCCAGGCAGTGAGGCTGGATTCCTCGCCCGTCCGTTCGAGGACATTATTGAACAACCGATTCACTTGGTCTTGCAGGGTAGTAGCCCCGCGGAATGGCTCCCATTGAGTTAGTGTTCTCATTTTGCATGCACCTCCAAAAGTGATTGCAAGCGAATAATAAAATATGAGTGGTTCATTGTCAAGTATAGAATTACATTTCTCTTAGATGCATTTAAGTTATTGTTTTTCAATGTCTTATGGAACATGGAGCTTGATCAGAACTCTCCGCCCTTCCAGCCTCAAGCTAGCGGAAGGCCCTCAACTGAGATGCAATTAGTCTGTTTTGTTTACCTTGACGGCTTTGCTGTTAGACTGCCGTCTTCCATGCGCTTGGACGAGCTCGACTATCATCTCCCCCGCGAACAAATCGCGCAGCGGCCCCTTGCACGTCGCGATGCCTCGCGGCTCCTCTTTCTGGATCGTTCTTCAGGAGTTTTCGAAGACCGTCTGTTTACGGAATTCCTCACACTCCTGAGAGGCGACGAACTCCTCGTCTTCAACAATGCGCGTGTCATCCCCGCCCGCTTGTTCGGGAGGCGCGCCGGCGTCCATGCGCAGCTGCCATCGCTGGCGACTAGAACCGAGCACCTTACCGGAGAAGTAGAGATCTTCCTGACCCGCGAGATCGATTCCGAGACTTGGGAGGCGCTTGTCCGGCCGGGCCGCAAGATGCAGGTAGGGGAACGTGTGCTCTTCGGCGAGGGTGAACTGGAAGCCGAGGTTCTCTCGCGCGGTCGGCTTGGTTTGCGCACGCTGCGATTCATTTCCCACGATCGAAGCAACCTCAGCTCTCATTTCGAGCGCCTCGGTCATGTCCCTCTTCCGCCGTACATCGAGCGCGCCGATGAAGCTTCTGACCGGGAGCGCTATCAAACCGTTTTCGCCAAACGTCCGGGCGCGATTGCAGCTCCTACGGCCGGTCTTCACTTCTCACCTGAAATTCTTGAAAAAATTGGCGCGCGGGGCGTGGAAATCTGCGAGCTTACGCTGCACGTCGGCCTCGGCACGTTCCAGCCCATTCATGGCGAAACGCTCGAAAACCATGTGATGCATGCCGAATCGTACGAAATCCCCGCCCAAACCGCGGATCGTATCCAGGCGGCACGCGACGCCGGACGCCCCATCCTGGCCATCGGCACAACCGTAATTCGCGCGCTGGAAGACGCCGCCCTGCTAGCCGCAGAATCGGGTTCATCGAATCTTGTGCTCGCAGGCAAAGCGGATGCGCAGCTTTTTATTGTTCCCGGATTCCGATTTCGTGTCGCGGAAGGATTGCTCACAAATTTTCATTTGCCGCGTTCTACGCTGCTCGCGCTGGTCTGCGCGTTCGCCGGCCGGGAGCATGTCCTGGCGGCCTACAAACACGCCGTCGAAGCGGGCTACCGCTTCTACAGTTATGGAGATTGCCTGCTGGTTCGTTAGTGCGTAAGAAGGGGTGTTTGGTGTTTCGAGATGATCTTGCGCGTGCCCAGCGCAAGGAATTGCAGCAACGTGCTAGCCGCTGACACTGGATCTTGCCAACACAAAGTTTCCGCGGCGAGAATGACGAGCAGAGAGGCCACACCGGAGCGCAGCCTCGCTCTCGTCCCATGGAATGGAGTCACAGCGTTATCTCATTTACTCGCTGAAGACGAAAACGCGAGTCTGGCCGGCAAAGCGGACTTCCCTTACCTGCCCGTTCTCTCCAAGCAGCAGGGAATCATAGGCCGACTTGGCGCTGCGGTCTTCCCACCGGCCTTCGGATTCGGCAACAACCTGTTTGCCTTTCTGGACGGTGGCCTTGTTTCCTTCGATCTCCAAACGGTATTCGCCGGCCTTCAACTCGGACTTGCCGAGCTTCGCGGTCTGCGAAATGTTGATGGTCTTGGCGAAGGGTTTTGCAAATGCCGGTATTGCCAGTGCGATGGCGGCCAGCAAAGCCACACTGCGGACAAATGAATTCGTTTTCATGCGAGTCAATTTCCTTTCGAACAGGATCGAGTCAGCCGCACAGCAGGCTGCCATTGGCTAGAGGAAGTTGACACGCACGCGGCGGACGAGTACTCTCGCCCGTGAAGACACCTCTTCTTCCTGGACTAACGGCCGGAAAGACTGCGTGTCATGACCCCGCGGCTGCCACCGCGGGGTTTTTCTGAATCTCGCCAAGAACAGTCCCGTATTCAGCTGCACCCGTATAGACGAGTCACTAGAGGCGAATGTTTCGTCAACTCGTTGTAAAATATTGTTGCCAATTGAAACAACCACGCCCTCTGGCGCTTTCGTTCCTCTTTGCAGGTCAACTCACTATCTCCCTTATCTCAATTATTCATAAACAAACACGTTTTGGCTCCAAACCTTTTGCCTTCTGTTGCGTCGCTCCGCTCGGTCAGGCCGTGTGTATCCCGTCGTGCATCGGCGCGCTTGTTCATTTATACTCAGGGTCACTTTTCGGATAGTGGGAATGCGGATCCTCGTTCTCAGCGACCTGCACTCGAACGCTACTGCACTCGACGCCGTCCTCGATGCCGCACAGGACCGTTGGGATCTTTCCGTCTGCCTGGGTGATGTCGTCGGCTATGGCCCCGATCCCAACGAAGTCACAACGCGCCTGCGGGAGCTCGGCACGCAGACCATTCGCGGAAATCACGACAAAGCGGCCACTGGATTGATGCCCACGGATGATTTCAATCCTGTCGCGAAATCCGCAGTGGATTGGACGCGCGCGCAGCTCAAGCCGGACCATCTCGCGTGGCTATCGGCTTTGCCCCAAGGACCTCTTGCGACGGATGGCCTCGTGCTTGTTCACGGTGCGTTCCAGGATGAAGACGAATACGTTTTCACTCCCGAGCAGGCCCTCGACGGCCTCCTGGACTCCACCGCCGAAGTCACTTTCTTCGGCCACACGCATCACCAGGGCGGTTTTTCATATCAGGACTCGCAGCTCGAGGTCCTCCAGATTCGTCCTCGCCCCAACGAACCTTTTGCAGCGCTGCGCATCGAGCTCCCCCGCCGCTATCTCCTTAACCCTGGTTCGATCGGACAACCGCGTGACGGTGATCCGCGCGCGGCTTTTGCCATCGCCGACCTCGAGCACCAGGTCATCGAGTTTTGGCGCGTGCCTTACGATATTTCCGTCGTCCAGGAGCGCATGCGCGCCGCCCACCTTCCGGAGGCTCTGGTCCAGCGGCTCCTCGTGGGCCGTTGAAGTCGTCAACCTTACCGAGCATTTATTGACAACCGAAAAAGTATAGTCCCACAGCTACGTATCTGATTCATAATCCAGCCATGGAATTCGCCGCTGAACTGCAAGCCGGCCTCCCCGGCGCGCGGGCAACTTGGATACTTGGCTCGTCCCGCATCGCCAGTCGGAAACTCTCCTTAATCAGGCGCGGCCCGTGCTGCATGCCATCATTTCACTGGCGCCACAGGCCGTAACCTGCATCCCGCGGCACAGTCCCGCGCAGTATGGCTGCGCTTTCGCGGGCTCCCCTTCGCGCGCTGGGATGACGGCCGCGTTTTCTTCGGAATCAACGATGCCCGCGAGGAACTCACTCCCGCTTCGCGCCCCGCTCTGAAGCATCTTCTGCATGATCTGGAAGTTCGCCGCCACCCGCTTGCCAGCGATACGCGCCATTCGCTCTATCGCGTTCAGCCCGAGCGCTGGCCGGAATCCATCGTTCGCGAGGACGTTACGCACATCGATGCCATGCTCGATCAGCGATGCGTATACGCGCAAGTTTTTGCCAATGCCGGGGGCGAACACGGCATTCTCGATCTTCTTACCGTGACTTGTTCCGGGAGGCTGGCGGTCCTCGAACTAAAGGCCGGCGAGCACATCCATCTGCCGCTGCAGGCAGCGGACTATTGGTTGCGCGTTCGTCGGCAGTCGCAGAGCGGAGAGATCGCTCGCTATGGTTATTTTCAAGGGGTCGCTTTGCAGCAGGCGCCGCCGCTCGTCTATCTCGTTGCGCCCGCCCCGCAATTCCATCCGGCAACGGACGATCTTCTCAAATATCTCTCGCCGGAACTTGAGGTCGCGCGCGGGGGCCTTGCCGAAAGCTGGCGCCGGGGACTGCGCGTGGTCATACGCCAGTAGCTCCGAGCGGTGAATCGTGCGCAGCGGCGGAGCGGCGTAGAGCTTTCCGGAATCCGGCCGCAGAGAGACCATTCCAAAACAGCGATCTGTGGAAAATTGACCTGAAAAGGAGAGAAGCGGTTAGGGCATTGCCCTAACCGCCTCCCGGGGTGTGTCCTCGAAGTGGTATTGATAGTTTAGATGGCCGCCAGCCAAAAAGGTTTCCTTTTTATCTAACTTTTTTGAAAAAATCGATTTAGCAGCGTAAATCTCAGTAAAACAAATACTTACGCCAGCGTTCGTCCCGGTGTCCGATCAGCCTCATGAGCTGTCTGGAGGTGTGCAGCGTAAAGGGCCGGGGTCTTCGCGCCAGCTTCAACCCGGCTTCTTCCGGTGTCCGATCGCCCTTGCTGTTGTTGCACCGGTAGCAGCAGGCCACCAGGTTTTCCCAGGTGGAACGCCCGCCGCGCGATCGCGGCACCACATGGTCCAGCGTCAATTCCGAGCTCGGGAATACCCGCACGCAGAACTGGCAAGTGTTGCGGTCCCGCAGCAATATATTCTTCCGCGAAAGCGCCCGGCTCTGCTGCGGAATATGCCGGTACGCCAGCAGGCGGATCACGGACGGCACCCTATGCGCATGCGCCGCCGAGTGCACTTCCGTGTTGTGCATCTCTTCCGCCTGCGCCACGCCCTTCAGCATCAACACCATCGCGCGCCGCACCGCCGTCACGTTGATCGGCTCGTACGTCGCGTTCAGCACCAACACCGGCTCCTGCATCAGCGAGGTACGGCGCGTCGAATTTAAGTTGTGGGATCTACTGCCTGCGGGACCCTCGGAACCGGGCAGAACCTCGCCCGCCACTTCGGGGGTATAGCGCCCCCGGGAATCCACCGACATGTGCCGGTTTGCGCCCATCGCGCTTTCCTCGGGTTATCTTACCACTCTCTGGTGCTTGGCAGGGGGTTTCTGACGGCCCGGGCCACGGTTAGCCCCGCCACGGATTTGGCTCCGGCCTCGCGCAGCGCTCTTTTGCACAGGCATCCAGCGTCACTCCAGTTGTCAATACATCATCTACCAGTAAACCGCGTACGTTGTCAACTTGGCTGCCTGGACGTGTGGCAAAAGCGCCACGCACCGACTCCCATCTTTCCTCCAAACTCAGCACTTGCTTGCCCGGACGCGCCCGCGTGCGCATCAACAACACCGCTTTATGCGGCAAACGGAGTCTTTTTGCCAGGGCTTGGAGAGTAGGGCCGCTTGGTTGTACCCCGCTCCCGTTCTCGCTCGCAATGCAGCGGTACTGGAACCACAACGTCCGCCGCCAGTCTAGCACCCTCCGCGTTCACCACTTCGGCGAGCCGCTCCGCAAACCATCCCCCCAGCGGCTCGATCTGCTCGAATTTCAACAGCAGGATAGCCCGCACCACCGCATCCTCATACACCGCAAAGCTTCGCGCCCTGTCGAAGGCATAAGTTCTGTCCCGGCAAGCTGGGCAGAGCAGCGGCTCCCCCTCTTTCTGGGTCCATCCAGGCCAGGGGCAGCCCACAAACTTCGCCTACGATGTTTGGCACACGTTCAAACGAGGGGAGGCACTCCTCGCAAAGGGGTACCCTGCTCGCGCTCCTCAGCACCCGCTCGCGGTTGCGGCATCCGGAGGGAAAAACACGCTGACGACCGCGTTGCTTATCTCCGCCAGCCAACCCCAGCCGCGCACACCTCCGCGTCGCGCTCCCGCCATGCCGCTGGATGAGCTTCCGTCCGTCACGCGGCCTGAACTCTACTCTTCTTTGCACTTTAATTAAAGAGGGAATGTACGCCGCAGTAATCGAGCCTTTTGGAATGGTCCCCTAGTGGTGGGTCGGAACTTGTCCCGACCGGGTCGGGAGACCTGTGCTTTCAACCGTGCTTCGCCCATCATTGCAGCAGGCCCTGCTCCATCTTTTCCTGGCAAGCGATACAATGCTTGGCCCACGGCACCGCCTCCAGCCTCTTCTGCTGCAGCTCTTCCTGGCAGTTCGCGCACACGCCGTATTCATCGGTCTGGATGCGCTTCAGCGCCGCGTCGATCATGTTCAGCACCCTGCGGTCCGTATTGGTCATCCCAAACAGAAACTCCTTCGTGTAGGAGTTCGCCGCCTTGTCCGCCAGGTCCACCGTAGGATCTTCGTCCGCCGTGCGGCCCTCTTCCTGCGTCCGTGCGATGGTCTTCGTCAACTCTTCCCGCCGCGTCAGCAATTTCTTCTTGTAATACTCCAGCCTTTTCTTGTCCATGCCGGCCTTGACCTTGTCCGAACCCTTGTTCATGCTCATGCCCATAATGGTCCCCCTCTACGTGCTTTTCGGGACCATCTAAAAACTACGTAGTGTAGGCCGAGTTAACACCCATGTCAAGGGCGATACCCCTTTTGCGGCCGGGTCCGCGTCTTCGACTCGGACGCAATTCGAGTGGACTACCAACCACGATCCGCCCCGGTCCCCGCCGCACGCTCTACATCGGCGCGGGGTGTTCGGTCAGCGCCTCGCGATAGACCTTCAGGTTGCTCTTGTCCACCACCACCGTGCCGGTATCCACGAACGTCGGCATCGGCGGCGCCAGCGCGGTGCGCCAGTCTTTGAATTGGTGTACCGCGTTGTGGTGCACGTCGTCCAGCAACTTCAGCCCGTAGTAACTCATCACGTAGGGCTTTTGCGTGATCGTCGCCGTAATGGCCCCGCGCTCGATCCAATCCAGCGTCCCCGGATCGTTGTCGAACGCCACGATCGGCAGCTTGCCCTCCAGGCTGAAGCGATGCAGCGCTCCCGCGGCACCGGAGCCCCCGGTCGCCTCCAGGCAAATAATTCCGTCCACTTTTTCTTTCTTCTGTATCAGCTCGGAGACTTGGTCGAACGCGCTTCCCGCGTCGCCTTTGTCATCCAGGATCTTGGTCAGCTTCAGCGACGGAAAATTCTTCAGCGCGTCCGCCACGCCCGCCACTCGGTCGTCGACGTTATGCTGTCCCGGAATCGAAATGACCACGATGTTCCCTTTACCCGGAATGAGCGCCGCCATTCTCCTCAGGCTCTCTCGGCCGGCCTTAACGTTATCCGTTCCGATGTACACCAAGCGCTTCGAATCCGGCACATCCGCATCCACGCAAATCACTGGGATGCCCGCCGCCACCGCCTTGTCGATGTCCGCCTGGAAAATCTCGGGCCGCGCCGCGGAGAGACAAATTCCGGCGGGGTTCTGGTCCACGATCTTGCGGAAAAATCCCACCTCCCCGTGCGGATCGTACGTCGTCGGACCGGTCAGTTCCCCCTTTACGCCCAGCGTTCTGGCCGCGTCCAGGAATCCCGCCTCCGCTTCCTTCCAGTACGGCAAGTTGATATTCGTGGCCACGAACACGTAGCGTTCCGTTTCCTCGTGGTAGGGCTTCGCGCACGACGCAATCAGCGCCGCCCCCGCGAAAATAAAAACAGCTACCAGCGCGGCCCTTTGTTTCCTGAAATGTCTCCCAACATGTCTCCTCACTTTTCTCCTCATCGGAATTCTCCTTTCGCACTCAATCTCGCCTGCGGCCCTCAGTCTCTCTTGCGGCAGCGTTCCCTCCGTTTTCTTGGACGTTGAGACGTTCCAATGCTCCGCTCGCCCCCTCACTTCCCACGGCTTCTTCGCTTGCGCTTGCTTCTGTTCCGGATTGTCCGATTTCAACCTTATCTCTACGCGAAACCATAGAGCCGCCGCCCCTCTACTGTCAATCTCAGATCGGGCGAGCGTAAAGGATGTCCTGATAACACGGTGAAAAGCATTTCATGAGACTAAATACAATCTTGGCTGTGCTCCCCTGCCAGTCACGACTCACCGGTCACCGGCATGGAGGTCTTCGACGCGAGACAATATGCGCGTAGAAAGAAAATCGGAGCGCCGATCTGAAGGGTAGCGTCGGGCCGAGGCCCAAACACGCCGCAGACCTCATAATTCTGCTCGATCCAGGACATGAGACGCTGGTGGTAGTCCTTCCCGAATGAGGTTTCCGCAAATTCCGGGGTGGGACGATTGGCGATGAAAATAAGTTGTGCTTGCGATCGCCGAAGGCTCTCGATGGCGCGCACTTCGCCTGTAACATCCAGAAAACCTGGCGTAACGATCTCGTCGCGCAGCGGATTGCGCCGTTCGGATAAGAATACCAGCGAAGTTCCTTCCGGCAGGATCGCCACGGCATCCCCTGGCGCAGTCCTTTTCTCGATGAACTTCAGCGCCTGCGTGAAGGCGATGCCAACATCGGTCGGAGTCCGCCAGGTTCCTCTGGCGGACACCAGCGGATAAGGGAACTTCCGCCGATAACGTACGGAGAGCGTGACGGCGGTGATGAGCACGCTCGTCACGAGAGCAACGGAAACCAGCTGTGTAGCCCGGCGGCGCGTGGCGGGATCGGGCAAGAGCAGAGGAAAGATCACCAGCCAAATGTACACAAACAAAACCACTGAGCCCGGCAAGAGGAAAGAGCTGAGTGCTCCGCCAGTGGAAACGCGAAGAATAATTCTTGCCAGGCTGCCAAGCGCAGACGCTGCAATAATGACCATTGTACCAGCCTGTATCTGTCCCGCCGGGATTCCGCAGCGTTCCGCTTGCACGAACGCGCCGATGCCAGCAGCCACGGGAACGAGCAAGAGAAACGGCATTGCCATGAACGGGCCAAGGTCCGAAAGGCCGAACCCTGTCACGACGATTCCGGCCAGGGAAATCAGAAGTGCTGCCACAGCCCACGACGGCTTTCGCGCCGTACCTCCATTCTCTTGCGGAATACACGGCCGCCGCATTTCGAGCAGCAGACTGAGGGAAACCAGAAGTCCGCCGAAAGCGATGAGGCGAACCATCGAAGCGATCATGAGGCCCAGCGAATGCCAAGGGTGAGCAAAGCCGAACCGCAACCCGTTATAGTACAGAAGCTGCCAGGGCACATGCCCAAAGAAAAGATGGCTGTCAACGGTGAGCGTCCGCCAACCCACGCGCGCGGCGAACCAGGAAAAAACTAGCGCAGGTATTCCCAAGGCAGGAGCCAGAAACACCGCAAGCCACACCATGATATTGCGAATTCGAGGGTATCCCGCGAGTGCCGCCGCCACTACGCCAGTTCCAACGGCGGCTCCGCCCAATTCCGTTTTTGAGAGAATCGCAAGCGCACCCAGTATCCCTGCGCTAAAAAGGATTGCAGGACTCTTCCTCCGCAAGAAAACGATCAAGAAGACGGTGGTCGCCAAAACGAAAGTGCAGCCATCGAGTCCGCCGAAGGCGTAGGCCATCATGTAATTTCCCTGAGATTTCAGCGCACACACCCAGGTGATGGCCAGGCAGGCGAGCGTCGCGGGAAAGCGGCCAGCAATCTGCCGGGCGATCCAATAGCTCAGAGCGAGGATAAGAATGGTCGAGACCAACCCGCGGCCCCAAAGGACCCACAAAGACGGATGAAAGGCGCGATAAAGAAAAGCGTTGAGGTAAGGAGAGAAAGGGCCGTAAATGTAGCCCACATCCGAGTACAGCATTTCGCCATTAACAAGCCGTAGTGGAACGTTCAATTCGCGTCCGCTGTCCACCAACGGGTTGCCCCAACGCTGCCAGGAGGCGGCGAGCCCTGCGGCAAAAGATGCAAGAATCCCCGCGAAGCAAGTCAGGTCCTTTCGGTCAACTTTCTCATCGGGGCCGCGAGAAAGTGTGTCGAGCAATGCGCCCCACGTTTGGCCCGCGCACGACATGAGTGTGCTGCCCGCTTTCACTCCTTTGGCGTCTCGCGATCGAAGTCGTAAGTGAACATCAAAGAACTGCCTCGGCCGGAAATCACGGCAAGATCTTATGACATCCCTACTCTTCGTGGCACAGCCAATCCTGGCTAGGCGTCCCTACCAGTCACCCTTACTGGTCATGGCACTTCCCACTACGGCACGATCGGCACAATCACCGCCGAAGGCCGCGCCTTATCGTGATAAATCACATTCGTCGCTTTGACCATCCGCGTCGCGCGCGCCTGCTCTTCCCCGGTGTTCAGGTTCCGGTCGAACCGCGGGAAATTGCTGCTGGAAACTTCCAGCCGCAACTTGTGTCCCGCGAGAAACACATTGCTCGTCGCCCACAAGTCCACGGCGATGTGATACGTCTCTCCCGGATTCGCCAGCTCCGGCTTCTCTTGCGAATTGCGGTAACGCATGCGCACGATTCCGCTCGTCAGGTTCTGCGCAAACCCATTGGGCCAAACGTCCACGAGCATCCCCGTGAAATCCGTGTCCACCGCTGAACTGCTCGCGTACAAATCCAGCGAGACCGGCCCCGTCACTTCGGTGTCCTTCGCAAACGCCGGCGTGGTGTACACCAGCACGTCGCCGCGCGCCTCCGCCGGCCGCTGGTCTTCGGGTCCAATCCCCGTCGGCAACGCCCCGCAGCACAGCGGCCCGCCAATCGTTGGCGCCGCGTCGCTCGGATCGTAAACGTACCGGTCGGGCCCTTCCTCCGCGGGAGCGATCGTACTCAAAGCACCGTTTCCTGCTTGCCCCGCCTGCCCCGAGCCGCTCGGGGCGATTCCGTTCGCCGCGCCCGCCGAATGCAGGTAATATTTCGTATTTTTCGCGCGCGCCAGCGGCCAGTCGTCTTCCTCGCGCCACTCATTTTTTCCCATCACGAAAATCCTCACCGGCCTTTCTTTCTCGACGCCGTTCGCTTCTCCCTTCAGCAGCCAGTCGTACCAACGCAGCGTCAACTCATCGAGATCGAACGGCGCCTTATCTCCAAAATCCACCGCGCCGATTTTCCGGGCTCCCGACCCTCCCGCGTGTCCACCGATGAACACAAGCAGCCGCTGCCCGTGCCGCGCCGCTTCCGTGCCCGCCTCCGTCTTCAGACGCATATAATTTTTCAGCGTGCCACCGAGAAAAATGTCGTACCACGCGCCCATACCGTAGACCGGAACCTGGATCTGCGCGTAATGGTCCTCGATGGACAATTGCTTCCAGTACTCATCGAAATTGGGATGCGCCAGCCAATCCTTGAAATACGGCGCCAGCCCCTCCGCGGAAGGCGGTTCGAGCACTGGGTATGAGATCAGCGGCAGCACTGTGGTCCCGCCCAGCGCATCAGCCTTTTTTTCCGCGCGCCGCCGCATGGTGTTCAGCGCCAGACCTGTCGTCCATGATTCGTTGAACCACTGCTCGAACGCCCCGCCCTGATATGTCCACCCGTCGTGATAATTCGACGCCGTCACGTTCGGGCAAATCCCCGCCAAGTGCGGCGGCCTCGCAATCGCCGCCAGATATTGCGTCGCCCCCACGTATGATCCGCCAAACATCCCCACCTTCCCATTCGAATAGGGAAGCGCCGCCGCCCACTCGACCGTGTCGTACCCGTCTTGCGATTCATACTTGAAGGTGTACCACTCCCCCTCCGATTCGAAGCGCCCGCGCACGTCTTGCGCGATCACCACGTAGCCCCGCGCCGCCGCCTGCAACCCAAAGTGGAGCGTCCCGGTTTTGTCGTAAGGCGTGCGCACCAACAGGACGGGATACCTCCCCTCCGCCTTCGGCCGGTAAATATCCGCGCGCAGCGTCACACCGTCACGCATCTTCGCGGCCACGTTGCGCTCCACCGTCACTTCGTAGCTTTCCGCGGCCATCGCCGCTGGCGCAAATAGCCACACGCTCAGCACCATCCATTCGAAAGCGGAACAAGCTCGATTCGAACGCGCCCCGGCCATGCCCCCGCTTTGTTTTTTCTGTTCCATGGGATTGCCTCCGCTTCCGTGTCCTGCGCGCTTCTCCGCGAATCGCGCGAGCGTAGGCCCACTCCCCGCCATTGTCAAGAATGGAAAGGATCACGGATGGCTCTAGGGAGGACACCCAGAAAATTAGTTTCAAGGGTGACTTTACTCGCCGGGCGGGAATTAACAGGAACCCTCCGTCCGGGGAATTGTCCACCTGCCGCTGTAGGTAAAATACACTACGCCGAAATACTTAGTTCATCTGATAGAAACTTCGCCTCCCACATATTATTAGCCTCCCCAGGCCGTTTCTCACGATTTGGGAAACAAGGGGTTTGGCGCTCGTGCCTTGGATTGCTGAGACGCAAGCTACTCTCGGTGCGCGCGTGAAAACCGCGCGCGTGAAAACCCCGTTGACAAGTAAGTTTTCAAAGAGCATCTTACCGGTCGGGTGATCGTCCAAAGCGGAAACCCCGCTTGTTGATTTCGAGATACGGAGGGGAGCATGAAGAACGCATGCCGCAGGACCGTTTTTGTGCTTTTCATGAGCCTGGCGACTTCGGGAATGCTGTTCGCGCAGTCGGACCTGGGCAGGATTTCAGGTTTTGTCAAAGACCCGTCGGGCGCCACGATTGCGAACGCCAAGGTCACGGTTCGAAACAACACCGGCGTCGAACGTCAGACCACCACGAATGATTCCGGCTACTACGTCATTACGAATGTGCCGCCCGGCCTCTATACGATGATCGCCGAGGCCGCAGGTTTCCAGAAATACGAGACTACAAACAACAAGCTCGACCCCAGCGGTGATCTCGTCATTGATGCGACGCTGACCGTGGGTGCTGCCACGCAAACCGTCGAGGTTTCGGCTTCGACGGTGCAACTGCAGACGGAATCCGCATCGGTGCAAAAGCTGGTGACCCGCGAGCAGATTGACTCGCTCGAGCTCAATGGCCGCAACCCCATTTGGCTCGCGGCGTTGGTGCCAGGCGCTCGAGGGACTACGCTGGCCAATCTCAACTTCGGCTTTACCCAGGGTCCTGCAAATTTCAACGGCTCTCGCAATCCCGAAAACCTCATCACTTTCGACGGTGCCCCAGCTACCCGCACGCGCTCCAACGGCACTAGCTTGGGGGCCGCAGACGTCGATTCCACGCAGGAGGTGCAGATCCTTACCACCGACTATGCCCCTGAGTACGGTCGCACTTCCGGCGCGCAGATTCGCTTTACCACAAGGACAGGTACGAGCCAGTTTCACGGCGCCGCCTACGAATACCTGCGGAATACCGCCCTGAACGCGAATACCTGGGCGCGCAACGCCAACAGCAACGGTCTCACCTCTTCTGCCGCGCCAGTTCACTATAACCAGTTTGGGTACAATATCGGCGGCCCCATCTACATTCCTGGCAAATTCAACACCAGCAAGAGCAAGGTTTTCTTCTATTTGGGGGAAGAATGGCTGAAATACCACTTCGTCG
>WNFP01003548.1_pt1 | contig 15501 bp, 13 predicted proteins | sample 5400201 | NCBI WGS metagenome assembly WNFP01 (sample SAMN13153355, study PRJNA577476) | soil metagenome | isolation source: 115 cm saprolite under Madrone tree | place: USA:California | collected 2016-06-14
CGCATCCGGACCGTTCGCTCGCTTCCCTCAGCCGACAAGCAAACACCCGAGGGACCATCCCCGAATCCCACTTGTGGGAAGTTGGAAGCTCGATTTTGGAGCTTTCTCAATGCGGGCAGATGACGGGGTACTCTCCAGAAAACAAACGCGTAAGTCATTTGTTTTCTGTCACTACTGAGAGCGCCCCGCTGTCCCCTGCTCGGAAGTAATCTACATGCTTGGAGAACGCGCTTACAGGAAACTGAGATTACTCAGGTGCGCGGATACAGTTGAATGGCGGCGCGAAGGGATCGAAACTAGCGCCGTCGATGTTTGGCGATGATGAGGGTGATGTCGTCGTGCTGCTCGTGGGGGCTGAAGCGCTGGACTTCATCGACGATCGAAGCTAGGGCAGCTTGCGAAGATGATCCGCGATGACGCTGCAGGGCTTCGATGAGGCGCTGTTCGCCGAATTGTTCGTCTGCGGAGTTGTAGGATTCGGTGATGCCATCGGTGTAGAGGGCAAGGGTGTCGCCTGTGCGAAGCTGGCATTCTCCAATCTCGCAATCCCATTCTTTGAAAATGCCCAGGACGGTGGCAGTGGCATGGAGGCGTTCCACAGTGCCATCGCTGCGGAGGAGAAGGCCGGGGAGATGGCCGCAATTGGCGTAGCGCAGGTGGCCCGCGGTGTCGTCGTATTCGGCGAAGAAGAGAGTGGCGAAAGAGCCGTCGGGCGTATTGTCGCAAAAGAGCTGATTCACGGAGCACATAAGGCGCTGCGGCTGGTCCAAAGCGAGGGCGCACTGGCTGCGCAGGTTGGCTTGGAGATTGGCCATCAAGAGAGCGGCGGCAATTCCTTTTCCGGAGATGTCGCCGATCACGAATCCAAGCCGCTCCTGTCCTAGATCAAGAAAATCGTAATAATCGCCGCCGACTTTGCGGGCCTGGATGCAGATGCCGACGTATTCGAGGGTTTTGAGGGGCGGGAGAGTTTGCGGAAAGAGCCCGGCTTGCACCTGTTTGGCAATTTCGAGCTCCTGAGCGGCGCGGCGTTCGGATTCGAACCGCTCAGCAAGGGCGCGGCGTTGAGCTTCGACGGCCTGGGTCACCTCGTCGAAGCTCACCAGCGAGAAGGAATTGCCGTCGAGATCCTTGAAACGGGTGAAGACGCCGCCCCAAATCGGAGCGTGGTCTGCGCTGGGCGCAGAGGAGTCCGCGGAATGCTCGGAGCGCACGTGCACTTCATACTTGAGGCGTTTCAGGCGCGGCGCGAACTGGAAGCGAACGCCGCGCTTACTCCATTCGCGGTACTTGACAATCACATTCTCAGTGACAAAGGTGACCTGTGTGGGCCGGCCAATGAGCTTGAACTGTTCCGAGCCGGGCTCAGGGGCGACGAGGGTTAGATTCGCGGTGCCGTCGGGAGGGGCGACGGTTACCCAGCGACGGCCGGGTTGAACGCGGGCGTCAAAGATCAATTGAAAGCCGAGTTGATCGAGGTAAAAGCTGAGGCTTTGCTCGAGATCGCGGACGAAAATCGTGACCGACTGGAGGCGAAGGTAGGGGTCCTGGCGATCCAAGCGAACGGCGGAGCCGTCGGTCCACTCGCGAGGAGAATTGACCATGGAAGGATTATAAGCTGGGGCGCAGCATGCTGCGCCCCTACAAATTCAACGGAGTTAGTCTTCGGACCAGCCGAGGTCGGTGAGGGCTTGCTGGAGACGGGCGAGGGGGAGGCCGACGACGTTGAAGTAACAGCCTTCGATGCGCGGAATGAAACGGCCGGCGCGACCTTGGATGGCGTAGGCGCCGGCTTTGTCGTGGGGTTCGCCGGTGGAGAGGTAGCGGGTGATTTCTTCGTGATCGAGCTTGGCGAAATGGACGTGAGTCGTTTCGACGAAAGTGCGGCGCTCGGCGTCGGGAAGGCGGATGAGAGCGACACCGGTGACGACGGAGTGGGTGCAGGCGGAAAGTTTTTCGAGCATGTGACGAGCGTCGTCAGAGGAGCGCGGCTTGCCGAAGATGTGGCCATCAAGGGTGACCTCGGTGTCGGCAGCGATGACGATCGCCGGGCCAACGGCGCGGGCGGCGACGAGTTCGGCTTTGGCTACGGCTAGGCGCTCGACGAGGTCGTGGGTGGATTCGCCGGGGTACGGAGTTTCGTCGACGGCGGAAGAGAGCACGGTGAAGGAGAAGCCGGCGTCGTGGAGGATTTCGGCGCGGCGGACGGAGGCGGAGGCGAGAATGAGCTTCATGGTGAATCCTGGGATTTCTGGAGGGGAAGAATACTATAGCGCAAGAGCGGTGACAGCCTGTGCTTCCGTCCAGCCGAAGAGGCGGGCGGAAAAGCGGGAGCAAGCTTCCGCACTCCAAATCAGATGACGACGGATTCCTGGTATTCGCCGAAGACGCGGCGCAGGGCGTCGGAGATTTCGCCGATGGTGGCGTAGGCTTCGACGGCGGCGAGGATGGCGGGGAGAAGATTCTCGGAAGTGGTGGCGCGGCGCTGGAGTTCAGCGAGCGCGGATTTGGCGCAGGCGGCGTCGCGTTTGGCGCGGAGAGCGTTCAGGCGGGTGATTTGAGTGCGCTCGATTTCGGCGTCGATGCGGAGCGTGGGAATGATGCGCGGTTCTTCCGCGACGAAGTCGTTCACGCCTACGACGATTTGTTCTTTTCTTTCCACGGCGCGCTGGAATTCGTAAGCCGCTTTCTGGATTTCCCCCTGGACAAAACCGGCTTCGATGGCGCGCAACATGCCGCCCATTTTGTCGATTTTGGAAAGATACATTGAGGCGAGCGATTCGATTTCGTTGGTAAGGTGCTCGATGGCGTAGGAGCCGGCGATGGGGTCGACGGTGTTGGCAACGCCGGTTTCGTTGGCGAGGATTTGCTGGGTGCGCAGAGCGATGAGCGCGGCGTCTTCGGTGGGCAAGGCGAGAGCTTCGTCCATGGAATTGGTGTGGAGCGATTGGCAGCCGCCGAGAACGGCGGCGAGCGCTTGAATTGCAACGCGGACGATGTTGTTCTCCGGCTGCTGCGCGGTGAGGGAGGAGCCGGCGGTCTGCGCGTGGAAGCGGAGCATCAAAGAGCGTGGATCTTTTGCGCCGAAACGTTCCGCCATGATTTTCGCCCAGAGGCGGCGGGCGGCGCGGTACTTGGCGATTTCTTCGAGAAGATCATTGTGGGCGTTGAAGAAGAACGAGAGTTGCGGGGCGAATTCATCGATGCCATCGGCGAGCGTGAAGGCGACTTCCTGGACGGCGGTCGAGCCGGCTTCGCGGATGTGATAGCCGGAGATGGAGATGGTGTTCCACTTGGGGAGATTGTCGCGACACCAGGCGAAAATATCAGTGACGATGCGCATCGCGGGGCGCACGGGGTAGATGTAGGTGCCGCGGGCGATGTATTCCTTCAAAATGTCGTTCTGAACAGTGCCGGAAAGTTTTTGCAAGCTGGCGCCTTGGCGTTTCGCGACGGCTACATAGAGACAGAGCAGGATGGCGGCGGTGGAGTTGATGGTCATGGAGGTGGAGACTTTTTCTAGGGGGATGCCGTCGAAGAGCGTTTCCATGTCTTCGAGGGAATCGATGGCGACGCCGACTTTGCCGACTTCGCCGAGGGCGAGGGGGTAGTCGGAGTCCATGCCGATCTGCGTGGGCAGGTCGAAAGCGACGGAGAGGCCGGCCTGGCCCTTGCTTAGGAGGTAGCGGTAGCGCTGGTTGGATTCGAGGGCGGAGCCGAAGCCGGCGTACTGGCGCATGGTCCAGAAGCGGCTGCGGTACATCGTGGGGTAGATGCCGCGAGTGAAAGGATATTCGCCGGGGAAGCCGATCAATTCTTCCGTCTCGGCGTCAACAACAGCGTCGGGATGGTAAACGCGTTCGAGGGGAATGCCAGAGAGAGTTGTAAACCTCTCTTTGCGTTCGGGGGGAGCGGCGGATTTGGCTTTGGTATCAGTCATGGCAAGAACGAAGTTGTGCGACAGCCGGACAGCTCACGTTTTGAGAGGCCGGGCTGATGCCCGGCCTCTACAAAATCTCCTAATGAGAACTACAGCTTTCGCGCGCGGCGAAAGGATGTTACGGCGAAAAACAGAAATAATAGAGCAACGGCGACCGCGATGCCGATAAGCCACGGAGCAACGTCGCGCGTCCAGGCGCGCAGGGCGGCGTTGAGCCAGCCTAATGCAAGAACGGCAAAGACCGCGGCAATGACCTCGTGAAAAAGCTGCCGCAGCGCGCGCCAAAGACGCCGGAAACCGCCTTGCTGCTGCGGCGCGGTAGCTGCGCTGCTTGCGGCCGTTGACATACGAGCATCTTAACGCAAAACCCGGCGAACATCCGAAAGAGGAGGCCGCGCGGTGCACCCTTTAGGTCCATCAAACCTGCACAAAGGTACTGTGGACGGATTAGAGACAACGGAGCGAAGCTCTCTTGTATCCAACAATACGTGGGCCTAGAATGGCCAAAGAAGTAAGGGAGAGGCCGCCGTGCAACTCGACGATCACCTGAAAAACTTGCTCCGCGAACTGGGCCATGCGATCAATGATACGGTGTCCGACTCCGATCGCATTACGGGTGCGATTGCCGGCGTGCGCGCTCATGGCTACGACATCGTGCTGAAGCTGGACGCGACCATCGGGCTGGCAAAACGCGACGCGGCCGCGGCTGAAGCAGCAAAACTGACGCCGAACGACCGCCGTTTCCTGGAGTCGCTGCGGATTCAAGTGGACCAGGAATCTTTTTTGGAAGAGAATGACAAAAAGCCGGCCCCGCGGCTGGCCATGACGCCCCAGGACGTGCGATTTCTAAAGTCATTGCGGATTGCCACGGACGATGTGGAATGAAGAGAATCGTCAAAGTTGCCGCGTTCGGATTGCCGCTGATGCTTGCTGCGGCGGCAGGTTTTTCATTACCCGCTGCTGCACAGACTCCGGTGACCGTGCCAATCATCGTTGCTGAAACGGCGGCGCCGATCATCATCGGTGCGGTGAAGCCAAAGCCCAAGCCAACAGGACTTGACAAGTTTGAAGGCTTCGTGATGCACGCGAATAACGCGCAGATCACCGTGCGCGCGAAGGGGAACGACCTGGCGATCAGGACGTTTCCTCTTTCGCAAGCCGCGTCCGAGAAAATGCAGAAAATCATCGACAAGGGCGGCTACCAGTACGGCGACAAAGTGACGGTTTATTACGTGCCCGCTACGTCGCAAGCGATCAAGTTCAAAGGGAAACCCTCGAAGCCGATTTGATTCGCGGAGCGGCAACATGCTTCGCCTGCCTGCGGTTGCCGGACGCTTCTATCCCTCCCATCCTGCGGAACTCACAGCGCTCATACGCAAATACAGCGGCACCGAACCGGGCCGACCATCCATTCCGGTAAGGGCGTGCCTTGTGCCGCACGCCGGTTACGTCTATTCGGGCCACGTGGCCGGCGCGGTGCTTGCGCGGATCGCGCTGCCCAGGAAAATCATTGTTCTCGGGGTGCGGCATTATCCACGGGGTGAGCCGGCGGCGATTCTCTCGAGCGGGGCCTGGCGCACGCCGCTGGGAGACGCGCGGATTGACGAGACGCTGGCGGAAACGCTGAAAAAAGCCTGTCCGCTGCTGCGCGAGGATAGCGTGGCACACAGCGAGGAGCATTCGCTGGAAGTGCAGTTGCCGTTTCTGCAGGTGCTGGCGCCGGACTTCACATTTGTTCCCGTGGCACTGGGAACAGCGCGATTCGAATCCCTGGTGAGCGTGGGGGAAGGGATCGCGCGGGTGCTCGAAGCTTCCAAAGAGAACGTGCTGCTATTGACGACCTCGGACTTGAATCATTACGAGGATGACGCCACAACGCGCATCAAAGACCGCAAAGCCATCGAACAATTGCTGGCGCTGGAACCGCGCGGACTCTACGATACCTGCCGCAACGAAGAGATTTCCATGTGCGGGCTGGGGCCAGCGGTTGCGATGATCACGGCGCTGAACGCGCTGGGCGCGAAAAAATCGGAATTGGTGAAGTATGCGACGTCCGCCGACGTTTCCGGCGATCGCGATGCGGTTGTGGGCTACGCGGGCATGATTTTTTCTTGAAGCGGCCGAATAACAATTTGCTGCCGCGCAAAGAGAAACGGCTCCCCAGTGGGAGCCGTTTCTGCGATCGTTTCCGATTCGACTAGTGCGGCCGGCCGGAGGACGGGTGCGAAGACGAGGCGGAAGAAGAAGAAGAGGAGGACGACGAGGATCGTCCCGTTGAGCTTCCGCTTGAAGAGGCAGACCCGCCCCAACTGCCGCCTCTGCTACTAGAACCCCCACTCGCGCCGCCCGAGTAACGCGGCGCTGGCGGCGGAACGGTGTTGCGTGAAGGCGGAGCAGAAGCCGCGCTGCGCGTCGCCGCAGGACCCACGGGAATGCGTGAAGAGTTGACAGCGGTTGGTGTCGACGCAGCAGCAGTCCGGCCATTTTCAGCGCGAATTTCCTTCTCGTTCGCGGAAGACGAAACCGCCGAAGAATTTGCATTCACGAAGCGGTGTTCATGCGGATCGTAGGCGATGGAAGAATCCTTGCCGAGCGAGACGGCACGAACTCCGGAATGGCTTTCGACCACGGTCCTCGAAACGCGAGTCGGCGGCCCGGTGGCCGCCAGGCTGCCGCTGAGACCTTCCCGCGGCGGCGACTTCAACGCTTCCCATTTTTGTCCGTGCTCGACAGGCATGATCTGAGCGCTCACGCCCTTCGTACCCACGTTTGAAAAAACGCCGCGCTCCAAATTCAGGGGAGTCTTTCCTTTTACATCGAGAGGGTGCATGGGCACGATGCCGGTCTTGCCGCCATTGCGAACGAAGACAGCCGTCACCGGATGATAGATGGGACGGGGGGAATGAACGCCTTTGGGGAATCGCCTCACCGGACCGACGGGATACCCCGGGTATCCGTAAAGAGCCGGCGGAGAATAAAACCAGCCGCCGCAGGAGGCATCGAAGAGCCATCCTCCGTAGTGGTAGGGCGCCCAGCCCCACGGCTGATAGCTGGCCCAGGTCCAGCCAAAAGAGGGATCCATAATCCATTGCCCGTTCGTGAAGGGTGACCAGCCGAATCCGACGCCGAACGGTCTCCAGCCGTATCCATAAGCCCCACAGTTGGAAAAAGCACCATAGGTATACAGGTCGGCGAATCCCGGAGCGTAATAAGGAGAACCTGTGTATTGCAGGGCCGAAGCCGTGGCGGTGGAGACGCTGTCGATGCGGCCGGAGACCCAGCGATCGAAGTCATCTTCAAGCGGAAGGCGGCCGACGCTCAGCGAAGAATCATCGCCTGCTTTTATTGAAAGGGATTGGCCCTTTTCGAGGCGGGTCGTGTTCTTATTGTGCAAGACGGAAACGCGGCCCTGTGAGGTTTCAACGGTGCTGCCGTCGTCAAAATTATCCAGCCGGAAGGTGCTCCGGCCCTCGGCTTCCACGGTGAAATCGCCGCCCGTGACGCTGAAATAGTCGCCGCTCGCGGGATTCACATAGAAGGAAGCGCTGCCCTGGCGAAGAACGAGGCGCGTGGTGCGCGCGGAATCGTTGAGGGAAAGGTCGAAGAACTCCAAAACCGTGTTTTCCTTGAGGAACGCCATCGCGCCGTTCTCGAATTCCACTTCCGCGCGGCCTTTGTCCGTGGCAAGGACGTACCCTTGGCGGATCGGCAGATTCAGCCCAGCGGTCTCCCAAGTTGCCGTGGAGTCCGCGAGAGGGTCGCCATGTGTCTCCCGGGAGAATCGGACGTCGCCTTGAACGAGGCTCAGGCGGATGATGCGGGCATGGCTGGAATCCGCGGCGGCGGGACGTAGGCCGACGAAGAGCGTGCACAACAGAATGATCAAAATGGGAATAGTCAGTTTTCGGAAAGTCATATTCACCCCCTCACGGGGCGCGACCTAAATCGTTAGACGGTTAGAAGAGCGGGCGGGTTGCGTGCGATGTGCCCTCAACCTATCGTCTCGCCGGGGGATGGCGGCGTCAAGGGGAGCCTGCGCCGCGGTTCGCCGCGAAGTGATAAGATTTGCGTCCGGTCCAGACGATGACACGAATCGCATCACGCGTTTCACAACTGAATGGCGAAGGCGCGCTGGCGGTCTATTCTCGCGCCAAAGAACTCGAGCGCCAGGGGCGCTCGATCATTCACCTGGAACTCGGCGAACCGGATTTTCATCCCGCCGCGCCGGTCGTGGATGCGCTGCGCAATGCCGTAGCCGCAGGGCGCGACCGCTACTGCTCCACGCGGGGCGTACCGGCTCTGCGCCAGGCGATTGCGGAGTATTTGAAGCGCACGCGCAGCGTACATGCAGCGGCGGAGCAGATCATTGTGGCGCCGGGCTGCAAAATGGCGCTTTCGCTGGCGATGATGGCGCTCGTCGAGCCCGGCGACGAAGTGCTATATCCCGATCCCGGCTTTCCGATTTATCCGTCGTTCACCCGCGGGCTGGGGGCGACGGCGGTTGCCTATGGGCTGGAAGAGAAAAACAAGTTCCAGCCCGATGTGGGTGAGATCGCTCAAAAGATCACGCCGGGCACGAAGATGCTGATCTTCAATTCACCGAATAATCCTACGGGGACAGTTTTTAGCGATGCGGTTCTGGAGAAACTCGCCACGCTCGCCACCAAGCACGACCTATGGGTTCTTGCCGACGAGATCTACGCGCGCATGCTGTTCAGCGGAGAATATAAGTCCATCTGGTCGCTCCCCGGCATGGCGGAGCGCACCGTGATTATTGATGGCTTTTCCAAAAGTTTCGCCATGACCGGCTGGCGGCTGGGCTACGCCGTGGCACCCGTCGAGGTGATCGATGCCATGGACCTGCTGGTGCTGAACACCTTTACTTGCGCGGCGGAGTTCACCCAGGTCGCGGCCATCGAGGCGCTGCGCGATTCTACAAACGCCGTGGAGGCCATGGTTGCGGAGTACTGCAAACGGCGGGATCTGTTCGTGGCCGGGCTCAATCAAATCCCCGGATTTCGCTGCCAGGCGCCAGACGGCGCATTCTATGCGTGGGTGAACATCGAGGATACGGAACTCTCCGCGGAAGAGGTGCAGAAGCTTTTGTTGGAGGAAGCGGGTGTGGCGGGAATTGCCGGGGCGGCGTTCGGTCCAGGCGGCAAAAAATATCTGCGCTTCTCGCTCGTTAGTGCGCGGAAACAGCTCGAGGCCGCTCTGGAACGCATTCAGCGCGTTTCGGTTCGCTGGCGCGCCGCGGTGTCACGCTGATCTGTGAATTGCCGATGGCGGCGGAGAACGCAGACAAAAGATGGAGGCGTGAAATGAGCACCCCGGCGAAATCGAAGCACGTCGCGTGGAAAAATGTCGAGCGCGAGCAACTGAACCCGCTCATCGACCGCGAAATGGTGGTCGGCGATAAAATCATGCTGGCGCGCGTGCTGCTGAAGGAAGGCGCGCACGTGCCGCTGCATCATCACCACAACGAGCAGGTGACCTACATCCTCGAAGGCGCGCTGAAATTCGCCATCGATGGGCAGGAGATCGTCGTCCGCGCCGGCGAAGTGTTGTGCATCCCGCCCCACTTGCCGCATGAAGCCTGGGCGCTCGAAGATACCGTCGACCTCGACGTCTTCAATCCCCCGCGCGAAGACTGGCTGAACAAAACCGACGACTACTTGCGCCACGGCCGCTAGCCTCCCGCGCGAGCCGCGGACCGCCCCAACTTTCTGGATTGGCCGCCTCCAGACAGGCGATGCGACCTTTTCACTTTTGGCCCCTTTCCGCGAAAGAGCATGGACAAAGGGCCATGGTGTTGTTTACCGTAGCTACGTGGCTGAATCCATCGTGGGGCCAGCCCTCTGAGGGGAGCAACATGAAGAGGCTATTGCTATCGGCATTGCTGCTTGGGAGTGTCGGCGTCGCGCGGGCACAGGTGAGTGCGCCAATTCTAAATATCGACAGGGCGAACGCCGCTCAGGATTTCTCCACGACTTCCGCCGCGAAGGCGACTCTTCTCAGTGACCTTGCCGCCGCCGACACGTTTTCCCCGCCGGCAACGAAACCGGCGAACGCGTTCGCAGCGCCTATTGTCGCCACGGCCTTGGCCCTGCCGCTCGACAATGCCGAGCCGGCTGTGCCGTCGCCGCAGCCGAAGTTTCTCTACGGCAACCGCGAGGGCTACCGCTGGGAGTTGGGTCTTGCCGCGAGTTGGTTGCGCTTCCAGTCCTCGGTCTTCAATGCCAGCGCCGTCGGCATCAACACCTCCGTGGCTTACTTCACGAACGACTGGTTTGCGATCGAAGGAAATATTACCGCCGTTTTTGCCCCCACGATTTTCCTCGGCGAACATGTGAAGATTGCAACCTACGGCGCCGGCCCGAAGATCGCCTGGCAGCAGAAAAAGTGGGAACCCTGGCTGCACGGAATTTTTGGCGGCGCTCACGAACAGCCGCAAATCGCGGGATCCAGCCGCAATTCTTACGTCATCAAGGCCGGGGGTGGAGGGGACTATCCCTGGAACCCGCGCGTCTCTTTCCGCTTGGAAGCCGACTACGTGCGCACCGGCTTCTTCCACCAATCTCAGAACGACTTCCAACTTGCGGGCGGAATCGTTTTCCACTTCTAGCGCGGTGTCCCGCCGAAATTCACCGGTTTCCGCCGAAGTTTCCCTCGGAATTATTTTGTTCTTCGGCCGCACTCAGCTACCAAATTTTGCAGGTTTGCTCGCGCACCATGGCCTCGCCTTTTTTGCAACCGAACGCCTTGGCAAACTCCGCCATATTCGAGAGCGGTCCGTTGCCGCGGAATCTGGGCAGCGGGTGCGGGTTGGTGTTGGCCATCAACCGCGCGAATTCAATCCGCTCGTTGGCGCCCCATACTTGCGCCCAGCCGAGGAAGAAGCGCTGCTCGGGAGTAAAGCCGTCTTTGTCCGCAGGCCGCGGCTTGCCCGCGAGGGATTTTTCGTACGCGGCGTAGGCGATCGTCAGTCCGCCCAGGTCGGCGATGCTTTCGCCTAAAACTAGCTTGCCGTTTTCGTGCAGATCCCCGTCGACGACGTAGGCGTCGAATTGATCGGAGACGCAGGCGGCGCGTGTTTTGAAATTCTTCAGGTCTTCTGGGCTCCACCAGTCTTTCAAGTTGCCATTCGAATCGAACTTGCTGCCGTGGTCGTCAAAACCATGCGTGATTTCATGTCCGATGACCGCTCCCATTCCGCCGTAGTTCACCGCGTCATCGGCCTTCGGATCGTAGAAGGGCGGCTGTAGAATGCCCGCGGGAAAAACAATTTCATTCATGCTGCTGTTGTTGTAGGCGTTCACGGTTGGCGGCGTCATGCCCCATTCGGTGCGGTCCACCGGCTTGCCGATCTTGTTCAGGCGGCGCGCGAAATCGAATTCCGCTCCGCGCAATTGATTTTCGGCGTAGGATCTACGGTCGATTTTCAGCGCCGAATAATCGCGCCACTTGTCCGTGTAGCCGATTTTCACCGCGAAGGCTTCGAGTTTCGCGGTGGCCTGCTTGCGGGTGTCCGGTCCCATCCAGGGCAGCGTCTGCAAATCATCGCGCAGCGCGGCAACCAGGTTGTGGACCATCTCGAGAGCGCGGGCCTTGGCCGCCGGCGGAAAATATTTCTGCACATAAACCTGGCCCAGCGCTTCGCCGAGCACGCGGTCGGTGGCCTGGACGCAGCGCTTCCAGCGTGGCTGGATTTCGTTGGCGCCGGTCAGCGTCTTGCCGCGAAAATCAAAATCCTCGTCGACAAATTTTTCGGAGAGCCCGGGCGCCGCCGCATTCACCAGGTGCCAGCGCAAGTAGATTCTCCAGTCGTCGATGAGAGTTGCAGACAATTGCGCGTCGAGGGCCTTGAAAAAATCCGGCTGGCCGACGTTGATTTCTTTCAAATCCGGATGTCCTGCGGCCTTGAAATACGCTTCCCAGGAAAAATTCGGAGTCAGCGTCTTCAAATCCGCGAGCGACATCTTGTGATAGGTCTTGTCCGGATCGCGCAGGTCGGTATTTTTCATCGAAGCGTTTGCCAGCGCCGTTTCGATCTTCAGAATGGTGGCCGCTTCCGCTGCTGATTGGTCCGCCGGATCTCCGAGCAATTCGAACATTTTCGCAACATGCTTCACGTAGGAATCGCGCAACTGCTTCGATTTGTCGTCTTCTTTCAGGTAGTATTCGCGCTCCGGCAAGCCGAGGCCGCCTTGAAACGCGGCGCCGATGACTTGCGTGCTGTCCCTGAGGTCCTGAGCCGAATTGAAACGAAAGAACGCGCCCACGCCCTTGCCGTGCAGGCGCTCGGCCTCCGCTTGCAGATCCGCTTCATTCTTGATTGCGGCAATCCGCGCCAGTTCCGGCTCGATGGGTTTTGTTCCGGCGGCTTCAATCGCCGTCGTGTCCATGCAGCTCGCGTAGAAGTCGCCGATCTTTTGTTCGTTCGAACCCGGCGCAGCCTTGGCGTTCTCCGCGGCTTCGAGGATCTGGCGCAGATTCTGCTGGTTCTTGTCTCCAAGCCGGGTAAACGAACCCCAGCTGGAATACTCTGGCGGAATGGGATTGGATTTCATCCACCCGCCCATGGCGAACTGATAGAAGTCGTCGCAAGGCTTGCAAGTTTTGTCGAGATTCGCGGGGTCGAATCCCCACGAATGTGGCGTATCGGCTGCTGCCGATGAGGCGCGCAGACCGGCGCCCGCCAGCGCTACCGCCAAAACACCGACAATCGTAAGGATGCAACCAGCAGAAAAAAATCGTTTTGACATTGTCTGCCCCTGTTTGGATTAAGTTTGAAAGGCGGCAGTTGCCACTCGTTCATGACCCCGGCCGCCATGCGAACTGTTTGTGAGACGGAGGAAACGGCCGCCGCGTTACCTCAGCGCAGAAATCCGTAGTCTTGCCCTAAAACGCCGGTAAGGATCAGCGCAGAACCGTACCATAGAAGACGTTCCGCGCGCCGCGCAAGTCTCTTCCGTAAGAGAGAACGATCGTCAGACTTCCCAGGACTCGCACCTTGCATTGCGCGCCGGTATCCCAGAGCCAGCGCTGCGAGCCGAAAAGACCTGAGGAATCGGACACCGCACCACTATCGAGAAATGGGCCGAGCTTTACGGTGAAGAAACCGTTTTGATAGAGATTCTTGTCCAGCTCCCAATTGGCAAGAAAAAATCGCCGCCCGAGGGGAGCAGCTCCTTTGCGGCCGTCGAGCGTTCCGGCGTGGCCGCGAAGCCAGAGATCGTTGTCGCGCTCGATGCCTAATTCGAATAGTTCATCGAGAGAGATTTTGCCTGCGGTCGCGCCTGCGCGAATCTGCGCTTGCATTTCATAGTCGTCGCCCTTTGCGCGCGGAAACCAGTGCGCGCGAAGCGATCCACGGAACGTGGCGAACGGCCCGAGAGCATCCGCAAACTCGCGGCCGGCCCGCGCTTCGACAGAGGAATCGAGCGTGAAACGGCGCTCCGGCACGCGCAGCAAGGTTCGCTGTACGCCCAGCGACGCGGCGACAGATGTAGCGCCAGTGAAGAACGCGCGCTCGTCGGGCAGAGTGTGACCGCTGAGATTCCGGAAATTTCGATGGGAAAACTCCGCGCCGGCGCTCCAGCTCCAGCGGCCATTCACAATAGACCGCACATCGACTCCCGCTGCAACGCGGCGCATGTTCAGGTCCGTCAGCGACGTGCCCGTGCCAAGAAAAGTTTGCGCCAAATTCCAATTTTCGTTGCGCGCATCAGCGTAAAGGCGCAAGCGCAGGCTGGGGTCGCCGTAGAGCGGCAGGGAAACCGCGAGCGAGGCGCGGCGTTTTTCGGAATCCCATCGGGCGAGCGAGGTCAAATTCACGGCATCGCGGCCGATATTGTAGAACTCCGGATAGACCGTGGCGTAAGGCAAACCGCTCAGGAGCGAGACGATGCCTTCGAGTTTCGAATCAACCCAGCCGTTTCTCTCTGCCAGATGGAGCGTCAGGTCGTAATTCCCGGACTCCGCCGGATTGAGTTCGATCCGCCGATTGGAAAAAACGCCCAGATTGTCAAGCCGGGATTGTGTTGCAAGCAGCGCATCGCCCGTCAGGACTTGGGGAGCGTTAAACGCCAGCGCGCGGTTCCGAAGGGATTCCTTCAGCCGCAGCGACGGCGTGAAGGCCACACTCCGCAGCCGCGGTTTGTCTTCGAGATTCCAATATTTGAGCGCTGCTTCCAGGTTGCCGTCCAGGAAATAAATCGTGGCGAGAAACTCGCGCGAGTAGGCGTCTTGCGGGTTCAGGCTGAGTGCATCGCCCAGGCGTACTTTCGCGGTTCGAAAATCTTTCCGTTTGTACGCAATGCCGGCCAGCTCGACCAAAAACCGCGGATCTTTGGGAGCCTTGCGCAATCCGGCTTCGAACGACCGCTTTGCTTCGTTCCATTTCTCCAAGCGCGCGAGGGCCAGCCCCGCCAGGAAGTCGAGATCCGGTGATTGATCGGCGGGACCTCGGGCAAGCGTGGCGGCGTCCTCCCAATGTCCTGCATCGAAGGCGGTTTGCGCCGCAGCCAGGCGGGTTTGTTCGGAGGCGGGACGCTGGGCGAAGGCCGGTGAACCCAGCAGGAGTACGGCGAGCAGAAATCGGATCACACGGCCTTTTCGGGGAGAATTAGCAGCATCCAGTTGTGATTCGGCCGCCATTGCTTCTCGAAATCGGCGCGCGCGATGCGGAGAAGCTTGCCCTGCGCAGGGTCGTTGATGAAAACGGCCGCGGTTTGCCAATCGATGCCGGTCACCACCACGAAGTGCAGCAGAGATTTGGCGCTGCCTGGTTGGAGGCTTACGATCAACGGGCGGCCCTGCTTCAACTCTTCCTGGAGATCGGTCCAATTTCCTTCGAGCGGAAAGACGCGAAAGCCCGAGTCCTTGAGATAGGCTTGCATGTCAGATGCAAAAATTCCGCGGGCCTTGCGCGAATAAAGCTGATTTTGAATTAGGGTGGCGTCGGCGCGCTGGGAATCGACGTGCGCCCCATGGGCATTCCAGTATTGCAGGAGCATGGAGATGACGGCTGAGCCGCAGCCATCCTCGCTCTGTTTTACATAGGGCACATCGAGCCAGACTCCGGCGGAATCCTGGGGCGCGGACGGAGCCGCGCGTCCCAGGAAAGAAAGCAGAAGCGAGGCGAGAGCGATGCGGTTCATCCGCATACGGAGTCACTCCAAATTGAAAGAACTAGCGGAGCGCGACCGCCAGGACGATGATGCCGATGGCGATCAGGATGATCCAAAGCAGATCGCGATCAGAAATGCGTCCAGCGGCAAAATCGCCTTGCGCCTGGCGAGACCGCTGGGCCAGCTTGGCAAGGTCTTCATCGCTGAGTTGGCCGACGGCCTTGTCCACTTTTTGATAGTCGAGGTTAGCGGACTTCAGCGCTTTTTGCGCTTGGTCGGAAGAAAGAAGCGTTCGAACTGCTTCTTCGTTGGATTGGCGCGTCTGGGCCGGCCGCGCGGCGTCTTTGTTCAGGTCGCTTAGAGAAACGACATGCTGCTTGTCTTGGGCCCCCGCTGGGACTCCCGCCAAACCAAACGGAAGGGCAATCG
>WNFP01002209.1_pt1 | contig 15500 bp, 17 predicted proteins | sample 5400201 | NCBI WGS metagenome assembly WNFP01 (sample SAMN13153355, study PRJNA577476) | soil metagenome | isolation source: 115 cm saprolite under Madrone tree | place: USA:California | collected 2016-06-14
CGGCCGTCCTCGTCGAGCCGTGTCGCGTGATCTACGGCCATCCAAGGTCGGGCAAAGATCCGTTCGCGCTCGGCGGCGAAGACATCGGCTTCGTGAAACAAGGCAGGATCGGGCGCGAGCTCGCCCGCTCTGCCCAGCTGCTCGCCCAGAGCGGCGACGCTGGCAGGAAGATCCATCGACAGGTCCGCTGATTCGTCCGTTGGGTCCAGCGCCCAGAGTGACTGGAGGACCCAGCCACGTCAAAGGGTTTGTGGCGGGATTTCTGATCCGCCGACCACCCGGCCGCCGCCCATTTGGGCCGGCGATCTGCAATAGCAGATTTTCGGGGCAAAATTTCTGCAAAACGGAACGCCGATCGGCATCTCTCTAATTCTTCATCGTGAAAGTGCTTTCTCTACATTGCACAGAGAACGTGCTGCAGTATTGCCTTTCAACCGTCAGAAGAAAGTGGCATATCGAACGGTCTCATCACTCTGGCGTTACATATCGATTCGCAAGCGCCATACTCAGGCCGTAAAGGGTTTCGATCATACTCGCCTGCAAAAACCCCCTTCTTTACAATAATTCGTGCATCGAACCTGCAACAGCAATGGCGGCGGACGGCAGAAAATGCACCGCTGCCGAATAGGCGTAGGCTAAGTCGGAGGAAGAGATGACCTATCGAATTTCTTATAGCGACGGATCGGCGGGTGCAATCATCGGCGAGAGCGAAGCGGAGACCCGCCTGATCGAGGAGTACCGGACGGAAGCCGAAGCGCTACGCAGAGCGCGCGAGCTGCTCGAAGCAGGCGAGCACGACGCCATCTCGGTTCGCGACCGCTCTGGAAATGTTCTGTATGGCGTTTGCCTCCAACTGAGACTGGGATTTTTAGCCGAATAGGTCAGCAACCGACCCGGCGCCCGCGACACCTGAGGCGCCACCTTCTCCATGTCCGGCGCGTGAGGTTCTGGGCTAGGCCCCGGTTACTTCGCCGGCTCCAGCGCCACAGGTGCCGGTGCGCTCGGTTTTGCGGCCTCCAGTTCGGCGGCCTTCTTCTCGATCAGCTCGACGAGATGGTCGACGATGTCGGTGTCCTTCAGGCGGTGGTCGGTCACGCCGCTGATATAGACCTGGTGGGTGCCGTTGCCGCCGCCGGTGAAGCCGATGTCGGTCTCGCGGGCCTCACCTGGGCCGTTGACGACGCAGCCGATGACCGAGACGGTCATTGGCGTGGTGATGTGCGCAAGGCGCTCCTCGAGCCGCTCGACGGTCTTGATGACCTCGAATTGCTGGCGCGCGCAGGACGGGCATGAAATCACGGTGACCCCACGCCGCCGCAGGTTCAGCGCCTTCAGCATCTCGAAGCCGGCCTTGACCTCCTCGACCGGATCGGCCGACAGCGAAACCCTGATCGTGTCGCCGATCCCGGACCATAGGAGCATGCCGAGCCCGATCGACGACTTGACCGTGCCGCTGCGCAAGGCGCCGGCCTCGGTGATCCCGAGATGGAGCGGGTAGTCGCAGGCTTCGGCGAGCCGCTGATAGGCGGCGACCGCGAGAAACACGTCCGAGGCTTTGCACGAGATCTTAAACTCGAAGAAGTCGTTGTCCTCGAGGATCTTGGCGTGGTTGAGCGCGCTCTCGACCATCGCCTCCGGGCAAGGCTCGCCGTAACGCTCGAGGAGGTCGCGCTCGAGCGAGCCGGCATTGACGCCGATCCGCATCGAGCAGCCATGGTCCTTAGCTGCTTTGATCACCTCGCGGACGCGTGCGGCCGAGCCGATGTTGCCGGGGTTGATGCGCAGGCAGGCGGCACCACTCTCCGCCGCCTCGATCGCCCGCTTGTAGTGGAAATGGATGTCGGCGACGATCGGCACCGTCACCTGCCGGGTGATTTCTTTCAAGGCCAGCGCCGATTCCTGGTCGGGGCAGGAGACCCGGACGATATCCGCACCTGCCTCTTCGAGAGCCCGGACCTGCGCGACCGTGGCCGCAACGTCGCTCGTCACGGTGTTGGTCATCGATTGCACGGTGATCGGCGCATCGCCGCCGACCGGCACCTTACCGACGTGGATTTTACGGCACTGACGGCGCTGGATGTCGCGGTATGGCCGAACGCTCATGTCATTTTCCCGCGTCGTTGATGCGCTGGTGTCGACTTATAAACGCGTTAAGGCCGGGCAACAATCCAGGCCGAGTTCACCCTCCCGAGGCGGCCTTTGCGAGCAGCGCTTGCGGCTCGAGCGGGATGGTGCGGATCGCGCCATTGGGGCCGATCGACGCCGTCGGCTTGCCATCGACCGTGATCTCCAGACCGCCGGCATTGCCGGTGCGCATCGATACCCCCGGCCGATCGGGCACCAGGTAGCTTTCGCCGGGCTTTAGCGTCCGCGTGAAGAGAGGAGCCTGGTCAGTGCTCCGGATCTGTATCCAGCTGTCGGACGTGGCCCGGATCACGATCCGGGCCGTTCCATCGATGGCGCCGTACGCGTGCGGCTCCTCGGCTCGCAGCCCCGCAGTCGGGCCGGCTGGGAGCGGAACCGGAGCCGACGGCACCGCCGGTGCGGCAGAAGGCGGGCCGGAGGCCGATGGGCGAGACATCGGCGAGAGCGTGCCGGCCCTCTCCGCGGTCGGGACAGGGTTGAAACCGTCCGAGCCCGGCGCCGGCGGCGCGGTGTCGGGTGTCGTCGCGAGCTGGGGTTCCGGCGAAGGCTCCGTGGCCGGAGGCACGGGCGGCTCGCCTCCGAGCTGGCGCGGAGGCGTCGCTGCAAGCTCGGGCGGTACCTCGATCACGCGTACCGGACGCGAACGGTCGCTGGTCGACACGTAGTACCAGGTGCCGTACCCGCACAGCGCTAAGATCAGCGCCACCAGAAGCATCGCTCCCCCGGGAATGCTGCGTTCGCCGAGCGGCATCGGAAAGGCCAGATCGGGCTTCGCGTCGAGCAGGGCGGACTCGGCCTTGAAGCGGCGCAAGATCTCGTTGGCGTCGAGCCCGAGGTGGTCGCCGTAGGCGCGCACAAAGCCGATCGCGTAGGCCGGGCCCGGGAGAAGATCCGGACGCCCGGCCTCCAGCGCCGCCAGATAGCCGGGTTTGATCTTCAGTGCCGCGGCGACGTCGTCCAAGTCGAGGCCGAGCGCCTCGCGTTGCTGACGCAGCAAATCTCCGGCGGATCGCGGACCAAACGGGGAAGCGGCTTCGCCGTCAGGCAGATCCTCCATGAAGGAAGTCTTGAGACGCCGGAACAACGCCATGCTGTGATCCCGCTGCAGCGCCACTTTAACCATGGACGCCGGCTTCTGTGCAACCGCGAGCCAGAGCGTACCGTAAGCTCGGTGAGCGGCTCACAAGGCGATCGCGTGGTCCCGCGCGTAGGCTTCGAGCTTGGGTCGGAGCGAATGATCCGGCCGGCCCCCGATCTCCTGGAGATAGCCGGCAACGGCGGTCGCATCCAGGCTGCGGATCATCGTCTTGACCGGGCCGATGGCGGTTGCCGCCATCGATAACGTCCTGAAGCCAAGCGCGATCAGCGCCATCGCCTCGAGCGGGCTGCCGGCCATCTCCCCGCACATGCTGAGCGGTACTCCGGCATCGCGGGTCCGCGCGATGACCTCGCGGAAGAGAGCAAGCATCGGCATCGAGAGGGGATCGTAGCGATCGGCCAAACGCGGATTGCCGCGGTCGCAGGCAAAAAGGAACTGCACCAGATCATTGGTCCCGATGGAGAGAAAGTCGATCCGCTGGCACAGTGCGGGCAACTGCCACAACAACGCCGGCACTTCCAGCATGACCCCGATCTTGATCGGTTCCGGCAAAGCCCTGCCCTCCTTCGCGGCGCGGGCGAGCTCCATTTCGAAGATTGCTCGGGCACGCTCGAGCTCGGCGACCTCGGCGATCATCGGAAACTTGATAAACAATGGCCGCGCCTCCGCCGCTCGGATCAACGCCCGCAGCTGTTGTCTCAGCATGGCTGGGCGATCGAGCCCGATGCGGATTGCCCGCCAACCCATCGCCGGGTTGTCTTCTGCTGCGTGCGGCAGGTAGGGCAATACCTTGTCGCCGCCGATATCCAAGGTGCGGAAGACCACCGGCCGGTTTTCGGCCTGATCGAAAACGCTCCGATAGAACTCGGTCTGTTCGACAACTCCGGGGAAGCTGTCCCGCACCATGAACGGGATCTCGGTGCGAAAGAGCCCGATCCCTTCGGCGCCGGTCGCCCGGAGCTGGGGCAGGTCGATCAGCAGCCCGGCATTGAGCTGCAACTTTATCGCTATTCCGTCGAGGGTGATGGGCGGGGCCGAACGCAGGGTGTCGTAAAAAGCACGGCGTCGTGTTCGGGTCTCGACCGCCGCCGCCGCCGATTGGCGGATGTGGTCGCTCGGCCGGATCAGAACCTGGGCGTGATCGCCGTCGACAACGACGATGTCGCCCGCCTCGATCCTGCTCGTCGCGTCCTGGACCCGCCCGACGACCGGGATATCGAAGGCCCGCGCGACGATGGCGACATGCGCGGTCGGCGATCCTTCCTCGAGCACGAGCCCTGTGATCCGCCAGCGCGCGTAATCCATCAACTCGGCCGGGCCCATGGCGCGGGCGACCAAAATGAACTCGGGCGGGAGCTCGGCCCAAGCCGCACTCGGCGGATCCCCGGAAAGATGGTGCTGGAGACGGTTTGCGAGATCTTCGAGATCGTGGAGACGCTCGCGCAAATAGGGGTCGCTGGCCTGCATCATCCGCGAGCGAGTGTCTTCGCGGACTTTCTGGACCGCGGCCTCGGCGGTCAGGCCGCTGCGGATCGCATCCGCGATGCGCCGGACCCAGCCGCGATCGGCGGCGAACATGCGATAGCTTTCCAGGACGTCGTAGTGCTCGCCGATGCCGAGATTGCGGCTCGTTGCGACGAGCTCGTCTATCGCCTCGCGCATTGCAACAACCGCGTGGCGTAACCGCTCAAGCTCGGCGGCGGCGTCCTCGGCAACGACTTGCCGGATCAGCAGCTTGGGTTCGTGCAGGACGGCCGGTCCCACCGCCAGCCCAGGGTTTAGCCTGACGCCGACCAGACGAACCGGGAGCATGACGCCCCCTTGACCCTGGGCGATTTCCAGCGGGTTGACGAGTTCGCCTCTGGCCGCGAGCTCGGCGACTACCATCGCGATCGTCTGCAATACCTCGATCTCGTCCTCGGTATAGTGTCGCAGCGAGCGGTTCTGCACGACCAGCACTCCGAGCACCCGGCCACCGCGAAGGATCGGCACACCCATCAGCGAGTGGTAATGCTCTTCGCCGGTTTCCGGCCGGTAGGCGAAATCGGGGTGGGATTGCGCGTCGGCGAGCGCGAGCGGGCGCGCGGTTGCCGCGATCACTCCGACAAGGCCTTCGCCGACGCGCAGTCTCGTCCGGTGCACGGCTTCCGGCCGCAGCCCTTCGGTGGCGAAGAGCTCGAGCACCTCGCCCGCGCGCATGACATAAGCCGAGCAGACCTCCGCCACCATCTCCGCGGCGATGATCCGGACGATGCGGTCGAGCCGTTCCTGAGGGGTGCCCGAACCTGCCATGATGTCCCGAAGGCGGCGCAGGAGGCGGCGGGTCCCGCTAACACTCCCTCCAGCCTCAATCATCCCGGCGCGTCTTGCCTCCTCGACAAATCTGCGACGGACCGACGAGCTTGATCCGAAGTGCGTTCGCAGCGGGCAGCAAGCACCCCGAGCGCTTGGCCGACGAGCTCCTCGATGATCTCGACTGTGCTCTGTTCGCGGGTCACAAAGCCGACACTCTGGCCCGCCATCAGCGACCCCGCTTCGATGTCGCCGTCAATGACCGCGCGCCGCAGCGCACCGGCCCAGAAATGCTCGATCTCGAGTTGTGCTGCTTTTTGCGACAGTTCACCCCGGGTGAACCGGTCGACCACCCGGCGCTGCATCGCAGCGAAGCAATCGGTCGCCGGATTATGCAAAGCGCGAACCGGGATCACCGGAAAACGCGGATCGAGCTGGACAGAAGCGACGGCATCGCGTGCCGCGGCGCGGATGAACGCCTGCTTGAAGCGCGGGTGGGCGATCGATTCGTGGGCGCACACAAAGCGCGTCCCGAGCTGGACCCCCGCGGCGCCCATTTCGAGATAGGCGAGCATCGCCTCCCCCCGCCCGATGCCACCCGCGACGAAGACCGGTACACTGGCGAGGTGCGGCAAAATCTCTTGGGCCAACACCCCCGTCGAAACCGGCCCGATGTGCCCACCCGCCTCGTTGCCCTCGATGACGATTGCGTCCACGCCCATGCGGACCAGCTTGCGGGCAAAGCCGAGCGCCGGCGCAAAGCACAAAACCCGCGCGCCCCCTTGTTTGATCCGGCCCACCGCCGCGCTCGTCGGGAGCCCGCCCGCCAGCACGACATGACCGACGCGATGATCGGTGCAAACATCGATCAGCTCCAAAAGCTGAGGGTGCAGGGTAATCAGGTTGACGCCGAAGGGTCGCGTCGTCATCGCCCTGGTTGCGCCGATCTCGAGGGAGAGCAGCTCCGGCGACATGGATCCCGAGGCGATCACCCCGAAACCGCCGGCATTGGAAATGGCGGCGACCAGGTTTCGCTCCGACACCCAGGTCATCGCCCCGCCCATTATCGCGATCTCGCAGCCAAGGAGTTCGCGCCCGCGGTTCCATAAGCGATCGAGCTCGCAATAGAGGCGTTCGTGCTCGGGACTCCGCGGGCTCGCTGCGCGTCCTCCGCCGAGTTTGAAATTGATGGCGCCGCTGCCGTGGCTCATCCGGCGGCGTCGAGCCCGTAGGCGGTGTGCAGCGTTCGCACCGCGAGCTCGGTGTATTCGGCTGCGATCAGGACACTGACCTTGATCTCCGAGGTCGAGATCACCTGAATGTTGATGCCCTTGTCGGCCAGGGCCTGAAACATCTGCTTTGCCACACCGGCGTGACTGCGCATGCCGACACCGATCACCGAGATCTTGACGACGTTGGGATCGGGCAGCAGTGCGGCGTAACCGAGCAATGGCCGGCTCGCCTCGAGCACGGCGACGGCGCGTTCGAGATCGGCGCGTGCCACAGTGAAGGTCAGATCCGCGGTATTCCCGTCTTCGGAGGCGCTCTGCACGATCATGTCGACATTGATCGCATTGTCGGCGAGCGGCCCGAAAATGGCCGCTGCGACGCCCGGTCGGTCGGCCACTTTCTGCACCGTGATCTTGGCTTCGTTGCGGCTGTAGGCGATGCCGCTCACAACCTGATGTTCCACGATCTCGCTCTCGTCGACCAAAAGGGTTCCAGGGGTATCGGCAAAACTCGACCGGACGTGCACCCGTACCTGGTGGTTCATCGCCACTTCGACCGAGCGCGTCTCCAGCACCTTGGCGCCTTGCGATGCCATCTCCAACATTTCTTCGTAGGTGATCCTAGCGAGCTTGCGTGCTTTCGCAACGATGCGCGGGTCGCTGGTAAAGACACCTTCGACGTCGGTGAAGATGTCGCAGCGATCCGCCTCGAGCGCAGCTGCTAGCGCCACAGCAGAAGTGTCGGAACCACCACGGCCGAGCGTGGTGACACGTCCGCGCGGGCCGATCCCCTGGAACCCCGCCACCACGGCGACCTGACCTTGTGCCAAGCGGCGCCGGATCTCGGTGACCTCGATTGCCTCAATGCGCGCCTTGCCGTGCACGCCGTCGGTGCGCAGCGGTATCTGCCAGCCGAGCCAGGAACGGGCATCAATCCCGATATCCTGAAGTGCCAGCGCGAGCAGACCAGCGGTAACCTGTTCGCCGGAGGAGACCACTACGTCATATTCACGCGCATCATGAACGCGGCTTGTCTCGCGCGTCCATCCGACAAGCTGGTTTGTAACCCCGGCCATCGCCGAGACGACGACGGCCACCTCGTTACCGGCTTCGACTTCGCGCCCGACCCGCCGAGCAACGTTTTTGATGCGGTCGACGTCGGCGACCGAAGTGCCGCCGAATTTTTGAACAATTCGACTCATGCCCCTCTCAAAAAGACTATCGGAACCGGCGGCAGGCACCGGACTCCCCGTGGTGCCGCCAGCCATGTTGCCGGTTCAGAGGTACCACAGCATACTCTATTTTCCGGGCGACCGTGTGCTCTGCCGGCGTGCCCGGGCAGCGCGAGGATCGGAACCGTGGGCGAAACCGGCGCCAGCGTCGACCCCGAGGAAGTGCGCCATTTTGGGGCGGACGGCGGAACATGGTGGGACCCTGCGGGAGGTTTCCGGGCGCTGCACTGGATCAATCCGACCCGGCTCGGATTCATCCGCCAATATTTGCAGGGGCATTTCCGTTGTGAGCCGTCCTCGCTACGGCCGTTCGAGGGGCTTAGCTTGCTCGACATCGGTTGCGGCGGCGGCCTGATCGCCGAGCCTATGGCGCGCTTGGGCTTTGCCGTGACCGGGGTCGACGCAGACGCCGAGGCGATCGCCGCGGCACGCTGCCATGCCAGAGAGACGGGTTTGGCAATCGACTATCGCCTCGCCACCGCCGAATCGCTGGCCGAGGCCGGTACATGCTTTGATGCCGTGCTGGCGCTCGAAGTGATCGAGCATGTTGCCGATCCCGCCGCATTTTTTGCCTCCATCAGCGCTTTGGTGCGGCCTGGAGGAGCCTTCGTCGGCGCGACCCTCAACCGGACCCCACGATCTTTCGCCTTGGCGATCGTCGGCGCCGAGCTCATTTTCCGATGGATTCCCCCGGGCACTCATGATTGGCGCAAATTCTTGCGGCCCTCGGAGTTTATCCTCGGCTTGCGCCGCAACGGCCTTTCGACAACCCGGCTGACGGGCCTCGTTTACGATCCGTGGCGCGGGAAATGGTCGCTAGGGCCGGATCTTGGGGTCAACTATATGGTCGCCGCAGTGCGCCGGTGAGGGCGTGGGCATGGCCGTTGTTCAGCTGTCGGTCGGTGGGACCCAAGGGATGCGCCCAAAACTGATCCCCTCATCACTAAGTTCGCGCGACTCGTCTTCGCTCGCCTCGCCATAGATGCTGTGCGCGTCGATCTCGCCATAGTGGATGCGGCGGGCCTCTTCGGCAAAGCGGGGGCCGACGTAATCGCAATTGGCCTCGACCTGCCGGCGCAGCTCGACCAGCGCCGCGCGAAACTGCGCCGGAGAGATCGCGGGCATGGACTCCCGGGATCGGCCGAGACGGGGTGCCATTACCGCCTTCTCAACCGAGGTATCGCTGCATTCGGGACAAGCGATGTCGCCCGCCTTGTGCTGCGCCTCGAACGCGTCCCCGTCGCGAAACCAGCCCTCGAACTCGTGGCCGCGGGCGCAACGCAACGTGAACAGGATCATCGAGACAACCTCCTTTGGCGGTCTATTTACACCCGCATAGATGGCGTTCGCAATTCTCGGCGACAATGACCCTAGGCGCTGAAACCCCTTGCGATTCCCCGGCGCCCTCCGCCTGGGTCCGGCGCTTTATGCCGCTGATCCGGTCCGGCGGTCTGGTCCTCGACTTGGCCGCCGGCACCGGCCGCCATGCGCGCCTTTTGATCGAGCACGGCTTTACCGTACGCGCGGTCGACCGCGACATCTCTGCCCTGCAGATGCTCGCCGGACCACGCTGCGAAGTGCGGCAGGTCAATCTCGAGACGGGCGCGCCGTGGTCGCTCGGTGATGGCTATGACGGGATCGTGGTGACCAATTACCTGCACCGGCCGCTGTTGCCGGCGATAGCGAATGCGTTGGCGCCCGGGGGAATCTTGATCTACGAGACCTTTGGCTTCGGCAACGGGCGGCTGGGGCGGCCGTGCAATCCCAATTTCCTGCTGCGTCCGGGCGAATTGCTCCGGGCGTTTGCGATGCTCACAGTGATCGCCTTCGAGCAAGGTGAGGTCGCTGTGCCGCGGCCTGCTGTCGTCCAGCGCATCGCTGCGGTCGCCGGAGCGGTAGGGCAGCTCCCGGAAAATCCGGATTTGGACAGCCGCCGGTCACAGGAGTAACCTCTCGCCATGTCGAACGTTGCCGAACAGCTGATGTCGTTGGACGAGTTCCTCGCCTGGGAACGCGATCAACCGGAAAAGCACGAGTATGCCGGCGGTGCCATCACGATGATGACCGGGGCCTCTCTTGCCCATGCGACGATCACAATGAATGTTGCATTTGCATTGCGGCAGGCGTTGCGAGGCACTGGGTGCAGGCCCTTTGTCAATGACGCGAAGGTGATAGCCTCGGACTCGGTGCGATACCCCGATATCGTCGTAACTTGCCAGCCCGTCAGCGGCACCGACGACATCGTCCCGGAACCGATCGTCGTCATTGAAGTGATCTCGCCGAGTACCGAGCGCGAGGATCGCGGCCGCAAGAAATTCGACTACTTCGCGACGCCGTCGATCTGGCAATACGCGATCGTCGAGCAGGACGAGCGCCTTATCGATCTTTACACGCGCGCGGGCGATCGTTGGACCGACGAAATCGTCGAGGGTGATGCTGTCCTGAAGCTCTCGTCGATCGGCGTCGAGGTGAGCCTCGATGTGATCTACGAGGACACCGAGCTCGCTGCTACTCCGCGGCGAGAGGGCGAGCGGCAAATTCCGGCGGCGTGAATACGCGGTCGTGCCGGAGCGACGGGACCATGCCGCGCACCTCGGCAATTCGCGCGGCATCGACACGCGCGCTGACGATGCCGACACCTTCTCCGGCGTCGGCGAGCACCTCACCCCAGGGATCGACGATCAGCGAGTGGCCATAGCTGCGCCGCCCGGCGGCGTGCTCGCCCCATTGCGCCGGGGCAAAGACGAAGCAGCCGTTCTCGATCGCCCTCGAGCGCAATAGCACGTGCCAATGGGCACTGCCGGTCGGCACCGTGAAGACCGACGGGACCGTCAGAAAATCGGCGCCGGCATGCGCCAGCGCGCGATAGAGGTGAGGGAAGCGCACATCGTAGCAAACGCTCATGCCGAGGCGGCCCCACGGCGTCTCGGCGACGACGGTGCTGCTACCGGGCCGGTAGGCGTTGCTCTCGCGGTAGCTCTCGCCACCCGGGAGGTCGATATCGAACATATGGATCTTGTCGTAGCGCGCGACGATCGCGCCGCCCGCGTCGACGAGGAATGAACGGTTCGCCAGCCGCGCCTCACCCTGCTCGCCGGACGGGTCGATGACCAGCGAGCCGAGCAGCAGCCACGCTCCGGTCTCGCAAGCGAGGGCCCGCATGCCGGCGAGGAAGGGGTCGGTGGCCTCGGACCGTGCTTTCTCGCGGCGACGCTTGCCTTGCTCGATAAAATTGGACGCCTCGGGCGTCATGATAAAATCGGCCCCCGCGTCGCGCGCCCGGCGAACTAGGTCCGAGGCCACCCGCAGATTGGGCTCGGGGTCGGGGCCTGCCGTAAATTGGACGCAGGCCACCGTGAAGTTGGTGCTCATTTCTCCGTTCCCAGCTTGGCGTCGAGTTCGCCGGCGCGGTCGAGTGCGGCGAGCTCGTCGGAACCGCCGATATGCTCGCCGTTGATGAAGATCTGCGGGACCGAGGTACGCCCGCCGGCGCGGCGGATCATCTCTGCGCGGCGAGCCGGCTCCTCGATGATGTCGATCTCGGTAAAGGCCGCACCCTTGCGCTCCAACAATGCACGCGCACGCACGCAATAGGGGCAGAACATTGTCGTGTAGAGCTCGACCTCAGCCATGCCACCCATTTCCCGAGATCCCGGAAGAAAAGATTATGCCCCGCTTCGCAGCGCTCGTGCCAGGGTCAGAACGCCCACGGAGGTTGCTCCGGCGCGTTTCAGCACGCGGGCGCACTCCGCTACGGTCGCTCCCGTCGTCAATACGTCGTCGACAATTACAACGCGCTTGCCGGCGACGCTGCGACGAGCCCGCATCGCAAAGGCTCCGCGCACATTGCGATCGCGCGCCGCCGGCCCGAGATGGCCCTGCATCGGCGTTCGCCGGCGGCGGACCAGCCAATCCGCTGCGACCTCGGGTCCCCCGGCGGCGCGCACCGCCTGGGCGAGCAGTGCGGCCTGGTTGTAGCGTCGCTGAAAGAGCCGGGTCCAGTGCAGCGGCACCGGGACGAGAAGATCGGCGCCGGCGAGCACCTCGCCGCCGTTGCGGTGCATCCAGCGCCCGAACGCCGCCGCTATGTGGGTACGGTCGCCATGCTTCAGCCCGAGCACGAGACGGCGGCTGTTCTTGTCGTACCGCAACACGGCACGCGCCTGATCCCAGGCCGGGCGCTCGCGCGCACAGCCGCCGCACAGCGCATCTTCACCCATCGGATGCGGAAAGGGCAGCCCGCACAGCACGCACCAGGGCGGGGCAAAGAAGGTGATCCCGCCCCAGCACCGGCTGCATAACGCGTGCGGCTCCTCGACGATCTCGCCGCAGGCGAGACAGCGTGGCGGCAACACGCCATCTACGACCGCGCGGCCGATCCGCCGCAGCTGATCAAACGCCCAGCCGGGGAAACTTGCCGAAGCCAGCATCACAACACATCATCAGCCTGCGCACGCCCTCGTCAACCATCACTCGAAAGACCGATCACGACACCTCCTCTCAAGGCTGCCGCGATAGTGAAAACCGCAGACCCGATGACCCTCTTCGACCGTCGCGCCTGGCGGTTGCACCGCGACCGCGCGGCGAGGAGCGGCTGCGTCGATTTCCTCCACGCCGAAGTGGCCAGCCGGCTCGTCGAGCGCCTCGAAGATGTCGGAGGGCGATATCGCACGGCGATCGATGTCGGCGCCCAAAGCGGCGCGTTGTCGCGCGCGCTCGCGCGCCAGCCTGGGATCGAGTGGGTTGTTGCTGCCGACCCGTCGCTTGAATTTTTGGCGCGTTGCCCGGGTGATCGAGTGGCCGCCGATCCCGAGCTCGTTCCATTTCGCGAGGCGAGCTTCGACCTTGCGGTCAGCTCGCTTGCCTTGCATTGGGTCGGCGATCTGCCCGGCGCCCTGGTGCAGTTTCGTCGGATCCTCAAGCCCGGCGGCCTCTTTCTCGCGGCGATGTTCGGCGGGCACACGCTGGTCGAGCTGCGCACCGCCTTGTTCGAGGCCGAACTCGCCGAAGAGGGAGGCGTTAGCCCGCGCGTGTCGCCGGCAGCCGAGCTGGCCGATGTCGCCGCACTGCTGTTGCGCACGGGCTATGCCATGCCGGTCGCCGATGCCGAGACGATCACCGTCACCTATTCCGATGCGCTGGCGCTGATGCACGATATCCGCGGCATGGGGGAAACCAACGCGCTGTCGGCGCGCCGGCGCACCCCATTGCGGCGATCTACTCTGGCCCGCACCGTGGCACTCTATGCCGAACGGTTCGGCCTTCCCGACGGAAGGGTCCCGGCGACCTTCGAGATCCTCTTTCTGACGGGCCGGCAACCATGACGACGGGACCCGGGATAGACGAGGTTCGCGCCGCCGCTGCGCGGATCCACGGGTTTGTGAGAAAAACGCCGCTGCTGACCGCGGGACCGGTACGAGAACAATCCGACGTCGCGCGCGGATTGCTGCTCAAGCTCGAATCGCTGCAGGTCACCGGGTCATTCAAGGCGCGCGGCGCAGTCAACGCTGTTTTCGCATTGCCCTCGGCGGCGCTGGCGCGCGGCATCGTCACCGCGTCGGGCGGCAATCACGGGCTTGCCGTGGCCTATGCCGGCTGGGCCGCGGGAGTCCCCGCGACGATCTTTCTGCCGCGCTCGGTTGCTCCCGATAAGCTCGCCAAATTTGCGGCCTGGAACGCGCGAGTCGAAGTGTCGGGCGAAGCATGGGACGACAGCAACCTGGCGGCCTTGCGCCATGCCGAAGCCGAAGGCCTTGCCTACATCCACCCGTTTGCCGATCCAGCGGTCATCGCCGGCCAAGGAACCATCGCGCTCGAGGTCATCGAGGAGGCGCCCGATCTCGATACCTTGATCGTCGCGATCGGCGGCGGTGGTCTGATTTCGGGCATCGCGATCGCGGCGCAGGCATTGCGGCCCGGCATCCGCATCATCGGCGTCGAGCCGGTCGGCGCGCCGACCCTGCATGACAGCCTCGCCGCCGGCCGCCTCGTCGAGCTCGCACGGCTCGACACCGCGGCGGTCACCTTGGCACCTCGACGCAGTGCAGAGATCAACTTCGCGATCATCCGCCAGACCGTCGAGCGGGTCGTGCTGGTCGAGGACCGCGACATGCGGGAAGCAGCGCGCTGGCTGTGGCGCGAGCTGGGAGTGGCCACCGAGCTCAGCGGGGCTGCGGCTGTCGCAGCGCTGCTCGCCGGCGCTTACCGCCCCGCACCCGGCGAGCGGGTATGCGCCATCGTCTGCGGCTCCGGCACCGACGGTTTCGACTAAATCTGGCGACGCCAGACCGGTCACTCCCGAAAGCCTTTTGTTAACCACAAGGCGTCATCATGCCTTTCGCTCAAATTGTAAGACTTGACGCCTGTGTCAAAGCGGCTTTGGAAGTCGACGGCGATATTCTTTGCCATGGTCATCGGGGCGGTGTCCCCGAGCACCGACACCTGGGCTGCCCTTGACGAGCAGGCGCCGAATGACGTCCGCGTCAAGCCGTTGGACAGGTCTTGCTATGTGCGCGAGGAGGACGGCCTCGTGCGCTATTACCTCGAAGGGCCGCCACGCGACGGGGAACTGCCCTATCTTCAGGGCCAGCCGATAATCGGGACAGACGGCAGGCTGGTGGTGCGCGATGAAGTGCCGGAATCGTCCATTCCCCTGCGCATTTTGCGGGCGCCGCCCTGTCCGCCCGGCAAACATCACCTGTCGTAATTCGCGCGGCCGAGCCTACAGCAGGTCGCGCAGCATCGCGACGAGCGGCTTGTCGGCCGGCGGCATCGGGTAGTCGCCGAGCCGCGCCGGCCGCACCCAGGCGAGCTGCTGTCCCTCTCGCGCCGCCGGGATGCCCGACCATCTGTGGCACACGTAGAGCGGCATCAGCAAATGGAATTCGGGGTAGGAATAGGATGCAAAAGTGAAGGGTGCCAGGCAGCTCGCCGCGACCTCGACGCCCAGCTCCTCGGTGAGCTCGCGGATCAGCGCCGCCTCGGGCGTTTCGCCGGCGTTGACCTTGCCGCCGGGAAACTCCCACAGCCCGGCCATTGATTTCCCCGGCGGGCGTTGGGCGAGCAGCACGCGGCCATCGGCATCGACGAGGGCGGCCGCAGCGACCAGCACGAGCGGCGGCCCATCAGCTGCGATAGCTGGCATTGATGTCGATGTAGCGGTGGGTCAGATCGCAGGTCCACACCGTCGCCTTGCCGCTGCCGATACCGACATCGACGGCAATGTCGATGTAGCGCCCTTTCAGGTGCTCGGCGACCGGCATCTCGTCGTAGCCGGGAACCGGGCCGCCCCCTGAAGTGATCTGGATCCCGCCGATCGAGATCGAGAGGCGCTCGGGATCGGCCTCCTCGCCAGCTCTGCCGACCGCCATGACGATGCGGCCCCAATTGGGATCGCCCGCGGAGAGTGCCGTCTTGACCAATGGCGAGTTGCCGATCGTCAGGCCGATGCGGCGCGCTGCCTGCGCGCTCGCCGCACCTGTCACCGTGATCGTGACGAATTTT
>WNFP01009901.1_pt1 | contig 15499 bp, 11 predicted proteins | sample 5400201 | NCBI WGS metagenome assembly WNFP01 (sample SAMN13153355, study PRJNA577476) | soil metagenome | isolation source: 115 cm saprolite under Madrone tree | place: USA:California | collected 2016-06-14
GCTCGCTCAGCGTCGCGCCGCCGCTGATCCCGCGCTTGAAGGATCGGATCCGCAGCCTCCGCATCCACGCCGCCGATCGGCGCCCACGGGCCGACACCGCCTGAGGCCGCCGGCCGCTGGGCTCGACGTCGTGATCGCGGACTCGACGTCGCGATCGCGCGTGCCTGTTACATTACGTGGTCGCGGCGGCACGCGCAGGAGTGCAGGGCGCGCAGCGGCCCGGCCGTGACCAGCGGCGAAGCGTGTGCGTCGGTGCGGTGAGGAGACGTTCTCGCCGCTGTCGCTCGAGCGCGGCTCGCAGCGCGCGGCCGACCGTCGAAATGAGCGGCGCGATGGGCCGAACGTTGCCGCGTAGCGCCGCACGTGCCACCCACGGCAGAACGCGTGACGCGGGGAAGAGGTCGTAGGGAGAGATGCGTCCGTCGATGACGTCGCCGAGACGGGTCGCGAGCGCGGGCTCGGATGCCGCGCGCTCGGCGACGAGACGTTCGAGGGCGCTCACGGCGTTCGCTTCGCCGACGTCGCGCGCCCAGAAGTACATCTCGATTCGCTCGACGTCGCGCCGTCGCCAATAGCGTTCGAGCGCGTCGTCGGTACCTTCGAGGACGGCGGTGGCGAGGCTCTTTGCATCGCGGAGCGCGTCCGAGATGCCGAGGCCGATCACGAACTCTTTATGATGGCCGGCGTCGCCGGCGAGCGCCCATCCGGGACCCGCAGCGACCCGGAAGAAGTAGCGCGTCTTTGCGAGCACGCGGGGGTGAGCGAGCGGTCGATCGTTCGCAAAGAGCGGCCCGAGCGCTCGGGAGGAGCGGATGTCGGCGAGATACGCCGCCGCCGCGTCGTCGCGCCACGTTCGCGCGCGCGCTGCGATCGGGACGGTCGCGACCAGCACGTGGTCCCCGTCGGTCGGAAAGAGCACGCGCGAGTGGTCGCCGTCGAACTCGTTGTAGAGCACGCTCGGGTCCCACGCGGCGGGACGCCGCCAATAGGCCCAGTACGATGCGCGCGGTCCGTCGTAGCCGAGGTACTCCTTCGCCCCGACCAAACGTGCAACCGTGGAATGACGGCCGTCGGCGCCGACGACGACCCCCGCCGCGAGGAGCTCGCGACGCGCGTCTTTCGTGCGCAGCTCGACGCCCGACACGCGGCCGGCGGCGTCGTGCACGAGTCCGACGACGCGCGTCTCGGTTCGCAGAACGGCGCCCGCCTCGGAGGCGGCGCGCTGCAAGAGACCGTCCAGCTTCTCTCGTCGCAGACAGTGGGCCGCTCGAGCGCTCCCGTAGCGCAGCGTAAACGTGCGGCCATCGAAGTCGAAACGCGATCCGTGGAGCGCCGGTGCGAGAGCGCGTACGTGGATGCCGACACCGAGCGTGTCGAGCTCGTCCATCCCCGGCGGCTGAACGAGGTGCGTCGACATCGGTTGGTCGCTGGGGAGCGAAGCGGAATCGACGATCGCCACCGACAGTCCGGCGCGACGCAGGTGAACTGCGAGCGCCGCGCCGGCGCAACGCGCGCCGACGATGACCACGTCGTAGCGGTCCGAGGTTCGCGACGTCATGGCGCGCTACGACAGGGCGACGGTACGGCTCGCGCGGAGCGGATCGCGCAGCAAGGTGATGAGCGAGACGCCGATCCCATACGTCGAGATCGTGCGGCCGGGCGTGATGCGGATGAAGCAAGCCCGCGGTGCCGTCAGCGCACCGAACGCCGTGATCTTCTTCAGGCAGCCGGATGGGAGAAGCGCCTCGATCTCCGGGTGGTCGACCTCGAGCAGCTCGGCCGCGGCCTGAAACTGCACACAGAACGGCGGCGCGAACGGTATGCGGCGAACCGGAATGCACACGCCGATGCGTGGATTCTCACGGATGTTCCGCGCTTTGCGGCTGTCGTCGAACGTGTGGACGTAGAGCAACTGGCCGACGAGAGCGTACTCGACGCCGACGACGTGTGCGTGACCGCGGCGCGACGCGGTGGCGAGCGTGCAAAAGGAGTGGCGCTCTACGATACGCCGTGCGGCATCGCGTACCCTCGCCGCTTCGCGATCCCCGGCAGCGCCGCGGACCGCCGCGGCCGCGAGTTGCGGATCAGTGCGATTGGAGAGCGGAAGCGGAGCGGGCGCGGCTCCGAGTCGGTCGTGCATGGTGTCTGGCCTCCTACTTCCGAGGCGTGAGGACGGAGGGGACACCGTACGTCGGCGGCGTACGAATGGAGCGTCAGACGCGGCGCGGAGTGCGTGTCAGAGATTCCAGGCGATCGACGGCGGACCGTCGCGATACGCGCACAGGTGGCCGGTCTTGACTGTCTGCGCGAGATGCGCGGCGAGCGGCGGGTGGACGGCGCGTATTCGCGCGATGGCGTCCTTGATGCGTTTAGTGACGGCGAGGCGAGCACGCTCCGCCCCAGAGGAAGCTTTCCGGTCGCGCCCTCCGATGCCGACGGCCGCGGACACTTCGCGCGCAATGAACTCGAGCTCTGCACGCGCCCGCTCCGCCGCGGCGGGGTCGTTTGCTCGTTCCGCCTCGTCGACCTCGCGCCGCAGCTCCGCGAGACGGCGCTTGTACGCAGACTTCGCCGTCGCGTCGAGAAGTGATCCGGCGTCGCCGAGCGCAGGTGCGTGCGGTGGTGGAGCATCGAGGTCGGCGACGAGCGCCACAGCCGGAACCTCCAGACCGGGATCGCGCAGCAGGCGCGCGATGTGATGGAGACCTTTGACGTCGCGCACGCGGCTGACGCGTCCGTCGAACGCGAGCGTCCAATAGTCTCCTTCGTGCCGAAACGCGTTCGCGGGAAGGACGCCGGCCTCCGCGGGAGACAGCGCCCGCGGCGTCGCGCCGACGTCGCCGAGGAATTCATCCACCGCGCGCGCGGGGCCCTCGACGTCGTCCACACCGAGCCGCATGTGCTCGCCGTCGAACACCAGCAATCGCGCGCCGGGGATTTTTCCCGCGAGGTCGCTCACCAGCGCCATCGGCACCGATTGCACATCGCGGCGATGCAGCACGAGCGTCGGCGCTTGCACGGCGCGCAGCAGCTCGCTGACGTCGCCCGAGCGCAGCCCGACGATGAGCGGCCGCATCACGTCGGGCGTGACGCACGCGCGAAGATACTCCGCGTAGCGATGTCCGGCGTCGCCCTTCGCCCAGCCGACCATCACGTGCGCAGCCGCTTCCGTGAAGAGCATCCAGTCGTTCTCGGCGACGTCGAGCAGCGTGACGACCTGCGGCGGCATGCTGTCGGCCATCCGCGCGACCGGGCACCACAGCACGAGGTGAGACACCCGCTCTGGATGGCGCGCGGCGTATGCGATCGCGATCGGTGCCGAGTTCACGCAGGCGAAAAGAGCGAGCGGGTCGCCGGATAGGGCGTCGACGACCGCGGTGAGGTCGAGCACGAGCGCGTCGACGTCGAAGCTCGCAACGGCGCGTTCCGACAGTCCGAGGCCGCGGGGGTCGTACCGGACGACCTCGCGTCCACACGTGAGACGTTCCAACCACCGCCGGTCCTCGGGCAGTCGCCACTCGAGCTCGACGTGACGGAACGGCAGCGGCGCCATGAAGACGAGCGGCCGTCCCGTGCCCATCGTGGCGTACGCGATGCGCACGCCGTCCCCCGTGAGCGCGAACTGGATGCGAGGCTCCATCGTGTCACCGACGCGCCTACACCCGTTCCGCGACGGCGTCATCCCCCGACCTCTCGCCGTGACGAGTAGATCGGCGAACGCTGCCGCGCGGCGCTTAGTCTGGTCAGTGGTGAGCTGCGCGCAGACGGCCGACTCGCACTGCGATGCCGCGCGACATGAACTCGCGGATGAGACTCGTGACGTTGGGAGCGAAGGCGCGGTCGGTGCGATCGACGCGCAAGTCGACGTGCACCTGACGCGGGGAGACGGCATTGGCCTCGCGAACGTGCGTCCGCAGAGTCTCGAGATCGTACGGCGTAGTAGGAGCCGAGAAGTAGAGCGAGCCGCGCGGCCCACTGATGTGCGCTTCGATCATGGTGACCTCCTGCGTGAGAGGGGACCAACGCTTCACCGCGACTCTACGCTCGGAGGCCGAGGGGTCAAGCAATGCTCGGCGCAATTCTCGTTAAATCCTCGTGAGCGATGATGCACGTTTCCATCGCTCCCTGAATGCGGGGAGTCGCCAACTCGTCGCTCCGGGATCGTGATCGAGATGGTGGCGGTGTGGGCGCTAACTCTCTATCATCGCGCTTCGTGAGTATTCCGGTGCCGTTGGAGCGGTTGCGCGTCGCGATCGAAGAACGTGGATCGCGCGCCTATCTGCTCACGACATCCGATGATGGCTGGCCGCACGCGGTGCACGTCGTCATCGCCTGGGATGGTGAGCGATTGGTCGCGGACGTCGGAACGCGCACTGCGGCCAATGGCGCAGCGCGACCGGCGGCGTCGCTCTTGTGCCCGCTTCGGAGCCCGGACGATTACAGCTTGATCGTCGACGCGATCGCGGCGGTCGCGCTGCAGAACGAGCAGCACCGTGTGCTGCTCACGCCGACGAAAGCGATACTCCACCGGCCGGCGGCGGCCCGGAGCCCGACCGCGGCGCGCGACGCCGATCCCGCCGCGGGGTGCGACGCCGATTGCGTCTCGATTCTGCGGTCACCCGGCCGCTGAGACGTCCGACGTTCGTTCGATTCGGCCCTCCTCGCCGGGGGGAGTGGTCGGGCGCCGGTTTCGTGCGACACTCTCCGGATGCGCGCGTGCTGGAGCTGCGGTCATCCCATCGACGACGGAGACCGCTATTGCCGCCAGTGCGGGCAAGGGCAGGGGGCATGGCTGCCATGGTACTACCGGCCGGTCTGGATCGCGCTGCTCGGCCTGACGGCGCTCGGTCCGTTCGTGTTGCCACTCGTCTGGCGGTCGCCGCGCCTCAGCCGAACGGAGAAATGGATCATGTCGGCCATCGTCGTCGTCGTCTTCGCGTACGTCGGCGTGGAGATCGTCGCGGCCGTTCGTGAGCTCGGCCGCGTGCTCGCCGAGGTGTGAGCGGGCGCTTACACGCTGCGCGGCGACGCGCGCACGGCGCGAGAATACGCCCAGCTGCGAATGTGCTCCACTTGCTCGCGCATCGTTTTCGAGAGCGGCACCACGGCCAAGGTCGCCTGACGAAGATCGTCGTCGATCAGATCGCGGTTCTGGAGTCGTGCCGCGCTGAGCGCCGACACCACGGCTTGCTCGATCTCGGCGCCGGTCCAGCCCTGGGTGAATCGCTTGTGCTGCTCGAAATTGAAGGCAGTGGTATCGATGCCGCGGCGTTGCAGATGAATGTTCATGATCTGCACGCGCTCGTCGTCGCCGGGCAGATCCACGAAGAAGACCTCGTCGAAGCGGCCTTTGCGGATCATTTCCGCAGGCAACAAGTCGATGCGATTGGCCGTCGCGGCGACGAACACGCCGCGCGCTTTCTCCTGCATCCACGTCAGAAAGAACGCGAACATGCGTCCCTGCTCGCCGCTGGTCTCCTGCGTGGTGATGCCCATTTCGATCTCGTCGAACCAGACGACCGCGGGGGCGATCTCTTCGACCATGCGGCAGGCGCGCGCAAACGCGGCCTCGGCGGGACCATGCACGCCGGAGAAAATGTCGGTCATATTGATGCGATATAACGGCAGGCCGAAGTACGAGGCGGTCGCCTTGACGGAGAGGCTCTTGCCGCAGCCGGAAATCCCCATGACCAGGACGCCCTTCGGCACGATGTCGGCGTCGATGCTGTCGCGCATCGCAAACAGCGTGCGCCGCTCGAGGAGCCATTTTTTCAGCAGCTCGAGGCCGCCGACGTGCTCGATGGCGGTGCCGTCGGCCACGTACTGAACCAGGCCCGAGCGATTCACGACCAGGCGCTTCTCCTCGAGGAGGATCGGGACCGACGCGGGTCCGAGCGTCTTCTGCCCGGCTACGGCGCGACGGATCGCGTGGTGCGCCTCGTCCAACGTCAACCCCTGGAGAGCGCGCGCGAGTTGATGCAGGGCTGCTTCGTCGAGCTCGACCGTCCCGCCCGCGGCGACGACCCGGTCGCCCTCGCGCCGCACAAAGTCCTGCAACTCGAGCGGGTCGGGGACGTGCAGCTCGACGTACACGAAGTCGCGCGCGATCTCGTCGGGCATGAAGCGGATGGCCGACGAGATGACGACGAACTTGTCGGCGTCGCGGCAGATCTCGTACAGGTCACGCAATCGACGGCGGATCTCCGCGGCCTCGCGCATCGGCTCATGAAAATCCTTGAGGTGGAAAATCGCCCCGCGCGGGTGATTGGCGATGAAATCGAGAGCGGCACGTGGCGCGAGCGCCACCGGAATCGGACTCGGAAAGAACCGGCGTGCGGCGTCGCGCAGCAGCTCACCGACGCGCTGCTCTTCGGTCGAGCGGAGATAGACCAACGGGTGGCCGGCGGTCACGACGTCGCGCAACATCGTCAGCGCACGGCTCTCCGCGGCCCCGTCGTGCGCGCTGCGCCTGTCGCCGGCGCCCGTCTGCGGCTCGTTCGTCACGACGTGCATCGTACTGCACCTGCGCCGCGACAAGTAGCCCACCCTGTCACCGCCCAACCGAGCGGTAGTGTCGCTGTACGGCGGCGGGCGGGACTGCGCTCGCGGTTGTCGTACATCCGTGGAGATGCCACGTTCAGCGCAAGGAGGAAGACGCGCATGAACGTCGAAGGCGGGTGCTACTGCGGTCGGCTTCGCTACCAGGCCACGGGCGACGCCATCTTCAAGGGCCAGTGCCATTGTCGCGAGTGCCAGTACATCACCGGCGGTCATCCGAACGTCGTCATGGCGATGCCGGAATCGGGATTCTCGTACACGCAGGGATCGCCGAAGCAGTTCCGCCGCGCCGATCTGGAGCGACCGGCGACGCGCGAGTTCTGTTCCGAGTGCGGCACGCACATCTTGGCGAAGTCGTCGGCGCTCCCCGGCGCGTTGGTCATCAAGGTGGGAACGCTCGACGATCCGAGCGTCTTCGGCGCCGCGCAGATGGTGATCTTCACGATCGACAAACAGAGCTTTCACCACGTGCCCGAGGGCGTTCCCACCTTCGAGCGCGTGCCTGGCTGAGCTGGTCGACCCGGTCGAGCCGGTCGAGCTGGTCGAGTGACCGAGCCGGTCGAGCTGATCGAGACTCCGCCGCACACGATCTTCCTCCTCTCACCGGCGAACCTCGGCGGCGCGCGCGCGCGCCTCGTCTTCAATCCCGACGCCGACTTCGAGCTTGCGCGGCGCCTGCGGTCGCGAGCCGGGGCGCCGCTCGCCGCCGTCTTCACGTTTCTGAGCGGCCTCTATTTCCGCGGCAAGATCGCATACGCCGAGGCATTCGGCCGGCCGCCGCCGGGCTTGTCCGCGGGCCTGGTGATCAGTCCAGGGGCCGGTCTGCGGTTTCCGCACGAGCCGGTCACGCTCGCGCGGCTCGGCGCCTGGTCGAAGGTTCCGATCGACGCGACGAACCCGCGCTTCACCCGGCCGCTACTCCGGCACGCGATCGCGCTCGACGAGGCGCACGGCGCGACGACGCGCTTCGTGCTGCTCGGCAGCGTTGCGACCGACAAGTACGTCGCGCCGCTCACGGACGTGTTCGGCGCCCGGCTGCTCTTCCCGCCGGATTTCGTCGGCCGCGGCGACATGAGCCGAGGGGCGCTTCTCTTGCGATCCGTACGCACCGGCGGCGAGCTCGCGTACCTGCCGGTCGTCGGGGCGCGGCGACATGGGCCGCGGGCGCCGAGCGCCGCGCGTCGTCGCGGCGAGCCGTCGGATCCAGCCGAGCAGCGGCGGGACGCGAGACCCGAGGTGGTGATCCTCGTCGGGCTGCCGGGAGCCGGCAAGACGACCTTCTTTCAGCAGCGGCTCGCCGCCACCCATGTGCACGTGAGCAAGGACGACTTCCCGAGCAATAGGCGACCCGCACGCCGGCAAGCGCAGCTCATCGACGAGGCACTCGCCGCGCGCCGGTCGGTGGTCGTCGACAATACGAACGCGTCCGCCGCGGCACGCGCAGCCCTGATCTCACGAGCGCGGGCGCACGGCGCCCGCGTCGTCGGCTTCGCGTTCGACTGCACGACGCGCGAGTGCGTCGCGTCGACGTTGCTCGTCGGCGGCGACTTCTGCGACCTCTTCTCGATCGACGACGCGTGGCTCGGTGTGGTGACCATCCCGAGCGACAGCCGTTTCAGGGTCGGCCACATGGCTCGCCGTTCCTCGCGCAATCGTGGCGCGGCAGCAAGCACGAGCCGGCGGCCGGTTGCCGCGAAAAGCGTCAGGGGTGCCCGATCGATGGGCAGCGAAGGCAGCCCGTCATGCGATCGGGGTTGACGTCCCTCACGTCTTTGGATGATGACATGCCGCCACTGGTGGCACATGCGTTGCTCACCCGCCGCGTCGCGAATCGCCGACAGGGGACGTGCGCGGCGTGTCGCCGCGGAGCCGATGACCGTTCCGACACCGTTGAAGGCCGACGCCCCGATACCGCCGGACGCCCATCCGCTGGCGGCGTACCTCCGCGCGCTGCACGCCAAGCACGCTGCATGCGACGACGGTGAGGTCGCGGCGTACATCCCCGAGCTGACGAAGGCGGATCCACGCTGGTTCGGCATTGCCGTCGCGACGACGGACGGCCACGTCTACGAGGTCGGCGACACGCGCCAGGCGTTCACCATCCAGTCGATCTCGAAACCGTTCGTCTACGCGTTGGCGCTGCATGATCACGGTCGCGACGCCGTCCTCGGGAAGATCGGCGTCGAGCCGAGCGGCGACGCGTTCAACTCGATCAGCCTCAACCGGGAGAGCGGCCGGCCGTTCAATCCGATGATCAACGCCGGCGCGATCGCCGCGACGGGTCTCGTCCGCGCGGCGACGGCGGCGGAGCGGATCGAGCGCATCGTCGAGCTGTGCTCGCGCTGCGCCGGCCGCTCCCTCGCGATCGACGAGGACGTCTATCGATCCGAACGCGACACCGGCTTCCGCAATTTCGCGATTGGCTTCATGCTGCGGAACTTCGGGATCATCGAGTCCGATCCTGAGCCGATCCTCGACGCCTACTTCCGCCAGTGCTCCATTCTCGTGACGGGTCGCGACCTCGCGGTGATGGCGGCGACGCTCGCCAATGGGGGCGTCTGCCCGCTTACCGGCGAGGTGGCGGTCGACGCCCTTTGTGTGCCACAGGTTCTCAGCGTGATGGGGACCTGCGGCATGTACGACTACGCCGGCGAGTGGATCTATCGCATCGGCATGCCGTCCAAGAGCGGCGTCGCGGGCGGCATCATCGGTGTCCTGCCCGGGCAGATGGCGATCGCAGTGTTTTCGCCGCCGCTCGACGCGCGCGGCAACAGCGTGCGCGGCATCCGCGTGTTCAGCGATCTGTCGGACGAGCTCCGGCTCCACCTCTTCGGCAGCGGGCGCGCGCTCCACGACGTCGTTCGTCTGCGCTACGACGCGGCGACGGTGAGCTCGAAACGGCTGCGCCACGCGTCGGAGACGCAGGCGCTCGCCGCGCATGGGGCGCGGATCGCCGTCTACGAGCTCGAGGGAGAGCTCACGCTGTTTTCCGTCGAGCGCGTCATCCGGGAGCTGCTCGGCCTCGCGGATCGGGTGACGTCGCTCATCGTCGACTTCAAACGGGTGCGCGGCGTCGATGCTCCGGCGTTGGATCTCTGGTTGGCGTTCCTGGCGAGCGCTCGCGATCGCTGGGACGACGTCGTGTTGACCGAGCTCGACCACGATCGCGCGCTGAAGGAGCGGATGGAGCGCGCCGCGGCGCAGGCCGGCTCGCACCGCTGCCTCGCGGAGACCGACGCCGCGCTCGAGCATTGCGAGGATCGGTTGCTGGCGCAGCTCGGCGCGGCAACGCGCGGTGACGGCCCGGTGCGACTCGAACATTTCGAGATCTGCGAGGGGCTGGAGCCGTCGCGCATCGCCGTTCTGCGGGAAGTCCTGGAGCCTCGTCGCTACGAGGACGGCGCGATCATCATTCGACCCGGCGACGCCGCCGACGTGCTCTTCTTCCTCATGAAGGGGCGGGCGAGCGTGTTCATCGACGGCCCGAACGGCACGACGCGGCGGCTTACGACCTGCACGCCGGGGATGCTGTTCGGGGAGATGGCGATCCTGGAGCGCCGGCCGCGCTCGGCGGGTGTGCGCGCCGACGGCGCGGTCGAGTGCTACGCGATGTCCGTCGAGGCATTCGAGCAGCTGACCGCGACGCACCCCGATCTCAAGGTGAAGCTGCTCGAGAACTTCGCGCGGCGCCTCTCGCTGCGCGTGCGAAAACTGACAGACGAGGTGCGGGCGCTGAGCGCCTAGACGGGGGCGGGGACTGCATGACGGACCGACGAACACTGACGGCGCTCGGCGTGATGGTCGTACTTGCGGCGGCCGCCTCCGCGCAGGCCGCACCGGCCTGCACACCGAAGATCGCGACGCTCGCATCAGTGCAAGGTACGGTCGAGGTGCAGCGTGCCGGCGCAGGCGAGTGGCTCGCCCTCGCGCGCGACGACGTCCTCTGCGCCGGCGACACCGTGCGGGTCGGCGTGAAGAGCCGGGCCGACGTCGTCCAGCTCGACGAGACGCTGCTCCGTCTCGCCGCGAACACGTCGATCACCATCGAAGGCGTGAAGGACGGCGGCACCGCGGTCGTCGACATGGTGGCGGGCGCGGCGCATTTTCTCAGCCGCAGCCCCGCGAGCGTCGACGTGAAGACGCCCTTTACGGTCGCCGGCGTCCGCGGCACGGAGTTCTTCGTCGGCGTGGAGCGCGCGCGGACCGTGCTCTCGGTCTATGACGGCACCGTCATCGCGGCGAACGACGCCGGCAGTGTACGGCTCACGCACGGGCAGTCGGCCGAGGCGGAAAAGGGGAAGGCGCCGGTCCTACGCGTCGTCGCGCGGCCGCGCGATGCCGTGCAGTGGGCACTCTACTATCCGCCGGTCGTGTACGTCCGCGAGGCGCCCGCGGATCAACATGACGCGCGAGCGCTCGCATATCGCGCGTCGTCGCTGCTCGCGGTCGGTAGCGTCGACGACGCGAAGGCCGAGATCGGCCGCGCGCTCGCGCTCGATCCGCACGACGGCAACGCGCTCGCGCTGCAGGCAATCGTCGCGGTCGTGCAGGACGACAAGGCGGCGGCGCTCGACGCGGCGCGGAACGCCGTCGCTGCGGCGCCGCGCTCCGCCGCGGCGTGGATCGCGCTCTCGTACGCGCAGCAGGCGACGTTCGATCTCGAGGCGGCGCGGAAAAGCGTCGAGCGGGCGCTCGAAATCGAGCCGGAGAACGCCCTCGGGTGGGCGCGGTTGGCGGAGCTGCGCTCGTCGTCGGGCGACCTCGACGGCGGGCTGGCGGCGGCGCGGAAGGCCGCGCAGCTCGCGCCCGAGCTGTCGCGGACGCAGACCGTCCTCGGCTTCGCGTATCTCACCGAAGTCGATACCGATGCCGCGCGCGACGCGTTCGAGAGAGCCATTAGTCTCGATCAAGCCGATCCGTTGCCGCGTCTCGGGCGCGGGTTGACGGACATCCGCGACGGCCATGTCGACGAGGGCAGCCGGCAGCTCGAGATCGCGGCGAGCCTCGATCCCAACAGCTCGCTCGTCCACAGCTACCTCGGGAAGACGTACTACGAGGAAAAGCGCACCGGGCTCGACGAGCGGCAGTTCCGCGTCGCCAAGGAGCTCGATCCGGACGACCCGACGCCGTGGTTCTACGACGCGATCCAAAAGCAGACGACGAACCGTCCCGTCGAGGCGCTGCGCGATTTCCAGAAGGCGATCGAGCTGAACGACAACCGCGCGGTGTACCGCTCGCGCTTGCTCCTCGATTCCGACCTCGCCGCGCGCAGCGCCGGGCTCGGACGGATCTACGGCGATCTCGGGTTCCAGCCGCTCGCCCTCGTCGAAGGCTGGAAGTCGGTGAACGTCGACCCGACGAACTACTCCGCGCACCGGTTTCTCGCCGACAGCTACGCCGCACTGCCGCGCCACGAGATCGCACGCGTGAGCGAGCTCTTGCAGTCGCAGCTGCTGCAAGACATCAACATCACGCCCATCCAACCGCGCCTCGCCGAGAGCAATCTGTTCCAGATCTCCTCCGGCGGCCCGACCGACCTCGCATTCAACGAGTTCAACCCGCTCTTCAACCGCGACCGCTGGACGTTGCAGGCGAGCGGGCTCGCCGGGGAAGAGAGTAGGTACGGCGGCGAAGGTGTGGTCGCCGGCATCTACAAGCGCGTTTCCTTCAGCGCCGGCTACGATCATTTCGAGTCGAACGGCTTTCGCCCGAACGACGACCAGCGCGACGACATCGCCGACGCGTTCGTGCAGGGGATGGTCACGCCGCGCACGAGCCTGCAGGCGGAGTATCGCTATCGCAATCGCGAGCAAGGCGACCTCCAGCTGCGGTTTTTTCCCGACGACTTCCGGCCGAATGAGCGGCAGACGCTCGAGTCGCACACGTATCGCGTCGGAGCGCGCCACACGTTTTCGCCCGAGTCGATCGTCCTCGTCTCGTTCATCCATCAAGACCTCGACGACACGTTGCGCGATCGACCCGGTATTCCCGTCAGCCTGATCGACGTCGCCGGGCGCAAGCACAGTGACGGCGGCGAGGTGCAGCACCTCTTCCGATCGGAATGGCTGAACGTCGTGACCGGCGTCGGGCACGTCGAGATCGGCGGCCACGATCACTCCGCGACCGAGCTCGCGTTTCCCGACATGCCCGTCATCCGCGACACCCAACGGACGAGTCGCAACCTGCACCATACCAACGCGTACTCCTACGCGTCGCTGAATCTCGTGCGGAACCTGACGTTCACGATCGGCGGAAGCGGCGACTTCTTCAGCGGCGACGCTGCGACGAAAGAACGGCAGCAATTCAATCCGAAGGCCGGCCTCACGTGGACGCCGTTCACGAACACGACGCTGCGCGCCGCCGGGTTCCGCGCGCTGAAGCGTTCGCTCATCACCGACCAGACGCTCGAGCCGACGGAAGTAGCCGGCTTCAACCAGTTCTTCGACGACGGCAACGGCACGAGCGCGTGGCGCTACGGCGGCGCCGTCGACCAGAAGTTCTGCGAGCGCGTATTCGGCGGCGTCGAATACTCCCATCGCGATCTGCACGTGCCGTTCGAGTTCGTCGATCCGGAGGCGGGGACGAGCTCCGTACGGGAAGCCGACTGGAAGGAGCGCTTGGCGCGCGCGTATCTCTTCTGGGCGCCGCACGACTGGGTGGCGCTGCGCGCGGAGTACCTCTACGAGCGCTTCTCGCGCGACCGCGACTTCACGTTCGGCGTCGCCAAAGTCGATACGCATCGCGTGCCCTTGGGGGCGAGCTTCTTCCACCCGTCGGGCGTGAGCGCGTCGGTCCGGGGGACGTACGTCAATCAGAGCGGCGAGTTCGAGCCGAACCCGGAGGAGTTCCGCTCTGGGAGCGACGATTTCTTTGTGGTTGACGCGACACTCAGTTATCGATTACCCAGACGGTACGGCTTCGTCAGCGTCGGCGCGACGAATCTCTTCGACAAAAAATTCAGGTACCACGACACCGATTTCACCAGTCCCATCTTCCAGCCCGACCGGGTGCTCTTCGCCCGGGTGACGCTGGCCCTGCCGTGAGGATGTATCCCCGTCAGGATCGACCCAGGAGGACCCATGAGCAAAAACCACCACCGATATGAACAGACGACGGGAAGGGGACATCGAGCGCCGATCGTGGCTCGGATCGCGGGCGCGATGGCGACGGCCATAGCGGCTGCGCTCTTCGTGAGCGTCGACGCACATGCGCAGGTCGGCGACGGCGTCTGTGTGGCCGGGTCGCAGGAGAATACGAGCCGCAACTGCGCGATCCTAGGCCCGTACGTCCTCGAGGCCGTCCCGAGCAACGGCCAATTCCCGGTGACGGGTACGTGCCAGGTGAACGGCGCGCCGGTGGCATGCGCGTTCTGGGCGTATCGATTCTCGGGACCCGCGGGCACCGATAACCAGCTGAACGTCCTGATCCCGGCGGCGCTCGACGTCTACGTCAACCAGACGTACCCGCCGACGAACAGCGTCTTTGTAGGATGCCAGCAGCTCTACACGAGCGGACAAGGCGACCCGACCACGGGGTTCGGCAAGAACATCATCACCTACAAGACCTGTCGTTTGGCGGTCAATTTCGACAACGGTCCCGGCACCCCGAACCTCGTGCTCGCGACCGCGCTGTCATCGCCCGGTCCGTTGCCGGTGCAGGAAAAGTCCTCGAAGAGCCTCTACTTCGACGACATTCTCGGTCCGTTCACGTCCGGCATCCCGCGGCTCGCGACCACGACGGAGCAGATCTCGACGATCAGCGGTGCCGTGCTGACGGTCCAGACGAACCAAGTCGGTGGTCTCGTGGGCGCGACCTCGAACACCGGCCCAGTGACGATCATCCCGCCGGGCATCGCGGTACTGTGCACGCCGGTCAGCCCGAGCAACACGTACCCGAACAACTTCCCGGCGCAGTACGACTGCGGGCCGCTCGTCGAGAACCTCGACGGGACGAATATGCAAGCCGGCGACCACTCGACCTGTTATTACCGGCGGTCGGACGGCACGCTGTTGAAGTACATCTGCTGAGCGGCGCCGCGCCCGAATCACTTTTTCGTGAGCTCGTAGACGCCGTCCCAGTCCGCCTGGGGCGGCGTCTCCACATAGGCGCGGCAGCGCCTCGCCATCGTGAGCGATGGACGGTCGCCCGGCGACAGCTTGGTGATCTCCTCGAACAGACGGAGCGCCTCGGCCCAGTCGAGGGCCCGGTACGCCTCGAGCGCGACGGCATAGCGTCGCAACGTCTCCAGCAGTTCGTCGGGGAGCGACGTTGCCGATGCCGCGACGAGCTCGTAGACACGCGTCGGGACCTTCTTGCCGACGACGCGCACGCGGTCGACCTCGCGTAGCACGAAGGCGTCATCGACGAGCGCGGCGGTGTTCTCGCCGATCAGGATCTGCGTCCCGTACTCCTTGTTCAGCCCCTCGAGGCGCGACCCGAGGTTCACGTTGTCGCCGAGGACGCCGTAGGCGAGGCGATACTCGGATCCGGTGTTGCCGACGAGCATCGTGCCGGAGTTGACCCCCGTCCGCGCGATCAGCGGCGGACGACCCATCGCCAGCCACTCTTTCGTCATCGCCTTGCGATGCTCGAGCATCTCGAGCGCCGCCGCGCAGGCGCGGCGCGCATGGTCCTCTTGCGGTACGGGCGCGCCGAAGATCGCCATGAGCTCGTCGCCGACGTACTCCTTCAGCATGCCTTCGTGCGCGAAGATCCGCTCCGTCATGCGGCCGTAGTACTCGCTCAGTAGCTCGAACATCTGGCGCGGCGTGTAGCGCTCGGAGTTCGACGTGAAACCCTGCAAATCGCTGAAGAGGACGGTGAGCACGCGCTCCTCGCCGCCGAGCTTCAAGCGGCTCGGATCCTCGAGCATCTGCGCGACGACCACCGGCGCGACGTACTGGCTGAAGGCGCTGCGGATCTTCCGGCGCTCGCGCTGCTC
>WNFP01002210.1_pt1 | contig 15498 bp, 9 predicted proteins | sample 5400201 | NCBI WGS metagenome assembly WNFP01 (sample SAMN13153355, study PRJNA577476) | soil metagenome | isolation source: 115 cm saprolite under Madrone tree | place: USA:California | collected 2016-06-14
GACCTTTCGGAACGGCGATGAGATTACTACGCCGCTTCTGCCGAATTTCCGTATGAGGGTCAGCGCCGTATTCGATCTCTGAATTTGACGAGTTCGGAGATGTTCAATATTCGGATCTGATTGCCCGGCTTGATAAGCCTATTCGGACGCCAAACTCTTTTCCACCGCGGCGATTCCTAACTCGGTAACTATGGTTGTTCCAACGGATCAAGTGAGGCTCTATGTGGTGCCGGACTGTCCCTTGTGCGCGTTAGCGCGCGCCTGGTTGAAAGAGCACAAGGTTGCTTATTTGGAACGCGACGTCGCGAATGACTTTGGAGCCCTGCGCGCCATGTACAAATTGACGCGTCAGCGTTTCGTGCCGGTAGTCGAAGCGAAGGGTCAGGCACTGGTGCGTCCAAGTGATGAAGTGTTGGCAGAGTTTCTCTTGTGATTTCGAGATGCGCTTCTCCCGCAATCAAATCATCGGCGGCATTGTGTTGCTCCTGCTCATCTGGTTAGTGATTGCGATCAGGCTTATCATCTCTCGCGGGTGAACGCTCCAATCAAAGCAGGCCACGAAGCCGAAGCACGCGGACGGGATGTCCGCGCTCCGGGCATCATTGCCATTGTCGGTCCCACAGCTTCCGGAAAGAGCGAGTTGGGGATCGAGCTGGCGCGGCGCATCGGCGGCGAGATTGTTAACTGCGACTCTGTCCAGGTCTATCAGGGCATTCAGATAGCGACGGCAAAGGCGCCATTGGCAGAGCGGTGCGGCGTGCCACATCATTTGATCGACTTTGTCTCGCCATCAGTGAATTTTACAGCGGCTGACTGGGCGCGAGCTGCAACTGAGAAGATCGCCGAGATAGAAGCCCGTGGGCGTTCGACTCTGCTCGTCGGCGGCACCGGCTTGTACCTGCGCGCTCTCCGGCTGCCTTTCTTTGATAGCCCACCGACGGATCAAGACCTGCGTGCGCGACTGACCCGGCTACGCAATCAACGCGGCCCCGAATATCTCCATCGCATTTTACAGAGGCTCGACGCGGCTGAGTCTGCCACCCTGAATCCACGTGACTGGCCAAGAGTGCAACGGGCCATCGAATTCTGCTTGCAAACGGGCGGGCCCATTTCGCGCCAAAGACCGCTCCGGCCTGAGCCGCCTTCCCTGGCGTCGCGGATTCGGATTATTGCCTTGAACCCGCCGCGCCACAAACTCTATGAACGCATCAATCAACGCACCGAAGAGCATTTCGCAAAAGGGTTGGTCGCTGAAGTCCGGCGCCTGCTCGACGAAGGCGTGCCTGCGAACTCAAACGCGCTCGGCGCACACGGATACCGGAGGGTGGTTGAGTTCCTCTCCGGCGAACGCGATCTCGACAGCGCGATCGAACAGACGAAACTTAATGTGCGTCACTATGCGAAGCGACAGTTGTCCTGGTTTCGCCACGAGTCTGATGTGACTTGGCTGGAAGGATTTGGTGATGATTCAAAGATACAAGAGCAGGCCTTCGCGCTGGTGCAAGAGGTGGTTGAGTAGCACTGTTGTGCTCCATAACGGTTCCTGGAGTTGTGAAAAGCCCCTGTCGTTGAAGGACGCCTTTAGCCTTCGGGGGCTTCACGCCCGGCCCCAACGAATTCTCTAAGGCAACACTATTCCGATAGTTCCGGTGTTGCTGATCTGGCCGTGCGCTTTTACTGTCACCAGACACGGGCCAGTGGCCACACTATCAGGCAACCTAAACCGTACCTGCGCAAAGCCGAAGTTGGGCACCGGTCGCACGTCTTCGGCGGGAACATCAAAGCTATGGTTGCTGGCATCGACCAGGCTAACCGTCACCGCATTCGACGCGGTCTCTCCCTGATTTAGCTGCAAGTTCGCTGCAAAGATAATCACCCTCGTATTTCGATCCGGCCCGAGATCAAGCCAGGTGGCGATACTTTGCACGTGGAAGGGATCTCTTACGAATAACAGTGAATCAAACGCTGCCGCCTGATTGCCGTCAGGGCCTGATTCGTCCAGGATTAATTGCAGCGTATCGTCATTTAGAATCGTGCCGACGCCCTGATTATCGCTAATCGTGGCGTTCACTGCGTTAGTGAGATTCACAAAGACAGTCTCATCCGGCTCAAACTTCTGATCGCCGTTCACTAAAACCGTAATTGTCTTGGTCAAGTCTCCCGGATTGAAGGTCAGCGTGCCCGAGGATACTTGATAATCATTATCGGCCACTGTCGCAGTTCCATTGGCGGTAGCGTAATCCACGTTCACCGTAAGATTGCTGGCTGCCGAGAGGGTTACGGTGAACACAAAATTGGTAGTGGCGCTGTTGCCTTCCGCGAGAGTGACATCGTTAATGGAAAGCGAAGGCTGGCTCTTCACCACCTGGCCACCTGACAAAGTGCCGCTGCTGGTTAGGAAGTTCGCGTCGCCGCTGTAGTCGGCGGTGATAGTATGCGGGCCGGCAGTTAGCGATGAAGTTGTCAGTTGCGCCACGCCGTTCACAGTTGATGCCAATCCGATGCTGACTCCACCATCCTTGAACTGCACCGTGCCCGTTGGCGTGCCCGCGCCGGAAGTGACGGTCGCTGTGAACGTCACACTCTGACTGAACTCTGATGGGTTCACAGAAGAAGATACTGCCGTTATCGTCGCCGCCTTGGTATTAGTCAAAGCGAAGGTAGTAGAAGCTAAACCGGTGCCCACGCTCGCCGAAACATTGTAGCTGCCGGCGTTTCCATTTGCGGTGAATACCGGGGCGGTAGCCACGCCGCTCGCGTCTGTCGTGACGTTTGCGGTCGTAACGTTGCCGGCAAAAGTCCCACTGGCTCCGCTTGCCGGTGCGGTGAACGTCACGGTGATACCGCTCTGGTTGATGCCGGACTCTTTGACTGTAGCTTGCAATTGCATCGCGAAATTAGATCCGATTACAGCCGACTGTGGCGTTCCCGCCGTGGTGGTGATTGTGTAGTTAGTCTCAACCGCGCCGATATCAAAGTTAGCGGCCACCACGCGCGGGAATCCACGCTGGTCAACAGGCAGCGGTTCAGAAGTATTGCCGTCGCCATCGAGGTCGAAGGTGTCCGCCGGAAGGTTCGCCGGGTCGCCGGCATTGATTGCCGGACTGTCCGGCAAAGGCAGCATCGTCTGGATCTGACCACCGTTGCTGGCTAGCCCGCTGAGGCTGGCGCTGACGTTGACGATGTTATGTGTGGTCGTTCCATTGATGGTCGCGCCGGAAGTATTTCCAATCAGGTTATAGTCCTGCGAGATGTAGGTGAAGAGGAGATCCGGACCATTCGCGGCAATGTTACTTGCTATCATGCTGTTACTGAGAGTTCCGCCACCAATGATCCCACCGCCAGCGCTGCCCCCAACTCCCCGGCTGGCAATGTTGCCCGCAACGGTGCAGTTTCTTAGCGTAAGCGCACCACCAGTCGCATTGTCGATGCCCGCGCCCTGTCCACCAAAGGAGCTGCTGTTCCCGGTACCAGTAGTGTTATTGCTAATCGTGGAGTTGATCATGTTCGTGGTGCCGGCGTTGTAGATACCACCTCCGTCGCCATCTGTATTCGTCGAATTTCCACCCGGAAAGCCGTTTCCGGTGGCATTGCCACTGATTGTGCTGTTTACGACATTAAGTACGCCGCCGTTAGGGATATAGATACCGCCTCCGTTTCCTCCTTTTCCCGGACCGCTGAAAACACCCTTGCCGGTGAAGTTTCCGCTCACAGTGCTATTCATCAAAGTGAGTGTGCCTCGATTGAATATGGCCCCACCGAATCCGGCGCGGATTCCGCCGGCATCGGCTGTCGCATTCCCACTGACCTTTACGTTGATTAATGTGAGTACCGGACCATTTGAAGTGGAAATCGCCCCGCCATCGTTGCCGGGCGTGGTGAGACCGTTAGCCACGGTCATCCCTGAGATATTCACAGTGCTAAAGCCAGTAATCCTGAAGATCCGGAAGCTGGGTGTGCCGCCCGCCGTACTGCGCTTCACCGTCAGGACATTCGTGCCCAGCCCGTTAATCGTTAGGTTCTTGTCGATTACAAGTTCGGCTGAGGTCAGCGTAATCGTGTAAACGCCGCCACTGAATCCAGGATCGCTGGTCGGAATATTGAAAGTGATCGTCTCGCCCGGACAGGCAGTGTCGATGGCATTACGCAGGCTACCCGCCCCGCCGTCGTTGGTGTTAGTGACAATATCATCTGCTCCGCAGTTCACCGTGATCGTCGCCGTAGCCGCAGAGCTCAGACCATCGCCTATTCCACTCGTAGCGCCCTGTACCTGGAAACTGAAAGCACTCGACGGACTCGCCAGGTTGTGGGATGGTGTGAACCTCAATCCTGCATGACCTTCGCCAAAGGTGATGAACGTCCCGTTTAGAATCTGGGTTGTGCCGTCATTCTTGAACAGCGTGCCGTTGGTAATATTGGTGATCTTGAAGTGAGTCACTTCACTGCCGTCCGCCGCGCTGCGACTGATGACCAAGCCCGCTGTCGTCTGAGTATTGATGGTCGTTGTCGCGGGCGTCACTGACGGAGTATCCGCGATCGGCGTCACCGTGATCGTGGCGGACGTTGCTGAACTAAGACCACTGCCACTTCCATCAGTCGCGCCCTGCACGTCAAGACTGAATACGGTCGACGGACTAAAGAGATTCGCCGCGGGCGTGAACTTCAAACCGGCATTGCCTTCGGCGTCAGTGATGAATTGATTGTCATTGATCTGGGTCGTGCCGTCGTTCTTGAAAAGCGTTCCATTGGTAATGTTCGCGATCTTGAAGTGAGTCACTTCCGTGCCGTCCGCCGCGTTGCGGTTGATAACCAGTCCGGATGTGGTCTGGGTGTCTTCGTTCGTCGTCGCATTCGTAACCGATGGGGGATCGGCTACCGCCGTGACTGTTAGAACGAACGTGTCCGACATACTTTCTGCGCCGCTGGTTACGGTCACAGTTATGGTTGAGGAGCCGAACTGGTTCGCCGCGGGATTGATATTCAGAGTTCGCGTGGAGCCGCTGCCCAAAACGTTAATGTTAGCCGGCGCATTCGGCACCAGGGTGGGGTTGCCTGACGAGGCCGTGACGTTCGTGATCACATTAGCGTCGCCAACGTTGAAGCTGAAAGAAAGCGGAGTATCTTCCGCGGTGGGTTTGTCCGTGATGTCTTCGACGGCGGCCTGGGCCTCGAAGGCTCCGATATCTACCGTCTGAGTGGTGTTCGCGTCCGCCGAATCGGCCTTGCGAATAAATCCCGTCCCACGCTGATCGGTTAGACCGGCGGCATCCGAAAGTGCATTGCTGCCCGCATCGAGAGCCGGGCTGCCTGCGAGGAGTGCGTGAGTGAAAGTTGGGCCGCCATTGTTAGCGAGAGGAGCGAGTCCTGGATTAGTCACGTTGATCTGGTTGCCGTTGATAGCAGTCAACCCACCGGTCCCGCCAGTACCGATCAAGTTATTAGACGAAGCAGCGGAAGTATCCACCACGCCGGAAATATCGTCAGGCGTGCTCGTGCCGCTGCCGAAAAAGTTTCCAGTCACAATCGTATTCCGCATCTTGTCATTGCCGCCATTTAGTAAAGCACCTCCGCCATTGGTGCCGGCATGATTATTCGTAATGGTCACATTGGTCAGAGTTGCCGTAGCGGTCGAGCCATTCCGGACAAGGCCCCCTCCCGAGCCGCCAGCAATATTCCCGCTGATCGTAGTGTTGGTCAGGGTCGCCGCGCCGAGACTCTCAATGCCTCCACCCGCGTCCGTAGCCGTGTTGCCGCTGACAGTGCTGTTGGTAACGGTGAGCGTACTATCTGAGAAACTCCGGATTCCGCCTCCGCTGCCAGAACTAGAGTTCCCGCTGATAGTGCTATTGGTGACGGCCAACGCGCCGAAATTGCCAATTCCTCCCGCATCACTGGCAGAGTTGCCGATGATAATGCTGTCAGTGACATTCAGCGTGGCTACTCTGTCGTTGTAGATTCCACCGCCCCAACCACCAGTGACTTCAGTGTTCCCGCTTATAGTGCAGTTCAGGATGGTGAGATTGCCATAGTTGGAAATGCCGGCGCCACGATCAGAGAGCTGTCCATTACTGATGGTCAATCCCGAAAGGGAAACGTTGCTACCGCTATTGATTGCCAAGATGCGGAAGGCCGGCGTTCCTCCCGCCGTGCTGCGCTGCACGGTCAGGATGCTCGAGCCTGGACCGTTGACAACCATATTTGTAGAGAGGCTAGGCAGGGCACTCGATAAATCTATTGTATTTCCTGGAGAGGCGAATACAGCCGGGTCAAAGTTGATCGTGTTAGTGTCGGCATTCAAGTTTGCTGCATTGATCGCTTCGCGTAGAGAACAATGCGAAGCCAGACAGAATCCATTGTCCAAGTCGTCGGTCGTGTTAACCGTGAGTGCAGCTGGCGGCCGGTCGTCGTTCAGGATCGTCAGTGTGGCCGGATTGGTCCCGCCGGTGACGCCGCCTGTCGCGCCGCTGAGAGTAAGATTCACTGTCTCATTGGCTTCATAGACGGTATCGCCGTTGACTGTAACCGTGAACGTCTTGTCTGCGCCGTCACCATTGGCCCAACTAAGATCGCCAGAAGCTGCAACGTAATCCGAGCCGGCCGTCGCAGTGCCGTCGCTGGTCGCCCAATGCACTGAGGCTGTGCCCGTCGTGCCGCCGACACGCTGAACTGTAATCGTCACCGGGTTGGTGCCTGAGTCCCCTTCCCCCGTAGTGTATTTCGACGCATTGAACTGCACCTGCCAGCCTTGGGCCAGAGTCCAATCGGAAAGTGTCGGAGCGGAAACGCCAAGTAACTGCGCCGTGTGAGTTGCTGTGTTGAGCGCGTTCGGAGTGAATTGCGAGAAGCTGCCGGTTAAATACTTGAAGATCTTGTAATTCGCTTCGGTACCCATTACATCAGTTCCGAGATAGTGGAAAGTGAGATCCGCGGTGATGCCGAAATTCGACAAGCTCCAATAGCGTTGCAGTGCAGTTGTACCGTCGCTGATAGCCGGGTGTTTCCCTTGCACTGCCTTGACCGTGAGAAAGCCACCGCCTCCTGACGTAACGTTGGCATCGACTGGCGAATACCCGTTCGCCGTGCCTACGGTAAAAGTAAACAGGCCGGTAGGGCCAAAGTTCTTTTCCAGGCTGCCGATTACGTAACCGTTCGTCCCGCCGGTGATGCTCGCGGCCGTACTCAATAAAAGCGTATTCGTTCCCATGTTTATGACGCCGTTTGTTAGAGTTACACTGCCTGTGCTCGCGTCGCCTACTACCAGGGCAGTACCAAGTATGACAGTGGCGGAACTGGTGCGATTCACCGTCAGGGACGTAAGAGCCCGCGCCCCGCTGATAAATCTCACGGTGCCAAATAGCGCGCCAGTACCGCCGATGTTCAGCGTCGCCCCAGTCGAGTCACCTTTGAAGCCATTTGATGTCGAGCTGCTGGTACCGCCGACCGTTCCATTTAGATTCAAAGTTTTCGAATTCAACTCAAGGACGTCCACCGCTAACGAAGTGCCGTTGAATTGGAGCGCACCATTAATGGTAGTGGTGTTTCCGAGCGTAACCGACCCGACCGTCTTCGAGATGATCACATCGTCGAACGTGCCACCGTTGGTAATAGTTTGGATGTTCCCGCCAAATGAACCACCGCCCTGAAATTTGATCGTGCGAGCATTCTGATCGAGCGTGCCATTGATTGTGATATCGCCGAGCAAATTTAGATCGCCCCCAGCTGAATTCGACAACGTTAACGTACTTCCGGTTGCGATGTTCAAGGTATTGAAAATCGTCAGCGCGTTCGTTCCCGATCCTGAATAGCTTTGACTGCCATCCAAGGTCAGGTTTCCATAGGTGCGCCCATCGGACGAGAAGGCCGTCGCCGCATTGAACGTTTGCGAACTGCTCAGATCGAAGGTGGCTATCGAATGTCCGGATCCGCCAAACGGATCACCACCCGCATTAAAGAACGACGATGCACCACTCTGAAACTCTATCGAACCATTCGTGCCCGCACCGAAAGGATTGCCGGAGAAGCCAGTTGATGTGGTGAAGATCGATCCATTTTGAAATTTAATTCCGTTCGCGTCACTAGCCTGAACTTTATGTGCGGCGTCCTGCAGAATGATTTGGCCGCTGACGGTACCGGTCGAGGCCGGAGCAATTGAAATTGTCAGAACAGTGCTCCCAGCAAGGGTCAACGACGTGCCGGCGGCAACGCTCAAGCCGCCTCCCGAAATCGTCAATGTCTTGTCGCCTGAGGGAATGGTGGCAGCATTGAGTGTCACAAAGGCGCCGCCGGTTAGATCGAACTCCGCGATCGTCTGGGTCGGCAGATTTGTAACGATCGGGCTACCGGCATTGAAAACCAACACATCATCTGGAGCGGGTACTGACCGTATCGGTGACCAGTTTGTAGACACTTGCCAGTCGGTTGTGAATGCCGGAGTCCCTCCGATCCATGTGTAACTGGTACCGGCTGGTGCTGCGAGGCTGCCGGCGAGCCTCGTCGATTTGGCAACGGTGTTATTGGAGCTGGGGGTAGATGCCGCGTTCGATCGCGAAACGAATTCGAAGCAGAAAAACGATAATGCCGTCGCCGTCAAAACAACCACGACGAATTCGCATGCATTCCGATTCTTAAGGGGCAAGAAAGTCATTAGTACCCTAAGCCATGAGCCAGTCAGACGTGCTATGAGGGTCTGCTAAACTTGTCGGGAACCGGGCGCCAGTCTAACACGGCGCGGCACGAAATTGTACGGAGTGGGCGGGTCTTCTTCAAACTAAATCCACGATGGGTGCGCCTCGCAATCTACCCTACCGAGGGCTGTGAGCCAGGCCTCATCATCTTCCTCAGGACGTTCACTGGTTCTGCGGTCTGCGGACGTGGACTTGAATCCTCGCCAACATTGGTTACACAGCCTGGCTTGTCTTGGCAAGTGATCATTCAAGGGTTGGGCTTGATTTGGGAACGCCGCAACCGAACGCGACTCTGATAGCAGAAAATGCTTGTCAGTCTCGAATGCCTGTTATACTCTGAGCACACGTTAAGAAGCTTCAACGCAAGGACAATCGCTTAGTGGATTCAAAGCCAGCGCCACAAAACATTCAGGACGGGTTCCTCAATCTCGCGCGGCGGGAAAAGATAACTGTCACGATCTATCTGGTGAACGGCGCGAAGCTGCTGGGACGCATCAAGAGCTTTGACAAGTTCTCGCTGATTATGGAGACCGGATCGCAAGAGCAATTGATTTTCAAGCACGCCATTTCGACCATCTCTCAGGCCCGACGCGCGACCGGTGAACTGCGACAGTCGACAACTGCGCCAACCGAGAGTCACCCAGAACAAAATGCCGAGGCGTCCGGCACCTGAAAACTTTCCAACGCACAACTTAGTAAGAGATGGCCGGCGCTTTCATCACCTTTGAAGGAATTGACGGTTGCGGGAAATCCACGCAACTGAGACTGTTGGCGAGCGAACTGCGCGTCCGTGGCCTGAAGATCGTCACGACCCGCGAACCCGGCGGCACTACCCTGGGAAAGAGATTGCGCGCGGCTTTGCTCGATATAGAAGAACAGGTCGACCCGCTGGCTGAGTTGCTGGTATTCGCAGCCGATCGCGCGCAACACGTGCGCACTCTTTTGTCGCCGGCGATCGAAAATAATCAGATCGTGTTATCCGATCGGTATGCTGACGCGACGGTGGCTTATCAGGGCGCCGGCCGCGGCTTTGAGCCAAAATTGATTCAGGATATTGTCCAACTGGCGACTGGTGGGTTGACGCCAGATCTCACTTTGCTGTTTGACTTGTCAGTGTCCGAATCGGCGGTGCGCACGCGCCGTCGGGTAGCCAGCAAGAACACCGACCGTCTGGACATTGAAGATGCCGGGTTTCACACTCGCGTACGCAACGCTTATCTGGAAATTGCGAAGGCTGAGCCTGATCGATTCCGCGTTATAGACGCGCGCAACTCTACCCGGGAAACGCACAAGCTGGTCATGGACATTGTCGTCCCGTACCTGGAAGATCGAGGCTTCATCAGAGAGGCGCGGCAGTAGCCCGACCGTCAGCGACGGCGTTTAATCAAGAAAAAGGAACGCCGCCCCCAGCGGCCGGCCACGGCCCCGCTCACCATTTTATGTTTTCCAAACTTATCGGCAACGATGAAATAAAAGAATCTCTGCGGCGTTTGTTGTCCAGCGGCAGAGTTCCCGGCTCTCTGCTTTTCACAGGCGATGAGGGCATTGGCAAAAAACTCTTCGCACTTGAATTGGCGAAAGCCCTGAACTGCCGACATCGCATTGGTGTTGAAGCTTGTGACGAGTGTTCTTCATGCAAACGAATTTCGCGATCGACGTTTCCGCCCTTCGCCAGCGAAGATGACAACAAACAGCGACTGATCTGGAGCGAGCACGCCGACGTGGCCATGGTGCGTCCGCACAAACAGATCATTCGGGTCAAGCCGATGCGCGAGCTTGAACGTGAAGCTAATTTTCGTCCCTTTGAAGGGGCCGCCCGCGTTTTTATTGTCGAGGACGCCGACTATATGAATGACGGAGCATCCAATGCGCTGCTGAAAACGCTCGAAGAGCCCCCGCCCACGACTCATCTTATTCTAACAACGTCGAATCCAACAGCTCTGTTGGCAACTATTCGTTCGCGCTGTCAGATACTGCGCTTTGCTCCGATTCCTGCCGCAGAAGTCGAGAAATTCCTGCTCGAACAAGAGAATCTGCCGGCCGAAGATGCTCGGCTGCTCGCCCGCACGGCACAGGGCAGCATCGGCCGCGCCCTGGCCGGCGATGTCGAAACCTATCGCGACCGGCGCAAAACGATGCTCGGCATGCTCAGAGCCTTGGTGCTTACAAACGATCGCGTGGAGCTGCTGCACTCAGCCGAAAGCCTGGGCGCGGCGAAAGATCGTCACGAGTACGAACAAAGGCTCGATGCCCTCGAGATTTTGATTCGGGATGCGTGGGCGCTGGCGCTGGGCCGGCCGGCCGAGACCATCGTAAATGGTGATCTGCTGGCGCCGTTGCAACAGATTGCTGCTGAGATAAGCAGCACTCAGGCTGCAGCATGGCTCAAGCAAATCGAAGAAGTGCGCGGCACGCTCGAAGTCAATATAAATAAGAGGATCGCCAGTGATGCCCTGCTATTGACTATGGCGGCGTCCTGACGCGAGCTTATGTGACAGTGTAAGGGATGGAATTTGAGAGTGGCGTTAGTGTCAGGTTCCAGACTTAGCTAAGTAATGCTCACTAACTCATGCCGCACATCTGATTTCGCTGCAGCGCCCTCAGCCAGGAGTTTTTCTGTTTCTTTGACAAAGGCTTCGACGATGTCTTCGCCTGCTACTTTGCGCATCGGCACACCGTCTTTGAAGATCATCCCGACGCCGCGGCCGAAGGTAATGCCGAGTTGCGAATCGTGCGCTTCGCCGGGGCCATTGACCGCACAACCCATAATCGAAAGATGCAGGGGCTCTTCGACGTGGGCGAGCCGGCGTTCGATTTCGGTGACGATCTCGACAAAGTTATCGACGTCCAGGCGTCCGCAGGTGGGGCAAGCAACGACGGTGACGCCGCGGGTGCGCAGGCCGAGCGACTTAACGATCTCCCAGGCCACCCGCACTTCTTCCTGAGGCTCAGCGGCAAGCGAAACACGAATTGTGTCGCCGATCCCTTCATGCAGCAGAATGCCGAGACCGATCGATGACTTCACTGTGCCGGTAAAGGCAGTACCGGCTTCCGTCACGCCGAGATGAAACGGGTAGTCCACCTTTTCAGCCAGTAAGCGATAAGCGGCGACGGTCCGTTGCACGTCCGAAGCCTTAAGCGAAATGATTATGTCGGTGAAGTCCAGGTCCTCAAGAATCTGAATGTGACGCAACGCCGATTCAACCATTGCTTCGGGCGTGGCAGTGCCGTACTTCTTCAGCAGATCTTTTTCCAACGATCCGCCGTTAACGCCGATGCGAATCGGAACCTTCTGCGCCTGTGCTGCCCGCACAACTTCCACGATGCGTTCATGCTTGCCAATATTTCCGGGATTCAAGCGCAGTTTGTCGATACCGGCTTCGAGTGCCATCAGGGCGAGCTTGTAATGAAAATGGATGTCAGCAACGATCGGCACTTCCGGAACGCGCTTGCGGATTTCTTTCAAGGCAATCGCCGCGTCGTTGTCGGGCACTGCCAGACGAACAACCTCACAGCCGGCGCTGACCATCTGCTCAATCTGGGCCACGGTGGCGCCCACGTCAGCCGTGTCAGTCTTGGTCATTGATTGGATGACACAGGGCGCGCCGCCGCCGATCTGAACATTCTTAACTTGTACTGCTTTGGACTTTCGCATAAGGCTCCGGTTTAGAGTTCAAGCTTCAGTTTGTCGCCCCAACCTGAAGGTTGAACTCTGAACGTCTGAGTATCACTTCGCCGGTGTTGCTGTCGTTGGAGCAGGCGACGCGGCCGGCGGCGGACTATCGCCACCGCGCCAGCTCGACGCCTGCTTCAACAGATCGTTGGTAATTACAAAAACCATCAATAGAATTACTACAACAAAACCGACTTGCTGAATTCGCTCGCGCACTGTCATTGAGATCTTCATCCCGACTGTTGCCAGGAGTCCCTCAATCAACAACAGGAAGATCGCGCCCCCATCCAGCACCGGAATCGGCAACAGATTGAAGACCCCCAGGTTGAGACTCAGGAACCCCAGCATAGAAAAGACGCCCGCCCACCCCAGACGAATCGCCGAGGTCGAAGCCGCCCGATAGATTCCAATCGGACCAGAGATAGTGTTGCGCACTGACCGCTTGCCCGCGAACAGCTGTCCCATGGCTTTTCCGGTCACGCGGATGAATTCATAGTTGGTGTCGACGGCCGTCGCCAGTGCTCCGCTAATACCGACTCTCTGATAGGGGATTTCTTCGTCCGGCGTAAAGCCGAGTCTCTCCCTGGTTTCCTGGGAACTCAGTAATCTCGGCGTGGCAGTGATTTCCACCGGCTGGCCATTGCGTTGAACCCGTAGAGTTATCGGTTGCCCCTTATGCTCGCGAATTGTTTGCGTTACTTGCTCTGCGCTCTTAACCGGCTCGCCATTAACCGCGACGATCCGATCACCAACTCGCAACCCAGCTTCGACTGCAGGAGAGTTCGGCACTACCTCCCGAACCACGATCGGCACATTGCCATAGTCGGGAAGAAAGTCCAGAAAGCCGGCCGTTTCCCCTTCCTCTGTGTGCGGGGTCGGTTTAATAGTCAGCTTCAGCCGTTGACCGTTTCGCTCGACCTCGAGCGGTATCGGCTGACCGGGTGACAGCAGCGCGTCATCGGCGATGGTGCGCCATTTCGGATTCTCGTTGCCATCGAAAACAACGATGCGGTCACCAGGCTGAAGGCCTGCCGCTTCGGCCGCTCCGCCCGGTACGACTTGTCTAACGACCGGCGGCGGGGTGGCTTGTACACCGTAAATCATCGCGCCCGCGAACGGGATCGATAGCGCCGTCAGAATATTCATGACTGGCCCGGCAACGGCAACCAGGATTCTTTGCCAGCGCGGCCGCAGATCAAATCTTTCGTTTGCGGGAATGTCCGAGGCGCCCTCGCCCTCGATTGGCGCGTTTGACTCGTCGCCGCCCAGCTTGACGTACCCACCGAGCGGAACCAAGGAGATTCGATAATCGGTGGTCCCGATTTTTCGGCCAAACAGTCTCGGCCCGAAGCCGAACGAGAAAGTCTCAACCCGGATTTTCAAAAGCTTGGCCACCAAAAAATGGCCAAACTCGTGCAGCGTGACTGCTGCACCAAGAATGAAAATAAAGGCGAGAATGCCCAGCACAGTAGGATTCTGAAATATGCCCATCGCTTAATTTCGACTAAAACAACTCCTGATTGATGAACTGCGTCCCTCTGGAATCTCTCGCCGTCTGAGACGTTTGAGTACCAATGCGAGTTTACGTGGCTGATACGGGAAGGGTCAAACAGAGAAGATTAGGCTACGCCGGTAATGCGAGCTTCCCGGGAGACTCGCGCGATTACCAATTGCGCGGACGCGCGGGCTGATCGATCGGCGTCAAGTACAGCATCGAGATCTTTGACGTCAGAAGTTCGATGCTCATCCATCACCCTTTTGATAATCTCTGGGATATCGGCAAAAGAAACCTGTTCGGTGATAAATGCCTGAACGGCCTCCTCGTTCGCGGCGTTCATTGCGGCCGGCAAAGTTCCACCGGTTCGCAGCGCCCGGTAAGCGAGCGAAATGCAGGGGAACCGCTCGAGGTCGGGCGCTTCAAAGTGCAGCGAGGAGAGTCGCGCCAGATCCAGCGCCGGCAAATCGGAATCATGGCGCTCTGGATAGGTCAGCGCGTACTGAATCGCATGACGCATATCGGTGACGCCCATCTGGGCGATAACTGAGCCGTCCACCATTTCGATCATCGAATGCACAATCGATTCAGGATGCACGACGATGCTGATTGCATCGGCGGCGAATCCAAATAACCAATGGGCTTCGATCACTTCGAGTCCTTTGTTCATCAGCGTCGCCGAGTCGATGGTAATTTTTGCGCCCATGCTCCAGGTGGGATGCTGCAGAGCGTCGGCCACCGTGGCCGAGGCGATCGCCGCCTTGTCGCGAGTGCGAAACGGGCCACCAGAAGCCGTCAAAATTATTCGCCGCACTTCCGCCCGTGTTTCTCCGCGCAGACACTGATGCAGGGCGTTGTGTTCAGAGTCAACCGGCAACAGTTCGGCGCCAGACTTCTCGGCAGCCCGCGTCATCAACTCACCGGCCATTACGAGCGTTTCTTTGTTGGCCAGTGCGACGCGCTTGCCGGCTTCAAGGGCGCGCAGTGTCGGCACAAAGCCAACCGCTCCCACAGTGGCCGAAACAATACAATCGGCCTCCGGATGTGTCGCGACTCGAACCAAGCCGTCCTGACCGGTGACGATTTGCGGGACCTTGAGTTGGCATTTAAGAAGATCGGTAATCAGCCGATCGCGGACGGCGTCGTCTTCGACAGAGACCAGTTTCGGTTCATGGCGGGAAATCTGCTCGACCAGCTTAGGAACATTGCGTCCGGCAGCGAGTGCGACGACACGAAATTTCTCCGGGCCCAGCGCTTCCAGGACCCTAAACGTATTGCATCCGATCGAACCGGTCGAACCTAAGATAGCTAAGCCGCGTGCTGACATATTTGAGTAAGATTAATTCGAAGTAGGCGTCGGGGGCGGGGCGGGGCCGTAGCCCTGCACCAGGTCAATGGTTTGCCCATCGCGTTCGTAGGTCGCGCCCGTGACTCTCCACGATCGATTGTTCCGGTAAGACAGCTCAACCGTGGCATTAACGGATCTTTTTTCGCCGTTGACTTTAAGATGCAGCGTCGCTTCACCGTCGGTGTTTTGCACATTGACGCTGCCAGTCACAAAGGAGCTGAAGTCCTTAACTTCACCAATATCCTGTTTGAGGGTTTCGTTGTTACGAAGAAAGGTGCGTGCAGTGTCCGCAGCTTCG
>WNFP01003956.1_pt1 | contig 15495 bp, 14 predicted proteins | sample 5400201 | NCBI WGS metagenome assembly WNFP01 (sample SAMN13153355, study PRJNA577476) | soil metagenome | isolation source: 115 cm saprolite under Madrone tree | place: USA:California | collected 2016-06-14
GAAATACACTGGCCTGCACGCGCTGCGGCATTTCTATGCGTCGTGGTGCATCAACCGCAAAGAGGATGGCGGGCTCGGGCTGCCGCTCAAGACGGTGCAGCACCGCCTGGGGCATTCCACCATCCACATGACGGCCGACGTGTATGGCCACCTGTTCCCCAGCAGTGACGATGGTGCCGAGCTGGAGGCGGCGCAAAAGGCGCTTCTGGGTTAGATGCGACACAGACGTGACATAAAGGCGAGAAATGCCCATTTTATGCGGGTTTTAAGCGGACTCTGACTCCGTTAATCTAGGTTCGAATCCTAGTCCCCCAGCCAGCTTATTCCGCTTTCCCTTTCTCCCCCCGCTGAGAGCAGTTGGACCAGTTCGGCGATCAGCTGCGAGTCTTGCTGGACGCATGCGATTGATGCTCGCGATCCTGTCGCCAGATGCCGAGATTGTCTGCGCCTCGCGCCCCTTCTTGCTTTATAGTGCTGCGCGTCTGAGGGGCTGCTTCGCCTGCCGAGGAGGCAATCATGCGGACGATCATTCCTGTCGCACTCGCGTTAGCAGGGATGTCGCTCATCAATACGTTGGCCGCTGCCGGTAGCTGGTGCGGGACCTTTAGACTAGGCAGCACAAGCTGCGGATTCTCCTCGTCAGAGGAATGTTTGGCCTACGTGCGAGGCCTCGGCGGATTTTGCCAACCCAATCCATTCCCCGGCACGGCCTATGGGACCTCCGCCGGGAGCTGGAATTCTTCCGAGCCGGCAAAGCAGCGCTATCGGCGCGCTAATTAAGAGCGTCTCTGTCGCGCTGGGCCGTCTTGGCGACCACCGCTCGCGCTGGTTTCATGCTAGAACCTGATCGAAATGTTCTGCTCGGATTGTCTTTGAGCAAACCCAGCCAAACTGACACGGCGATTCCATCAGCACGGGAGGAAGCGATGAGATGTCTCGTCTTCGCGTTGGCATTCGTTTGCGCGGCTGCTCTACCCACCCGCGCGCAGGACGCAATTCCCGACCTCAAAGGCACCTGGTCGGGAAAGGGCAAGTCGATCGTCTTCGGCTCGCATGAGCATCATCCCGGTTCGCAAACCGCGGGCGATCCCCCGCGCGTGCGCGACATCGAAGCGACGCACACGGTGGAAGGACAAGACGGCCGGCTTGCCTGGGGCCGCTCCTCATCCGCAACCGCCGATACCAAGGAGCCGTTCGCGTGGGCGATTGCCAGCGACAACAAAACCATCGTCGGAGCGGATGCGGACGGCTATTTCCGTATCACGCTCATCGGCCCCGACCGGATGGAGAAGTGCTACACCCACAACGGCACCAGCCCGAGCCGGTCGATCGTCGCGACCTGTTACACGATGGATCGTGCGAAACGATAGGTCTGCTGGCGGCGTCAGCGCAGCCGCAGATCGCCGAGCAAGTCCGGTATGTTCTGGTGCGTCACGCACCGCGTTGCCGCACGGTCGCGCACCGCACATGACGAGCATCGTAGGCCCGAGAGGTACCGTCACGCGCGGCGGCGCAACAGCGGCAGCGTAATCGAAGGCCCCGGCGAGGGTTTCACCGGGGCCAGCGCTCCCCCTGGGCTCTTGGGGGACAGTGGGGCCTTCGAGGAACGCCAGAGATTCATGTCCGGCGGCCGCTTTGGTTCCGCCGGCCACGAGCAATTGTGTGGATAATTCGCGCGCAGGCGCCTGGCGGGCGCCTCGCCCACCTTGGGCAGCTCGAGCAATGGCGAGGATTCAGCTCAGTTCGACTGCGAGGGCGGCGTCGAGCGCGAGCTCCTCGAAATAGGGAAAACCCAGTCCCGCGCCGAGCAGGCGGCGGCCGCGGCGCAACGCCGTCGCGGCGATGCGCGCATCGAGCGCGGTGCGCGCGAGCGCAGGCAGTTGGCGCGGCTGGCGCGCAAGCGACCGCAACACAGCGATCACGTCCGGTGTGCCGTCGTGGCGCAATCCGAACACCGCCGCGGGCGGCAGCACGCTGTGCGCGGGGTCGATAACCGCGCGGCAGGCGGCAAACGGGATGCGATGCGCGGCGGCGATTCTGGCGGCGACATGTGATTCGGTATCGACGGCGACGGCGCCGGTTCGCAGATGCAGCTGCCGCTTGTCCGCCGGCTCCGCGATCGGGGCGTCCGCGCCGACGATCTCGGCGTGGACGGCACCGGGAAGCGCCTCGAGCAGTGCCTGCGCCCAGCCGTGATCGGTGGGAAAGCGCCCCTCCTTCGTCCTGACGCTCGATCCGACGACCCAATCGCCCGCGGCGAGATGGGGCGCCAATCCCCCGGCGATTCCAAAACTGATGATTCCCGCAGCGCCGCGCTTGGCCGCCGCCTCGAGCGAGGCGGCGAGCTCGGAGGCATGATTGCAAATCACCGCCACGCCCGGCCCGAGGGCGATGCGCGCCTCCATAGCAAGACAGGTGACTGCGACTACGTGCCCCCTAGTCGACATTCAGCGCTCGTTCTGTTTGCGTAGCGCGGCCCGGTAACGTGTCGCTAATTTTCCCCAGAAACCGAGATTGGTCAACGGTCTTACTCCCCATCTTTCCTGTCCACCAGCCTTGCGGGACATACGGCCCCCCGCCCGGCGCGAGCGGCATCACGCAACCACTCGGCGATAGCAGGCCGTTTCCGACGCCCTCTTCACCGCGCTCCTGTGGCGGCGGCAAGGCGCAGACCTCGGAACGGACCGGGTACAAGAGTCGGCCATATGACTCAAGAGGCCGTGCCGGGCTACAATGCCCGAAATGCAGGCGACCGGCGCAGATTGAAGGCGCGCGCAAAGCGCGCGCCCCGCGCACGCGAGCCTTTCGCGACTTCAAGTCGCACAACAGCAGCCCGGTTCCGCACTAGGCTAAAGCCGCATCGACACAAGCCGGGAGGAGAGAGCACATGCCCACCTGGACGCCTGATCCGAGCTTTTATCCCTCTCCGCGCCAAGCCGCAAAGGCACCGCCCGAAACGCTCGCCTACGTCGCGGCCTTCGATCCGGACCGTAAAACCGCCGACCGAATCGCCATCGTCGACGTCGATCCCAAATCGGCGTCCTATGCCAAGATCATCGGCGATGTGGTCGCGAGCGAGGTTGGGGATGAATTCCACCATTTCGGCTGGAATGCCTGCTCGTCGTGTTTGTGCCCGAACGCGCCGCACCCGCATGTGGAGCGACGCTATCTCATCGTCCCAGGCCTGCGCTCCTCGCGCATCTACGTTCTGGATACCAAGCCAAACCCGCGCGCACCCAAAATCGTCAAAGTGATCGAGCCGGCGGAGCTTGCCGACAAGACCGGCTATACCCGCCCGCACACCGTCCACTGCGGGCCCGGCGGCATCTATGTGGCCGCGCTGGGCAACAAGGACGGCAAGGCGCCTGGCGGCGTCTTCGTTATGGATCGGGAGAGTTTCGAGCCGCTCGGCCGCTGGGAGGTCGACCGCGGACCGCAGCAGCTCGGCTATGATGCCTGGTGGCATCTCGGCTACGACACGATGGTCACCAGCGAGTGGGGCACGCCCGACACGTTCGAAAACGGTCTCGTTCCCGAAATTCTGCTCGGCAGCAAATACGGCCGGCGCCTGCATTTCTGGGATTTCACCAAGCGCAAGCATCTGCAAGAGATCGATTTCGGCGAAGAACACCAGCTTGTGTTCGAGCTCAGGCCCGCGCACGACCCCACCAAAGCCCATGGCTTCGTCAATTGCGTGGTCAGCCTCAAGGATCTGTCCTCTTCGATCTGGACCTGGTACCGCGACGGCAACAAATGGGCGGTGAAGAAAATCATCTCGATTCCGGCGGAGCCCGCAGATCCCGACGACCTGCCGCCGGTGCTCAAGGGCTTCAAAGCGGTGCCGCCGCTCGTCACCGATATCGATCTGTCGATGGACGATCGATTTCTCTACGTCGCGTGCTGGGGCACCGGCGACCTGCAGCAATACGATGTCTCGGATCCATTCAACCCGAGGCTCACCGGCAAGGTGCGCATCGGCGGGATCGTCTCGCGCGCGAGCCATCCGGCGGCGAAGAACGGAAAGCTCAACGGCGGGCCGCAGATGGTCGAGGTCAGCCGCGACGGGCGGCGCGTTTATTTCACCAACTCGCTCTACGGCGCGATCGATCCGCAATTCTACCCGGAAGGCATCAACGGCTGGATGGTGAAGCTCGACGCCAACCCTGCCGGAGACATCGCGTTCGATCCCAAATTCTTCATCGATTGGCCGAAAGGCCATCGGCCGCACCAGGTCCGGCTGCAAGGAGGCGACTGCTCGTCGGATTCTTATTGCTACCCGTGAAGCAATCAATGCGGGATGTGCGGCCCGCGCGGCAAGCACCGGCATGAGCGTAACCCCGACTGAGTTGTGGCCCTGGCTGGCGCTCGCGGGGCTGGGTCTTTTTCACGGCCTGAACCCAGCGATGGGGTGGCTGTTCGCAGTGGCGCTCGGCTTACACCGCGGCAGCCAGCGAGTCGTGCTGCTCTCGCTTGTTCCGATCACGCTGGGGCATGCTGCGGCGGTCGCCGCGGTGCTGCTCGCCGTGCTTGCGCTCGGTCTCGTCATCGACCACGCGATGCTCCTGCGGGTGGCGGCGCTCGTGCTCATCGGCTGGGCGCTATGGCATGCGCTCTATGGCCATCAGCGGCGCGTGCGGGTCGGGATGCAGACCGGCCTTGTCGGTCTCGTCCTCTGGTCGTTCCTGATGGCGAGCGGGCATGGCGCAGGCTTGATGCTGATCCCGGCGCTGCAGCCGCTTTGCAGCGCTGTTCAACCGGCAAAGGGAGCGACGTACGACGTTCCGATCGCGCTCGCGGCGCTCGGCGTTCACTCCGCCGTCATGCTCGCGACCATCGCAGCGGTGTCCCTCATCGTCTACAACTGGACCGGTGTTGATTTTCTGCGCCGCGGCTGGATCAACGTCGATTTGATCTGGGTTGCCGTCCTCGCCACCTGCGGCGTCATCTTGCTGGTCGCGTAGCGTTCCTTTGTTTGGCGCTGCTGCGCATCTCGCCACTGCACGCCTCACCGCCATGGCGGGGAGAGAGTGCAGTATCACTCCCGCGCGGCCGTGCCGCGCCAGCGCGCGAATTTCAGCACGCGCTCGCCGTCCTCATGCGCGGTACCGCGTTCGAGCGCTTCCCGAATGGACTTCTCCAGAGCCGACAGCTGGAACGGCTTGCGCAGGATCGCAAACCGCGCCTGCGCGGTGTGCACCACGTCGCTGTAGCCGCTGGTGAGGACGACGGGGATGCGCGGATAGTGGTTGCCGATCTCCTGTGCCAGCGCGATGCCGTTCATTGCCCCGGGCATGACGACGTCGCTGAGAACGAGATCGATCTTGTCGCCGCGCCGCAGCCGGTTCAGCGCGTCGGCGGCGTTTTCCGCGCGCGCGGTCTGATAACCCAACTGCTCGACGAGAGACGCGGTGATCTCGGCAACCTCAGCGTTGTCCTCGACCACGAGGACCATGCCCTGCCCCGACTCGCTCGGCTGGGTCGGAGGCGCCGGGATCGGCTCGACCGGCACTGCCTCGCGGCGCGGTAAGTAGATGGTGATGGTGGTGCCGCGGCCGGCCGTGCTCGTCGCAACCACGGTGCCTCCCGACTGATGCGAGAAGCCGTAGACCTGCGACAAGCCGAGGCCAGTGCCTTTCCCGAGCGCTTTGGTCGTGAAGAACGGCTCGAAAATGCGCGGCAGCACGTCGGGCGCGATGCCGACCCCGGTATCGGTCATCGCGAGCGCGACAAAGTCCCCCTCGAGTTGACCCACGCCGTCGCCCTTATTCAGGGTGACGTTGCGCGCCGAAAGCGTGATCGAGCCCCCGCCGGGCATGGCATCACGCGCGTTGACCGCGATGTTGACGAGCGCCAGTTCCAGTTCGGCAATGTCGACCTCGACCGGCCAGACATCATCCGGTATATCGCATTTGAGCTCGACGTTCCCGCGCAGCGAGCCGAGCAGCATTTCGTACACCGCTTCGACGCGCGCCTTGAGATCGGTAACGACCGGATTGAGCGGCTGCCGTCGCGAGAACGCCAGCAGCTGGCGCGTCAAGCTCTCGCCGCGGTTGGCAGCTGAGTGCACCGCGTCGATCGCCTGCAGATGCTTGGGTTCGGTCAATCGGCGGCGCAGAAGCTGGGCGTGACCGCTGACGATCATCAACAAGTTGTTGAAGTCGTGGGCGATGCTGCCCGTCAATTGTCCGAGCGCCTCCATCTTCTGGGATTGCGCGAGCTGCTCCTGCGCCCGCTCGAGCGACGCTTGCGCCTCCCGCCGCTCGGTCATGTCGCGGGTGATGTTCACGAACCCGGCGAGGGTGCCGACCTCGTCGCGGACCGCCTCGATCACGGCGCTCGCCCAGAACAGGCTATTGTCGCGCCGCACGCGCCAGCCCTCGACCACGCATTTGCCCTCGTAGGCGGCGAGCTGGAGCGCGCGCGCCGGCTCGCCGCGCTGTTCCTCCTCCTCGGTGTAGAACCGGCTGAAGTGCTGTCCGACGATCTCGGCCGCGGCATATTGATGGATGCGCTGCGCGCCGACGTTCCAATTGGTGATGTAACCTCCCCGGTCGAGCATGAAAATCGCGTAGTCGGTGACGCCCTGAATGACCGTGCGGAAGCGCCATTCACTCTCCACCAGCGCCTCTTGCGCCTTGCGCCGCTCGGCGATGTCGTGCTTGAGCGCGGCTTCGAGGCGCTTGCGCTGCTCGGTCTCGCTGTGCAGGAGCTCGCTCGTGTGCGCGAGCCTCTCGGTACGCTCCTCGAGCGTCTGCTGCAGCTTGTCATGGGCGCGCTTGAGATCGTCGTCGGCGCGACGGCGGTCGGTCACGTCCTCGGCGACCAGCATGAGATGCGGCACGGCGGCGCTCTGATCGGCGATCGCCGAGACGTTGTTGCGTATCCACCGGCGCGAGCCGTCGGGCAGCACATATCTCGTCTCGCGCGCGAATGCCTTGTCGTTCGCGAACGCGTGCCGGATCGCCTCTGCCATGCCGGGCGCGTCGTCGGGGTCGATGAGATCCTGGATATGCATCTGCAGCAGTTCCGGCGCCGAGCGCTCAGCGATGCTGCAAAATCGATTGTTAGCGACCGTGACGCGTCCTACCGCGTCGATTTGCGCGAAGCCCATCACCGATTGACTGAACATCGCGCGCAGAATCTGCTCGTGGCGGCGCAATCTGATTTCCGCGCGCCCTCGCGTTGCGACATGCGCGCTCAGTGCAAGACTCACAACCGAGGTGCTGATCAGGAACACGACCAGAAGCAAGAATCCGTCGTCGGGGCTCGCCGGCGCGAACGGTCCGCCGCCGGCCAGCGCGCCCCAGACCGCAAAGCAGGCGAGAATCAGCACCGCCGTCGCGGTATCCCGCTCTCCGCAGCGCAGCGCCGTCCATGACAGCGGCAGCACCACCAGGAATGCCAGCGCGTTTCTCACCGCGCTGTCCTCGAACAGCGGACTGAACGCGACAAGTCCCACGAGGCTTGCCGCGATAATGCCGAGGATCGAGGACAACACCTTGTCGGAATCGAAGCCGCGGTAGTCGCCGAGCGCGCAAAGGACGACGGCCGGCGCGAGGACGAGCGCGCCGGCCGCATCGCGCAGCCACCACACGGTGCCGAGGGGGATGAGGTTCTCCCACTCCGCCTGTCCGGCAAGGTAGGAGGTGCCGGCGGCGACGAGCGCGCCGAGCATGCTGGCTGGTCCGAGCGCAACCAAGGCAAATTTCGCAACGCCGGCCGGCGTATTGAAGGTTCTACCGCCCTGCGACCAGAGGCGGAGGAGATAGCCGCCGACGACGGCCTCGAGCGTGCTGCCTGCCGCATTGCTCAAGGCGGGCAAGATCGAATCCGCAGACATCGCATCGGCGATGCCGCTGGGCAGCGCCGCGGCGAATGCCGCGGCAAAAACGCCCGGCCAAACGCGCAGCCCACGCAAGAGCACGGCGGCCAAGGCAAGGCCGGCGGAAGGCCAGATGGGGATCGGGGTTGAATAGATCGAGGTCAGCGCCGAGGCGCCGAGCGCCAAAACAAAGTAGCTCGCACCGACGATCGCCAGTTCGAATAGGTATTTCGCCACGCGACGCAGTTGCGGCGCGGGTTTGAATTTCGCATTTGGAAAACGAGTCACGGCCTGCCCCCTCGCCGCGCGTTTTGCCGTAGCCTCTCCCCTTATCTGCGCTGGCGTGTTCTCCCGCGGCTATTGATCAAACGCAACTGCGGCGGAACTCGGGCCATTGACCGGCGAATCGGGAGGAACGCAGACCGAAAAGTGCCCCGGGGCAACTTCGCCTAAATGTTGCGCATCGCAGCTGCGCTGCTGAGCTGCACAACGAAAACGACAGCAACACGCCGTCGATCCGCGGCCCGTTTGACAAACTGCGCGCCGCGCGCTCGGTCGGCTCCCTCGACACCCGCGGGCGAACGGGGAGAGGGGTGTGGTGAGGGGCAGCTTGAAGCGCGAGGGGCCCTTTGAAGCGCGTCCCCCCTCACCCGAATTAAGATTGTCGGTCGAGTCTTGCGCGCTCTCCCCGCAAGGGGGGCGCGAGGGCACGTGCCGCGGGCGAGCCGTCCAGCGTTGCCGCGAAAACCGATCGCGCGCCGCTTACATGGCGCTGCGCAACGAGTCTCCGACCGGCATCGGCGGCCGCGGCAGCTCGCCGAAAATTCTGTCGTTTTCGGGCAAGAACCAGGACGTGAGTCGCGCGACCAGCGGCCGCTCTTCCTCCCCGCCATTCCCCGCTTGATCGCCGGCCGTCGCGGGCTGGACCGTTTGTGTTGCCGGTTTTCCCGCAGAGCTGGAGGCGACGGTGCCGGGCTGGATGGCCGGCGGCTCGCCGGTGCGCGCCTTCTCTGCCCTCACGCCCTGCTCCGGCTTCTGATTTCGGCGCACCAGGGCGGCAGGCGCCAGTTTCGGAAGCTTCGCGGCCGAGGCAATCGTCGGCACGTTCGGCACGGCTGGTGGCGGCGTTTGGACTTGCGCCGTGAGGTCGGCAACGCGCGTCTGGTAGTCCGGCACCCGATTCTCTGCAGCCGTTGGCGATAACTGGATGACCGCGGGTGCAGGCGCAGGCGCAGGGTGGCGCTCGAACTGGCCGAGCATATAGGCACAGAGCGCGCTCGCGGCCCCTGCGCCGGCCACCTCGAGGAATTTGATCGCGACTCTCGATAAGACCGTAAATCTCACGATTCCCTCCGATTTCAAACGATTGATTGATTTTCAAACACTCGTTTGAGACAACTTCAGGGCAGAAAGAAAAACAAGGGTGGCAAATCAAGGGAAAAGTTGGCGCCGCTGCACTCGGTCCTACCCTCCCCTTCAATAATCACAAACGCGCACCCGGGGTACTTGCCCAAGGCGCCGGCAGATGCTTGGCCGTCGCATCCTATTTGGCTAGTGCTGCCAGACCGCCCAGGCGCGCCTTGCTTGGCGGCTGGCAGAGACCGTCGACCGCCCAACCTGCGATCGTGTCGGCGAGCCGGTCTACGAACCTTTCGTCGAGCTCGAGACGAAACGGCGGGCCTGCAAGCTGCTCGGCGTTGCGCACGAAGATGCTGCATTGTCCGAACAGCCACAACGCGCCGACGACAGCCTGCTTGTCGGTCGCGTTGTCCGGCAAGAAGCGGCGAACCAATTCGGTTATGGCGGCAAAGAACGGCGCCGCCTCCCGCGCCATGAATTTGCGGAAGACAAGACTCGGCTTGAGCGTCTCCCAGTTGAAGATGCGCACGTAATCGCTGAGTTCGTCGCGCGCCGTCATCGGCCGCAGTTGCCGGCGCACGAAGCGCCGCAATGCCGCTTCGCGCGACAGCTTGCCGCTTTGCGGTGCATCGTCGTCGCTCATTAGGGCGCGCAAGGCCGTCTGCAGAACGGCGCGATAAAGGCCTTCCTTGCTGCCAAAATGGTAATTGATCGCCGCCTGGTTGACGTCGGCCTCGGCGACGATGGTCCGGATGCTTGCGCCATCGTACCCGTCGCGCGCAAACGCGCGCGAGGCCGCTTTGATGATCTTCTCCCGCGTCGCCTTCGAAACCCGGGTCACTTTAATCGCCCACGGCATGCTCATTTTCCAAATTCAAACGATCGTTTGAACATATCGCGCGACGATCGCGCCTGCAAGGTTGCACGTCTGCCAGGATTTAGGAGGCGGGGCCTAAAATAGTTCGAAATATTCACGTTGCTCCCACTCCGTCACCTCGGAGCGGTAGCGCGCGATCTCGGCTTCCTTGATGCGCAGATAATAGTCGATGAAATTCTTGCCGAAGCCCGCGGCGAGGCAAGCGTCACCGCGAAGCGCGACGAGCGCCTCCTCGAGGGTTTTGGGCAAAAGCGGCGCCGCGACTTCATAGGGCGTGTCCGCCGAGGGGCCGGGATCGAGCATGCGCTCCACGCCGTCGAGGCCGGTCCAGATCTGCGAGGCCATGTAGAGGTAAGGGTTGGCGGCCGGCTCGCCGGCCCGATTCTCGATGCGCGTGGCGCCATCGCCGCGGCCGCCGAGCACGCGGAGCATCACCCCGCGATTGTCACGTCCCCAGATCACTCGGTCGGGCGCCAGCGAATAACCGCGATAGCGCTTGTAGCCGTTGATCGTCGGGGTGGTGAAGGCGGCCGCCGCGCCCGCATGGGCAAGAAGGCCCGCCAAAAACTGTCGGCCCAGCGGCGAGAGCACGTCGTCGTCACTCGGCGTGAAGGCGTTGGCGCTCGAGGCCCGCTCGCGCAGCGATTGATGCAGGTGCCAGCCGCTCGACACCACGTTCTCGAGCTTGGGGCGCGTCATGAACGTCGCGTGATAACCTTGCCGCCGGCAGATCTGTTTCACGGCGCTGCGGAACAGCATCATGGTATCGGCGGGCGCGAGTCCGACCTGCGGCTGGAACGTGAATTCGCACTGGCTCGGGCCGAGCTCGATTTCGACGGAGCGCAGCGGCAAGCCGAGCGCGACAAGTTCGCGGCGCAGGATTTCGAGAATCGGCTCGATCTGATCGAAACGCGTTTCGGTCAAATACTGGTAGCCCTGGGAGAGGAGACTGACTTGCGGCGCCTCGCCTGGCCAGGTGGCGTCGGCCGGCGCAAGCCGCGCATCATCGAGCTTGAAGACGTGAAACTCGACTTCGAGGCCGGCGAGGTAGTCGAACCCTGCTTCGGCCAGCCGCTCCAGCGCGCGGCGATAAAGGTGGCGGGTCGAGAACGGAACCGGCTTGCCATTGGAAAAGTAGATGTCGCACAGCGCCCAGCCGGTGCGCAGCGCCCACGGCAGGACGCGGAAGGTGGTGGGATCGGCGACCATGAGAAAGTCGCCGCCGCCTTCCATCTCCGCCATGCCGAAGCCGCCGCCCGGCGTGAAGACCGGAAACACCGTCTTGTGCGCGGTATCTTTGGCAAGGAGCGTCGTGGTGATCGAGCAGCCGTTGCGCATCGCGGCCGCCGCCTCGTTCGCCAGCACCGTTTTCCCGCGCAAGATGCCGTGCTGGTCGGGAAACGACAGGCGGACCACTTCGAGCCCGCGTTCCTCGATGCATTTATCTGCGCTCGCTGCTGCCTCGAACTGCGCGTCGTTCCACAGACCGTGGCGCTCGACGAAGCTGCGCGCCTTTCTTTCTTCCGAGGACGACATCGAACCCCCAGCTGCTGAGCCGGCCAACGTTAGTCCATTTATCCGTGCCGTTCGAGCACGGCGAGGTCGCAGCTCAGTGCAGGCTCGCGGCCGTTGCCTGAAGGCTCGCAAGCAGCTCGCTCGATCCCTGCACGGCGAGGCGCTGATGGTAGAAACGCAGGCCAAAAAGGCCCCCCAGCTCCTCCCCGGCTCCGGCGCGGCCTGGGCCGCCGTGATTGCATTGCGGCATCACGATCCCGTGCCCGGTATGCGCCGTCGCAATCGCGGGGTCGACGGCAAGAATGCGGCCGTGGCTGGGCGCGATCTCGCCGGACCGAACACCTCGACCTCGTGCACCGCTTGCGCCTTGTCCGTGCTTTTGAGCCTGAGCAATGTCGGTGCAACGAAGGCGGATTTAGTCTTGTCGATGCCGTCGAGCGCGGGGGCCTCGGCGCCGCCGCAGACGATCGCAGCTTCCGAGGCCAAGCGGCGGATCCCGTCGAACGCGGCCGCTTGCTGGGCGCGCGTCACCAGCGGCCCCATGCGCGTATCCGCCTGTCGCGGGTCGCCAACCTTGGTCGCCTTGAGCTTTTCGGATAGCGCATCGGCGACTGCGTCCGCCTTCTGCGCCGGCACGAAGATGCGGCGGATCGCGGTGCATTTCTGCCCCGCCTTGACCGTCATCTCGCGGACCACTTCGCGCACGAAGGCATCGAACGCCGCGCCGGCCGGCGAGGCGTCCGGCGCAAGCAGCGCCGCATTGATGCTATCGGCCTCGATGTTCACCGGCACGCTCTTGGCGACCACGTTGGGATGCCCGCGCACGCGCGCGGCCGTGTCAGCCGAACCGGTAAAAGCGATGAGGTCGTCGCTGGTGAGTATCTCCAGGAGCCCGCCCACGCCGCCGCAGAGGAGGCTCAGCGCACCCGCAGGCAAGACGTTCGCGGCGATCACGTCCTTGACCATGGCATGCGCCAAAAGCGCGGTCGCCGAGGCAGGCTTGGCGAGGACGGGCACACCGGCAAGCAGCGATACCGCGGCCTTTTCCCAAAGCCCCCAGCTCGGGAAATTGAAGGCGTTGATGTGCACGGCGACGCCGCGGCGCGGCACCATCAGATGTATGGCCTGATAATTCTCCGCCTTGGCGAGCCGCACCGGCTTCTCATCGAGCAGCGTGCGCGCGTCCCCTAGCCCGGCCCCGAGCCGGGCGTAATATTTGAGCGTGCCGATGCCGCCGTCGATGTCGATCGCGGCATCCATTTTGGTGTTGCCCGAATTGGCGATGGCGATCGCCTCATAGCGCGCCCGGTTCGCCGTGAGCACGTCGGCGACGGCGCCCACGAGCTTGCCGCGCTCTGCATAGCTCAGGTTTCGTAGCGAGCGCTGACCTTCGCGGCGCGCGAATTCGAGCGCGGACGCAAGATCGAGGCCCTTTGCCGAAACGGTCGCGAGCTCATCGCCCGTCACCGGATCGATGAGGGCGGTTTCGATCCCCTCCCCGCGCAACCACCGGCCGGATAGATAACTGTCGAGAGCCTCTGGCCTTGCACTCATGACTTCGCTCCCTTGGACGCGCGCCGACTTGCTGTTGCTGCGGTTATCTCTGCACGTTCATTTGCGACGAAAGCTCGGAAGCTGGCTGGACTAGCTCGGCTTCTTCTTATGAGCGTGTGCCTGCTCGGGGTTACTGAGCATATGACCGCAGCCGGCTTTGTTCGCCCAGTACTCCCAGGCGCGCCAGGTTTCCGGCGAATACGGACTGTAACCGCGATTGCGGGCATCGATCTCGCCCTGCCGCAGATAGGTGATTTCGCCGCCCAACTGCTTCGCGCGCAACAGCGCGCGCGCATTGCGCGGCAGATAAACCGACAGCCGCACCACCTCGATGAGCGAGCGCCCAGCCGAGGCAAAGCCGTGACCGCGCATCAATGCGACGTTGTTGCCGGCGAGGCATTTCGCGAGATCGCGGCCCTGCTCCATGTTGGTGACGAGCAGGTTGGTGTCGCCGAACTTGTCGGCAATGTCCCACACCGGCACGTTGGCGCCGATGAAGCTGCCGGAGTGAATCACCGGACGCAGCGGCGTCGCCCGGGCGATTCCAAACGGCAGAATCTCCTCCGCATGCGCGTGGACCACCGACTGAACGTCGGGGCGCGCCTCGTAGATGGCGGCGTGAATGAACCGCTCGAGATAGAGCGCACGCTTCTCCTCACGCACCGGCTCCCCATCGAGGCCCAACTCGACGATGTCGTCGCGCTCGACCAGTTCGGGTGCGAGCGAGCGGGCGATGAAAAAATGCCGCGGATTGTCGGGGCTGCGCACGCTGATATGGCCGTAAGCGTCCACCACGTCCTCTTGCGCGAGGATGCGGTTGGCGACGACGAGATCCTGAATGATGGTGTCGAGACTGCCCATGGTTTGCTGACCCCGCATATTAGGTGAAGTGGAATCACCGCGAGCAGCGAACTCGGTGTTGCCCTCCCCCTCTGTGGGGGCGGGGAGCACACCGAGTGCGCGGCACACCAAGAAAATACTCCAACATCCGCACCCGAGGATCTCGCCTCTAGTAGGTTGGAACGAAGAGATCATCCACCGGAACCGGCGCGCCGATCAACGACTGGTCGACGAGATAGGTGGCGAAGGCTTCCAGCGTCGGCCGGTTGGGCTCGATGCCGTAGGGCCATGGGTCGCCGTCGAAGAGCTCGTAAATCTCGTCGATGTCGCGCATCAGGAATGGCGTCATGTAGCGCAGCGCGCGCAAGTTGAACATTTTCTCGAGCGCGATCTTCTTGGATTCGCAAAATGCGTTGTAGAGGCTCGTCGCGATGTAGGGATATCTCTCGTAGAGCTGCTTGCGGATGGCGATGAGATGCATGATCGGATAGATCTTCGTGCGCTTGTAGAACGCCTTTTCCAGTTCCATGTAATTGGGAAACAGCCGCACGACGTCGGAATTGGTGCGGATGGCCGCGGGCAGGCTCGTGCCGAGCGTCGCATCCACCGCGCGCTCCTCGAGGAGATCGCTCATCGATTTGTTCGACGTGTTTTGCTCGATCGGCAGCGGCTTGAGCAGCGGCAGCACGGTCGGACTGCCATGCGTGCCGCCGGTGTTCATCGCGCCCTGGACCCATTGGATTTTCCGGAGATCGACGCCGTATTCGTGCTGCAAGAGGCCATTGATGTAGATGGCCGCGGTCATGGTCAGCAGCGGCACGCCCACGCGTTTGCCCTCGAGGTCCTTGGGCGTCTTGATGCCCGCCTTGCGGTGCACAGCGATGAAGCCATGACGGAACGCGCGCGACGGAAACACCGGAATGGCGACGAACGGGCACTGCTTGTTGGCAAACCGCTGAACGAACTCCGAGCTCGAAAACTCGGCGACGTCAAATTCCTCCCCGCCCGCCATGCGGTCGAAGATCGGTCGCGGCTGATCGATGGCAATGAAATTGAGGTCGATGCCTTCGACCCTGACCTCACCGGTATAGAGCGGCTGCATGCGGTCGTAGAGCCCGCACGCGAATGAAAGCTGCAACTTGGCCATGTTGCCGTCCCCGGTGCCCTTGGGCGAGACTTGAGCCTTAGCACGCGCGCTCGCCGGCCGAAAACCCCGCTTGGCAGAGTGCTGGGCGTACCGCGGCAAGCGCCCAGAGAAAACGCAATCGACCCTCGAACCGCATCACGGCGTTCGAAGCAGCGTCTCTTGCACCGAGTTGATCGAAGGCTGGCAGCGCCGCACACTTGACGCGCAGAGAGTGACGGCCCAGCCTGGATAGGAAAAAGTGAATGCTCGAGGTCACCCATGAATAAGCCGGTCACAGATATCCCGCACCCCAAGATGCTGCTCGACCCCTACGGCACGTGGGCGGCCCAGGAAGGCGTGCCGGTCACCGAGGATTTCGGGGTCGATTTGCTCGGCGTTGCG